>CETB01003119.1_pt1 | contig 15098 bp, 8 predicted proteins | sample 356381 | NCBI WGS metagenome assembly CETB01 (sample SAMEA2622545, study PRJEB7988) | marine metagenome | biome: marine biome (ENVO:00000447); feature: deep chlorophyll maximum layer (ENVO:xxxxxxxx); material: "saline water (ENVO:00002010), including plankton (ENVO:xxxxxxxx)" | depth 155 m | reverse complement strand
TGTATTCTAGCAGGTGGTCGAGAAACAGATGGTTCATTTGATCCAGATGATGGAAACCAACATGGCACAGCATGTATGGGTATGGCTGCAGCAACAGGATTGGATGCATCAGGTGAACAAACAGGGTACGAAGGCTCTGCACCCAATGCAAGCCTCATCGATGTCAGAATAGGAACTGATGTAGGAGCAGGACCATTCGAAAATTATCTACTTTCACAAGAATTCTATGAGTCTGCAATGAATGGCATACAATGGATTATTGACAACAAAGATACTGCATGGCCGGGTGTAGATGAAAGCCTGTATGGAATCGACATTATCTCCCTGTCATGGGGAATTACAAGCCATGAGAATGGTGGTAGCGATGGAGAAGACATGCACTCTCGAATCCTAGACGAAGCGACACTTGCAGGTGTGACTGTAAGCGTAGCAGCAGGAAATGATGGTCCAGATAATGATGGCTTTTCGGGTATGGGTTCATCTTCTCTTTCCATTACAGTTGGTGCTACTGATGATTTGAACACCATCACCAGAGATGATGATGAAATCGCTTCCTACTCTAGTAGAGGTCCACGCAGGGACAATGGCAACAGCAACCCTATCGATGAAATGAAACCCGATGTTACCGCTCCGGGAACGGGCATAGTGCAAGCAGAAGCATGTGTTACATCTGGTGGATGTAACAACTTCATTGGCGGAGATGCTTCACAGAATGGATACACTGGCAGAGGTTCCGGTACATCTTATGCAACACCGGCAGTAACTGGAATTATCGCACTGATGATGGAAGTAAATGATGAGATTGATCCTTTGGTAATAAGAGAGATCTTGCGTTCAACAGCAACTCGGATGGGTGAAGCATCTCAACCAGAACACGATCCTCATTGGAACAAGGATTTCGGATGGGGATTAGTTCACGGTCACGATGCAGTTTGGACTGCTGAATATCTAAACATTACCGGCATGTCTACTTCTGATATGAATTTAGATTTACAAGTTCACATTGAGAATATTTCTTCGGAAGGCACAGTAAATTCATACACAGGTTTAGCTTGGTCTCGAGGTGCTGTAATGGAGAAAATCGAGTATTCTACCGATGGCGGAGAAACATGGACTGAAGTTATGTATAAACCGGTTGAAGGGGCTCTAAGCACATATGAGTCATTTGAGTTCAAATTTACTGTAGATACAGATAATTTACCAAGTGGATACAACATGATTATTGTAAGAGGTGTTGATGCAGATGGAGCATCTTCGATGATCTCTTGGGATTCAGTCGTAGGTGGTGGAAATGTCATTTCGATGGGTAGCGGAGATTCCTTTGGCCGTACTATGTTCATTGCAACCGTTGGACTTGCAATCATTTCATTCGGGGCTTGGGTTGCGATTCGCAAAAACATTGACGAACCACTTCAATTGGCAGTTATTTCTGAAAAAGCAGAAGCTATGCCTCCCCCTATTGATGGAGAACCATTAGAGGCGGTCATCATCGATGATGCTACGGATAATGGCTCATCTTGAAAAGTAGGTTCGTTATCGTCCTTACATGCGTGGCTTCTCAAAGCGTGCTTTAGACATCCAGCCTACTGGCGTTAGAAAGATGTTTGACATGGCCGGCGATGACGTAATTTCATTCGGTCTTGGAGAACCAGACTTCCAACCACCTCAGATTGCAATCGATGCTATGTACAAAGCGATGAATGATGGTCATAACAAGTATACTACCACTGCAGGGCTTCCTGCTTTGCGCAAGAAAATCGCTGAATCATGGCACTATTTGTGTCCTGGTCTAGATGAAAGCAATGTATGTATGACAATGAGTGGAACAAATGCTCTTCTCAATATTTTTGCTTCACTAGTCGACCCTGGAAAGAACGTATTACTTCCCGAACCTTATTTTCCATTATACGGCCCAGATGTAGGGCTTTGGGGAGGAGAACCGAGGTTCTATGAGTGTCAGTTTGAAAATGAATTTGTTCCTACAATCGAGCATCTTGAGAGTTTAGTTGACGATGATACAGTAGCTATCCTCTACAACTTTCCTTCCAATCCAACCGGTGCAACAATCACTCCTGAACAGCGAGATGAACTGTTAGCATTTGCTCAGCGCCATGATTTGTGGTTGGTAACTGATGAAGTGTATGATAGAATTGTGTTCGATAGCGAACACGTTTCTTTTGTTGGTAGTGATGATGATAGAGTCATTTTGATCAATTCATTCTCGAAAACATATGCGATGACTGGTTGGAGAATCGGTTACATTATGTCTGCAAATAAGGAAGCGATGAGTCAAATGATTAAGTTGCAATATTACATTACTGCATGTTCAAATGACGCCATGCAATATGCTGTTCTCGCTGCAATAAATGAAGCGGATGATTACCCCGATGAAATGTGTGCTGAATTCAAGGCAAGAAGAGATATAATTTGTTCTCGATTGAATTCTATGCCCGGCGTACAATGCCATGTTCCTGAGGGTGCATTCTATGTTTTCCCAAAGGTGGAGGTACCGGGAATGAGTAGTGAAGAAGTTGCTATCGAATTGCTTAAAGGCGGTGTTTTGTGTTCTCCTGGTAGTGCTTTTGGGCCTTCAGGGGAAGGGCATCTTAGATTTGCATATACGATTTCTCGAGATGATATTTCATTGGGAATGGACAAGACCGAATCAGTCCTAAAGCGTCTGCGCGGCGATTGAAATGTGGATTGATTTTTTCGAGTTTTTCAGTGGGGCTATAATGGCCTATCTAATCACTCGAATTCCATATCTTACCTTTCCAAGAGTAAAGTCTTGGAATGAACAATTCCCACCTCATCCAGGACCAATTTACGTGGATGCACACTTGGTTCAAAGAGTTCTGCATATGAGAATGTTCTACTGGTTGGCCATAGTATTTGCAATCATTCCACTAACCTTTGGGTGGATTAGCCTAGCCCATGGTTCTGCTCCTTTCGGATTTGGTTTGTGGACAGTAGCGGGCTGGTTAGTTCTATCCAGAATAACTGGTTTCTTTGCAGGCGAAGAAGCTCCATGTAACAAACAGATGGCTATGCGTTTGCAACAGGTAAGGAACATTTCAGATTCTGAAGATGCGTGCTGTGCTTTTGCGCAGCCTATGTGGGAAGTAACTTCAGTAAAATGTAAATCGTGTGGAATAGTTCTACTAAATGAGCCAAGACCGGATTTGGGTAGGCCAAGAAGTGATGGTTGGATTATGGGATTCGTACGCCTAATACTTACAGATGGTAAGCCAATAATGGCGGTTGATGAAGAAGAGTAATCAATCAAACATTGAACCGAATCCTTCGAATTCAGATTCCTCTTCTTGTGTGTTTTCAGTTTCTATATACTGAGGTGCTTCTGAAATAATTTCAGATTCATCTACGAATGAAAAGGTATCATCAGTTGCCGAAACAACATCGATACCACTACTGATTCCTTGAGGCGATGCGTTAGCTGCTGCCACGGCTGAACTTCCTGCGCTTTGAGCTTTGGATGCGATTCCTGATGCAGCAGTTGCAGCAATACCTACTCCTATACCTACAGCAGCACCAGTGACAGTACCAACCGTTCTACCAATCGATACGATTGCTCCTCCATCGCCTTCTTCTTCGGGAGATTTAATTGCGACTTCATCTCCTAAACGCATCCATTCAGGAGGTGTTCCAGCACCTCCTCCAAGGCATGCAAGCGTGGTAAATGCTGCCAGAGGCATAACTGCGAGTGCAGTTAATAGATCTAAGAATGAGGCCTCAGGAACGCTACCAATTTGCAAGAAGTCCTCCATGAATGATTGTTCTAGGTGCAATGTGTTCGAAACATCTGCTCCAACCCATGAAAGAACGATTACACTGGCTAATCTTCCCATCAACCACAAAACGAGAACAGGTGCTAACCATGATAATTTGGTCATTGAAATCAACCATCTTCGTGTAAATGCAGCGATAGTGATGTGTTTTCTAGCGAATTTTGGAAAGACTCTCATCACCAGTACTAGTACAATTAGATAGCATGCTAATGCTACCTCTAATCGTCGGTTTGCTCTTATCCATTCATCTGGGATAAATATCACAAATCCTAATGGTATAATCACCAACATCAATTGGAAAGGTATTGCAAGAAGAACAAGGCCTCCATGAGTCGATAACAGAGAGTGCCTCTTGTGAATCCTGTCACTCACCATTACTGTCAATTTTGCATGGGGTGAATGCGCATGGCTTCTTCTAGAATTGCGTAAAGTTGCAGCGTCTCTCTTAGCCCTGGTCAATCCTAATGCTGCTTTCCATCCACCTTTTTCTACAACCCAGAGAGGTGTGAATCCTCCGAAAATTAGTGCCAGTAATAGAGCGATCATTCCGTATGCTAGAGATGCCGCAACAATCCATGGAATCATTTCGGATTGAAACGACATGGTGAAATTCTCGGAGGCCATTTCAAACTCGATGAGGTATGTAATCGAGAAAGCGGCCATCGGAGTAAGGAAAATCTGACAGAAAACCAGACCTGTCAACCAGACCCGAGCCGCGAACGGCCCTTTGTCAGAATACTCACTCACGATATTATCCCGCCCCTTTGCTTTCTCAAAGGTTGCCCTAGATTTATGAGATAAAATAGCGATTAAATCGGTAAAATCCAATTTTCACACCTGTCCCCTACGGGGACATGTGAAGGCGACATTCATATGCAGAGTGATAGTCGCATGTCCGTTGATGAATATGCGCAAGTCGTTACCATTGTTCTTGGTGAGCCTCCTTTTGGTACAATCGATAATGTCAATTTCTGTTCAGAATGTTGAAGCCACAATGGGCCGCGGTGGCTCTACTGATGATTTCTCTGTCACAGATATTTCAATCAATTCAACTTCTGCAAGTCAATGGATTCAACCCGATGGTAGCGTAGTGATGTATGTTGCCAAGGGCGAACTCGTGGAAATTTCTGTTGAGGTGAAGAGAGGTGGTGCATCCCTCCAAGGCTCAAACGCAACAGTGACTGTGGAAATGGTTCATCCAATCGGTTTCGTAATGAATACTACTTCTTGGAATACTGTTCCTCTGTTGGGAAGTCAATCATTTACAGACTCTTTTGAATGGGAAGCATTCGTAGCTCATTCATATCTCAATGTATCCAATAATGAGTTGTCTGGTGGAATAATTATCAGGGCTCATGTATTCAATCCTTCAGATGATCGAAATGAGAATGACATGATGGAGAAACCATTGCCTGTTGCTTTGGCACGTGACGACATGGATGCAGAAGGCGACCCAAGAGATTCAGCGCTTCCAGCAGCTGCAATTCCAACTTTCTACGGTGGAGAATATCCTCTTGACGGAAGCGATGCAAATGGACTTGGATACTGGCAAGAGGACAATTCAGCATCTGCAGTCGGTGAAGCTAATTGGAGACATGCTAACTCGGGTTCAGATTATGCTTCTAATTCTAGAAGCCGTCTAGTATTCGCTTTCAGAGGCACAAACAGTAACTGTGGCTATGGTGCGTCTTTGGACGGAGGATTATCTCAACAATACATCCAATGGATGTGTAAGATGCAACTCAATTCTGCAGGTCTAATGTCTGCACAAATGCATGTCCAAACATGGGGCCAAATGGGTGCAGGTGATTTCGTTGCACTTGAACTATGGAGAGGCAACGGCGCACCTGAAAATACCATTTCTCACAATTTCGTAGAGGATGCGCCAAGCACTACACCCGGTCAATGGAGTAATATTTCATGGGATCCAACAGACCAACTAGGCGGGCATTCATGGTCATACGGTATCTTGTTCCAATCAGATAGTTCGGGTGCATCTAGTGGAATGCACGTCGATGATTTCGTTATGTTTGGAATTGAGAAGGTTAGCGAATACACTCTAGACATTACTTGTGACGACCCTACTGGAGGATACACAACACCTCCAAACACGATTATTCCAATGTACTGTGTTGTAAAGAACAACGGTTATCAATCTGCACAAGTAAGAATCCAATCCAATGTTTCCAATGTTTCTTGGATGAACCCAAGTCTGCCTGCGATTAGAATCGATAGTGAAAACCCTAACCAACATGGAACCACTGTTATGCTACCCGCAATACCAGGAGGAAACACATCTGAAATGTGGATCAATCTATCAGTTCCTGCTGGTGCAGATGTCCAACAACAAGTTTGGCAAGTCTGGTGGGAAGATGCAGGAGGTACTCAGTTAGGCGAAATGGGTCGGATAACTGCAGACCTAGCAATAACAGAACAGTATGGCGTTCACCTATCTTCAACCGCACCTCTGCTTGCTGATAGTTTGTATCCTGGTGAGACGACATCTATACCATTCAAATTACAAAACGCAGGGAACAGAGAAGCGGGGTACACAGTAACTTCCAATTTCCAAAGCGAAGGTTGGGTTTCGTATGTTACAGATTTGAATCACAGTATTGTTCAGATGCCTATGCCTCTAGTTAAGGGAGAGGAAGTACAGTTGTTGCTTAATATAACAGCTCCTGCTGATGCCTCACCGGGAGATGTCCCTTTCTCATTACGCGCTGTATGTCCTTCATGCGGTGAATCACTATTCGGTACTGATGTTATTTCTAAGAAAATTGAAATTCCAGTTCTAAGAGAAGTGGAAATGTATGCTGAAGAAATGGAAATTTTGGCTCCTGCGAATGGAAATTCAAAGGTAGTATACATCGATTTGCTGAATTTAGGAAATGACGACGAAGCATATGCTCTAAATCTTGTCCAATCTAATTGGAAATTACAAGCCTATCTTTCATCTGACGAGACTCCAGTTCTTGATGCATGGGACGGAGAAACCAGCATTGCACTTAATCTTCCAATGCCGGTTGGTCTTGCTCCGGGACTATACACTGCAAGAGTAACTGCAACTAGCCTAGATGACCCAACAGTTTCAGAACAGATAACAATCAATGTGGATGTTACTGATACCTCTGCGGTATGGGTTTCTGATGAAGAAGCCGACCAATCTTACATTCCAGGTTCTGAGGCTCAATCAATGCGTTTCGAAGTTAGAAATGACGGCAATCAGGATGATAGATTTACTATGAGCATGGAACTCCCAGAAGGAATGAATGCAGAATTCGTTCAACTTGTAGATGGCGACATGACTCCAATTTTGGAGCCAGGCGCTACCCACAATGTTACTGTCAGATTCACGTTTGATGAAGGAACAAATGGTCAATTGATTCTCAAGGTGGTAGCGACAAGTGTCAACGATCCAACAGTTTCTAGTAACGGCAAGTGTACATACAGAGTTGGTTCCCAGAACTGGCTTAGAATCATCTCTACCGAATCAACAATTATCGATGAAGCTGGTGAGTATGAGGTCATTGTTACTGTCAGAAACCAATACAATGACGGCCAATCCGTCACTATGGACCTCGACCAAGGCGGCACAAACCGTTGGTACAGTGCTTCTGTTGCTGCTAACGACAGAGACTTCTGGTTGGAAGTTGAAGGAAATAGAGAGGTAACCATCAAGTTTGTAGTTCAAAGTTCAAGTCTTGAAAACCTCGATGAAGAATTTATTGAAACATCTGTAACTGTTTGGGCTATTTCAAATTCAGTTGAAGACGCAGCATCTCTAGAATTACCTGTAACTCTGAAGAGAACTTCAGCAGATGCTGATTCTGCTTCTTCCGGAGGAGATTCAATCGATTGGGTTGGAATCGGAATCTGGGTTGTTGGTGGTGCTACAATCATTGCTTTACTTGGAGTATTATTGATGGTTCTCAACAGCGAAGAGGAAGAAGAACAGCCAGACTGGGCTGGAGATGGCTACGAAGATAACCTGACTGCAACCTATGGCGCAGTTGCTGCGGCACCAAATGTTGGCTCAATGGAAAACAGTGTTCAAAACATGGCGCCTCCATCGCCGGAACCGACTGTTCAATCAGGTCCTCCGGTTCCAGCAGAAGGCCTTCCAGAAGGCTGGACTATGGAACAATGGAGCCACTATGGGCAGCAATGGCTCGACAATAACCGTTGATATTCAATTGCGATGGGTTGAAGATAGGCTTCCCGTGGGATAGGTTGCCGAGGTAGTTACATGTATGGAAATGGACAGGCACCGATCTTCATTCTAAAGGAAGGAGTACAGAGAACAAGAGGCCGTAGTGCCCAATCCAACAATATTGCAGCAGCTAAAGCTGTAGCAGATGCTGTTCGCAGCACTCTGGGTCCAAAAGGAATGGACAAGATGTTAGTAGATAGCATGGGCGATGTAGTAATCACAAACGATGGAGCAACCATCCTAAAAGAGATGGATATCGAACATCCTGCTGCAAAGATGATTATTGAAGTCGCAAAGACTCAAGAGCAGCATTGCTATGATGGAACAACTACCGCTGTTGTGTTATCTGGAGAATTACTGAAGAGGTCGGAAGACCTAATCGAGCAAAATGTTCACCCTACCGTAATCTGTGAAGGATTTAGGCTCGCTGCGGAAAAGGCAGTGGGTTGCCTTGAGTCTCATGGGATTTCAACAGAGAACGATGACTCCGTTCTAATGGAAGTAGCAAAGACTTCGCTAACAGGCAAGTCCGCAGGGGCAGTCAAGTCATTTTTAGCTGACATCTGCGTTAGAGCAGTCAATTCAGTTGGAACCATTGAAGATGGTGAGAGAATGGTAGATTTGTCTGATATCAAAGTAGAGAAGCGCCAAGGTGGCTCAATCAAAGACAGTTCATTAGTGGACGGAATCATACTAGACAAGGAAAGAGTACACGCTGGAATGCCTCGTTCTGTTTCCGATGCAAAGGTTGCATTGATCAACAGTGCAATCGAAGTCAAGAAAACTGAAGTTGACGCAAAGATTCAGATCACAGATCCTTCGATGCTTGCTTCATTCCTTGAGGAAGAAGAGAATTACATCAAGGGCCTAGTGGAGAAAATCCAGGCTAGTGGTGCAAATGTAATCATTTGTCAGAAGGGAATTGATGACCTTGCTCAACACTACATGTCCAAGGCAGGAATCTTCGCAATTAGAAGAGCAAAGAAGAGCGACATGGAAGCACTTTCAAAGGCTACTGGTGGTCGAGTTGTGACAAATATTGACGACTTGAGCGATGCAGATTTAGGTGTTGCAGCGAAGGTAGAAGAGCGCAAAATTGGCGAATCTGACATGACCTTCATCACTGGTTGTCCAGAGGCGAAATCAGTCTCAGTATTACTTCGTGGAGGGACTGAGCACGTCGTAGATGAGATTCGCCGTGCATTCGATGATGCAGTTGGTGTGGTTTCAGTTGCTTGGGAAGACGGGGCAGTCTTGACTGGCGGCGGCAGTGTACTTGCTGCACTTTCACGTGAACTAAGGTCATACGCTGAATCTGTTGGCGGTCGCGAACAAATGGCGATTGAAGCATTTGCAAGCGCTCTAGAAATCATTCCTAGAACCCTCGCTGAGAACGCAGGTTTGGACCCAGTCAACACAATTATAGAATTGAGAAAGGCTCATGCTGACGGCAAAGGTTACTCTGGAATCAACGTAGAAGATGGTGGAGTAATGGACATGTGTGAAGCTAATGTCTTGGAACCTCAAAGAGTTGTTGAGCAAGCAATCCAATCCGCTACTGAAACAGCGATCATGATTCTAAGAATCGATGATGTCATTTCCTCAAAAGGCGTATCCGGGGATGACATGATGGGTGGAATGGAAGATTTCCATATGTGATTTTATCACTTTAGTTATTCTCTCCCTTTAGGGAGAGGTACGAACCTTCAAAGACTAGTCCATAGTCGAACAGACTGCTCTAAGGGGCACGGGTGTTCTAATGTCGCAGGTCGCTGGCAATCCTGATATTGCAATCTTCTTTGGTTCTCAAACCGGTAATGCCGAGGAATTAGCAGCTAATACTGCTAAATTAGCAAAAAAAAGCGGCCTTAATCCAAAGATTTTCGATATGGATGGATTTGACCCATCCACCTTTTCTTCTCACAAAAGAGTCCTAATTATCACTTCAACTTGGGGTGAGGGCGATATGCCTGACAATGCAGAAGACCTTTGGATTGCAACTTGTGAATTAAATCCAAACCTAGCAGGTGTTAATTTCTCAGTCTGTGCAATTGGAGATACTTCATATGACGAGTTCTGTAAAGCCGGGATTGATTGGGATGAAAAGTTTGTAGCATTAGGCGCATCTCGTGTTCACAATATACAATTGTGCGATGTAGAATATGAGCCGGAATGGAAGAAATGGGCTGATGCTGTAATTCCATTGATGGCAGCAGTTGATGGTGGCGAGTCTACAGAATCAGCAGATATCGTCGAAGAGACTGCAGTTGTTTCAAGCGAATCGGAAAATGTAGTAAGTGCAGATGCAGGTGAATTATCAGGACTATTATCTGGCGACCGCAGTATAGCAATTTTCTTCGGTTCCCAAACCGGAAACGCTGCAGGGCTAGCAGAGAAGACAGCAAAGATGGCTGCTAATTATGGCCTTGAGCCAACAGTTATTGACATGGATGGTTATGACCCAGCAGCGTTCTCCTCTCACAAAAGAATTCTAATCATAACCTCTACATGGGGTGAAGGAGAGATGCCTGATAATGCGGATGCTCTTTGGAATGCAACTGTTGCAAGCAATCCTCCTTTGGCCAATGTCCACTTCTCAGTCTGTGCAATTGGGGACACTTCATACGACGAGTACTGTAAGGCAGGTCTTGATTGGGATGAGAAATTCAAGGCATTGGGCGCCACTTGCATAGAGGAAATAAAACTCTGCGATGTAGATTTCGAACCTCCATGGTTGGAGTGGGCGCCACTTGCACTTTCCAAGATCGCTTGTGTTGATTCTTCAGGAACTTTCCAAGAGGGATTACTAGAGGCTATGATTGCATACGGTTCTGGTGAGGAAGAAGAAGCAGATACTGGTGATTTCACTCCAGGTCAGATAGTACAGGCTGACCTTTCTATCACAATGCGTATTTTCCGCTACAACCCAACATTGGCACAATCTGGTTTCGATACAGTAGCAGTAGCACTCCCTGGGCACGCTTCAATTGAGGATGCACTGGTCGCAATCAAGAGAGAAGTAGATGGTTCACTAACCTTCAGGAGCGGTTCTATTGCAGGGCAGGACCCGCTTACAGGAATCAAAGCAAATGGTAGAATTTTGCCTGCAGACACCACTCGAATTTGTGACATTGTTTCTGATGGAGACACTCTAACAATCGAGCCAGTACCTGGGTACGACGTTCTAAAAGATCTGATGGTCTCTTATGACCGATATGACACTGTTCGAGCTGAATCAAAACCTTGGATGGACGCAGACCCACGCCAAGGTGAGAGGTTAGTTTCCGGAGCAGCAATGGGTACAATGACTTCTGCAGAAGCAACTCACTTGCATACATTAGCAGATGTTGGTTCACTTCAACTGGTTAATGCAATGTCCGACACATATGATGTCGATGAAGAATATTCGGGACCAGGAATTGCATTACAAAGATGGGTTAGAAGCCAAGACCCTCGTTCAGGCGAAGGACATGTTAAGCAGATGTTTGAACTAATGCAGAGAAAGGGTGGTGTTTGGGATGAAGCAGATATTTCCTCAATCCAGAGGCATGGAATCGATGGCTCACAGGCAGCAGATTCTCTTTATGATGCAAGGGCTAGGCTGTTGGCTGAATACAAATTCACTGGTCGCAGCGGCAGGTTGGTCAAACATTATTCCCGTTCAGTAAAGATGTCAGGAAATGTCAATGAGACCACTCTATACCGCTCAGTGCTTGGCCCTCTAGGTCTTGGTTCTAACATCATGAATGGTGTCTCTTTGCGAATGATGCTTGGATTTACTAGAAATGGCGGTCCGATGATGCGTGGGTTCCAAGGTATGCTCGTGCCTCCAGCAGGAATTGGTAAGATTCCAAATATGTTCAATGGCAAGGTTGCCAATCATCACGAAGTCGTTGCAATATTCAACGAGTTAGATAGCAGATTTTGAGGTGATTGTAATGGTGAAGTATTCGTATTTTCCGGGAAATGTTGCACGCCAATCTTCTTCAGAGGTTGAAGATACAATTCAGCCACTATGTAAAACTCTAGGGATTGAGTTGATCGAGATTGTAGGCTATAACAGCGACGGCGGCAATATCATCAAGCAAGGTAACAGAGACCTCCAACTTGCACTAAATGCCAGAAACATTGCATTAGCTGAGAAGAATGGTCATCCGATAATTACTGCTTGTGCTTCAGCCCAAGGAATTCTACACGAGGCTCTAGAGACCTTCAGAAATGACCCAATCGCTCTTGCCAATGCAAACACTGTTCTGTCCAAGATATCTGGCATGTCTGCTAAAGCAGATGAAATTACGACCAATCATCTACTGCATGTGTTGGTTGATGAAATTGGATTGGAGAAAGTCGAAAAAGCGGTCATAAACCCACTAAACATGGATGTCGCTTGCTATTACGGGCCACACATGCAGCAAGCTGGTGCTTGTGGGGGAGATGATGCATGGAATCCAAATTACATGGAGAAGTTAATCACTGCTCTAGGTGGAAGACCAGTAGAATACAAGACCAAGACATCTAGCGTAGGGAATCCTTCCTTGCTCTCCTTGGGGGACTCGGTCATGAAAATGACTGCAAGAGTGCTAAATGATGCAAAGAGAGCAGGAGCTCAAATTATTGTCAGCGCTTGTACTCAATCACATTCTAATCTTGATTCTTATCAAGGTAAAGCAGGCCGAGTTGCTAGCAAAGATACTAACATTCCAGCTGTTAATCTGACAGAAATTATCTCTTTTGCTTTGGGTCACTTCCCTGACAGATTTGCTCAGTTGAAAACCCGTGCAATATTGATTGGTTCTTGATTACCCGTGCAAGAATTTGAACAGATCCTTTGCTTGTATTGAAGAAACCCCTTCAATTTGAGTTAGTTGTTGCTCACTCAAAGCACAAAGACCCATAATGTCCTTGGCTACAGCCATTATTCGTTTCGCTGTAACATTACCAATACCTGGTAATTCTGCAATAAGTTTGACACGCTTTTCCAACACTTCATCCTTCCACTTTTTTGACAAAACACCCTCTTCATTTTCACCGCCAATAATTGACATTATTTCTGCAGAAGCAGCTTGAATTGCTGATTTTTCAGCATCATTTGATTTCTTTCGTGAATGATTGATTAGCAAATCCAAAACTCTTGCTTCTCTTTTGGCTACAATAGATATGAATCTTGCAGTTTGTTCAGGCGAACCAGTCATCAAAACTGGTAACCCAAGGTCGAGTGTTACCCATGCCATTGCTCCATGTACTGCATTAGGATGTACTCTTTCTGTTTCCAATGATTCCACAATCAGCAAAGGCCTCGGTGCTGCAGCATGTAATCTACGTGCTTGATGAATCAATCTTCCATCTATCAAAGAATCTACCAAATCTCTAGCAGTCTTCCTTTCGATTAATACTCTATCAGAGATTCTGATGTCACCAACTGTAAGATTCTCGAAACTAATTTCGTGACCGTGCAATTTGAGCATTGCAGGTAACGTCGAATTCGCTTCACGGTGATCTATTGTAATCATCGAATGAATTTCATTTTGAAGGCTATTTGCTAGTACTTCGGCCTGTGCGGCGGCTGATGCCTTAGATTCCTCATCTCTTGAATGGGGATTAGTGCCATCTAGAACAGGTTTCCACCATTTTTGTTCGTTTTGGTTTTTTTGCTCATTCGAGAATTCAGCGAGGGACTTTTGTGCCCTAGGTCTATTGGTTAAGGGTGCAGCGCTTTTCTTCTCTTCTTTTGTTTGAATTTGTTTAGGCTCTATAATCTCCTTTTCTCTGTACAACCTTTTCTCTTCCGATTCAATGAATGAATCAATATCCTTTCCATCTACGCTAAAATCTCCTAATACATCTGATATTGGAGCAGCTCTTTTTGGTAATCGAGATTGTTTTTGTAATGATTCAAGAGTTCTATACATCGCTTGCTCACGCTTTAGTGAAGCCTGCTGTACATACTCGTCACGAGTACCCTTAGCAATCAGAATATGAACATCTCCATCTCTTTGCCTAGCCGTTCTTCCTCTTCGCTGTATGGCTCTGATTGCACTAGGGACAGGCTCGTACAAAATCACACTATCAGCTGCCGGGACATCGAGTCCTTCTTCGCCTACACTTGTAGCGACTAGAACATTGATTTCGCCTTCTTTGAATCTCTGTAATTGGGCGATTTGTTCCTTTTGTTTCATCCCTAGTTGACTTCCTTTGCTGGCTTGACCAACAAATCTTCCAGGTCTAATTTCTGATTCGTTTTCAAGTATCTCAAGCAGATTATCTACAGTGTCTCTGTATTCGGTGAATACGATTACCTTTCCATTATTCTTCAGACCATCTCTAACCAATTTTACAACTAGTGAAGGTTTAGGATGAAACTCTGTCTCTTCCACCCTTTCTCTTAGTAAACTTGCTACTGGTGGCAATGATAGGAATCTCTTAGTCTTACGGTCCTTATCCAATTTAGCCCTTTGAAGATACTTTTTTGCACACTTCAAACCTTGTGTGTCGAGCAAATCCAGAAGCCTATGCAATCTGCGGATGTCACCAATTCTCTTGGCCGCATCGTATCCTCTAGCATCACCTCTGCCTATCGCAGCACTAGCCCTGCGTTGTGCTTCTTCAATTGCTGCTGTTGTTATTCGTCCTGAGCGAATCAAGAAACCAGACCTTATCAAAAACTCAGCCTCTTCAGCCTCTAAAATCCTTAACGGCCTGATAATTTCGTGAAGTTCTTCAGGAATATTCAACTCATGTTTTGTTATATCCATCGATGTAATGTATGGCTGTACCAAGTCATCCTGCCTTTTGGTTACATGAAGTCTCTCGATTCCAAGCCTTTGAATAACTTCCAAAACCTTGCCAGCCTTAACTCCAGGCGATGCTGTTGCGGCTAATACTAGTGCATTCGATGATGCTTCAAGATACATGTCTCCTAGTTGCGCCATCGAATCCGAACCTGTTGCATGATGTGCTTCATCGACGATCAATAGGTCAATGTTTGATAGTAATATTCTGCCGCTTCTAGCATCATTACGAATTACATGAGGAGTTGCCATCACGATTTTTGCATCACCCCATATCTTCTCTCTTTTTGC
>CETB01031922.1_pt1 | contig 15126 bp, 6 predicted proteins | sample 356381 | NCBI WGS metagenome assembly CETB01 (sample SAMEA2622545, study PRJEB7988) | marine metagenome | biome: marine biome (ENVO:00000447); feature: deep chlorophyll maximum layer (ENVO:xxxxxxxx); material: "saline water (ENVO:00002010), including plankton (ENVO:xxxxxxxx)" | depth 155 m | reverse complement strand
GGAACTTCCCCGCGTAAAAAAAATCAAAAAAGTAAAAATTGCATTTTTATTGATTATTTTAATGATGATTTCTAGTTTTTCTCCTCTTGTAGGTGCAGAATCAAGTGCATTAAAAACGAATGATTTTGGAGTTTTAGATAAACTCCATGAAGTCACTTCTTCAAATTTTGTTGGTGATGGACAAGAAGCAGCACCAATAGCATCACAAGCAATACTTGATGAGATAAATCAAAGAGAACGAGAAAGTGGTTTAGAAGACCCCTTTGGAGAAAATTCAACCGATTTAAATAATTTAATTTTGACTGATACTACTCCAAATAATCCATTACATCCACTTCCCTATCAAATGCTTGAAGACCCACAGCAAAAACCTGAAGGTTTGCCTGCAAGTTTATGGGAAACTCTAGCTCCATGGGGAATTGACAATTATGTTGTAATCACAAATTACTCCACAATAAATGATGATGAAGGATTAATTAAATTTGATAATGCTTCATTTTATGGCCAATTAATTGCATTTCCTCCAAATCCATTTAATAATGAAGTAGATGTTAATGGAAAAGATACAGACAATGATGGAGATTGTGACATAAATTGTGAGGCTGATATTGTAGTTACGCTAACAATATCAATTTTCCCAGATAATGCTGATCTTGAACTTGGAAAAGGAGAAACGTGGGATATTATTGATAATTTCGGAAATCCTTGGCCATATGATGGGAGCATTTTTGATATTTCAACTGGAGTACCTGCACAACTTTGGGTAAAACCTACAATTTCCTATACCGTTAGTACAATTAACATCAATGATGCTTTGTGGGAAGATTTGGATAATTTGGAAGTTTCGTTATTAAAAGGGTTCACTTATGATTTATCTATAGGTTCAGATATTGGTGAAAGTTATGTTTGGACAATAGATTCTAGATTCAAGCAAAGCCCTGAATTATTTGAATTAAATGTTGGATTAGAAAGAGTAACCTTGAATATTACAGATACTACTCTTTCAGCAGTTGACGCTGCTGCAGGTGGATTACTAACATTGTTAGGTGTATTTGAAGGGAGTTCTGAATTAAGTTTAGCAATGTTAGCTTCACCATATTCATTAAATTTAATAAATACAGATCAGGCAAAATGTAGAGTTGAATATACTCCTGATCAAAGAGATTTGCCCAGTGAACAACAAGATTGTGGAGTTGCAGTAGGGCTTGGGTATGTCCACTATCCTGCTGGAGATAATCCTACTGAAATTCTTGAAATGGCATATATTGATGCCTCCTTCCATCCAACAGGAAATTCTACAGTTCCTTGTACAAATATTCCCATACGTTACTGCCTACCTGAAGAAATTGACCTAATAATTAGAAATGATAACCTTGGAGAAGATGGATTAGATACTATTGAATTTTGGGCTGAGAGGGACACTGACCTAAGAATTCACTATTATGAAGATAGGTCTAAACTCTCAGAAGGAGAGACATATGGGAACATTACTGAAGCAATTGGTTGGATTAGAAAATTACCTTCACAAAGTTTTGAACCTGATGAAATTGATAGAATTTATGAAATGCTAGGATATGATGATGAAATAGATATGCCAGGTCAAAGACCTTCAAGGTTATCTTTTATTTTAGGAATTAAAAATTTCACAAGGGATACTTCTGAAAATAATAATAATCCAACTCTACCAGTAAACCCTCATAGTTCAACTCAACCAAATACTCTAGTGTTAATAGCATCAAAAACGAAGATTGAAGAATTGGATTATGTTTCATGGTTCCAAAGGTATGGAAATGAGTCAGATCATAGAAGAATACATTTTACTTTAACAGACATTCCCGAAGTTATTGTTTTATACGGTTCATTTGAATTAGGAGGAAATGATCAAGAAATTGATACACCTAGTGATCCAAGTTTAAGCGCTTTTAGTCAACTTCTTGATGGCGCTATCATCACAATTGTTGATGTAATAATTGATATCGGTTCGATTTTAAATACGGTTCCCGAAGCTTTAACAGAAACTTCTGGTTCTAGTGGTGGAGATATTAATATCGAAATGATGAGTAGCATTCGTGAAAGTAGATTCCAAAGATTCCTTGGAGAAATTATGATTTTATTTGGAAGTAGCCCACATCCAACTATTTTAGAAGACCATTTTATGTTAACTAAAGATACTGATTTAGATTATGTGACTGGTAGGTTAGGTCAAATTGAACCTTTAACTAGAGTCGGATTAAGTGCTAAATTCACAGGATTATCTGATATCCATTATTCATTTGACCCTAGTGATGAAACTAGGGATATTCAAATAAAAATGAGTGCTGGAGAAAACTTTAGATTTGCATATTTAGAACATGAAAATAATTCAATAAATATTTCAGCATATCAATCAGCACTCTTAACTGGAAGGCCTGGAGATTTATCAATTGTACAAAATTCCGAATCAATGCATTACACTGCAGATACAGGCATCTCTAGTTTAGTTTACAGAGCAGAAGCTGGTAAACAAAGAAATGCATTAAAATTAGAAGGCTTACCTAATGATTTTGAAATTTTACTTGGGGATGAAGTGGGATATAGTTCTAATGAACCATTGGGTTCAATTGCAATTCAAATTTCAAATGCTTCTACTGATTATGTTCTTGATGGGGATCATGCATACCATTGGCAAAATGGAGATATTGGAGAAGCAAGTTTATCTGTAAAAATTAGTGATTTAATTACTGCTTCTTGGCGTTCTCCAGAAGTTCCAGGATCAACAGGTACAGAAGGATTAGCACACATTAAATTAATTAGGCCTCAAGGATCTACATTTAATGCAAAATTAATCGATGAAACTACGTACGAAAATAAACATCTTGGATTAAATGCAACTTTGCAAATCTCACCTTTACCGGGGAATTTAGAAATTGGCGTTCCTACTGATGATTCTAGTGAATCCCTAATTTTACCCGATTTTGGAGAGAAAAGTGGAATTAATGGCATCTCAAACTTCCTTTCAGGGCTCATAGGTTTTGGTACAGGGATTAATGATCTGGTTGGGAACTTGACCAGAGATTTCTTAGGTCCAAAGCCGGGAGATATTAATGCAAGTTTAGAATTAAAATTAGATTCTAATGAAGAATTTGATGTATTTATTGAACTTGAAAAAGGAGATTATGTAGAAGATGAACCTGCATGGGTTCATGGGTTGTCATCAACATTTGTTGAAAGAACCATGATTGATCTAAACATAACTAAATTAAATCTAACTAATAATACTAGTTTTGAAATTAGCAAAATCTTGGAAGATGGAATCATTACTAAAGACGAACATAATAATTTTACAGAAATAATGGAAGAAAAAATTCATGATCCTGCAAAATTCTCTGAAATGATGAGAGATGGTTGGATTAATTCCGAAGAATTGAAAAATTTAGATACTGAATTACTAAAAGATGCTGGTTTATTTGTACATGATGAAAGATCTTACCACATTAAAGTCTGGATGCCAAATATTGCTCCAATTGTTGATATGAGTTACTTTTATTTTGTTGACGATGATATTCCTCAATGGAGTTTAAACCTAAAAATGACAGATTGGAAACCAAAATATGGAGACTTTGTAATTTTAGTAAATGGACTAGAAGGTATGAATTTAAACATTAATTTAGCCGGTTTTGATACAACTAGAGCTACTGATGTTGAAATAAAAATGTACATGTCTACAGATTCAACTTTAGTAGTTCCTCGAATTTATACAGATATGCAATTTGAATTAGGCAACTCATTAGAATATGCTCAAATCACTATGCTTGATAAAGTTCTAAAACAACGTATCTCATCATTAATTGTAGATATACCACCTAGGGCAAACTTTGCAGCAACAATCGGTGATATTTTAGAGATGGATCTCACTGTTCCAGCACCAGGAGGTTCAACATCAGCACCTAATTCTGTAGATGCACTAATGATTACAATGGCTCGTTATGTTGATGACAATTGGTGGCCAGCTACCGCATTCATGAGAAACTTACCTGGGGAAGTGCATCTTTCTACAGGTCCTTCAAAAGATTTTGATATTACAGAAGATACTACTTTCCAAGGAGTAAATACTCTTGATTATACCTCAAATGGTGATGATATGGATCTTTACATTTATGCCTCAGGAAGAGCAATTGATTCAAGATCTGATATTCTAATGCTTGCAGAAGATATGCCTAGTACCACAAGTATCAAACACACAGATAATTGGGGAATGAAAATTGAATCATTTCCAAAGGGAATTAAGCGTTTTTATATGAGGCAAACAAATACACCAATACAACCGGGTGTGTTCCTAGAAAGTAGTGAAATTTTAGGTGAAAATCTACGGAGTGCAACCGTTCATGCACATTATATTGGGGATATTTACCCAATAGCAATAATTAGTGATGTTACTGGAGGAAAAGTAATCGCTACAGGAAGTGCTGATATTGAACTAGGGGGAATCAATTGGGATGCTAAAGGAGTTCTAATTGATGCTCAGGTGACCGGTATTGTTCCTAGCGCATCTACATTTGCAATTAACGGAATAGGTAATGATTTGTCATTATTAAATTCAGTAACAAACGGCAGAGCTACAACAACACACTTTGTATTTCCTGAACCAATTTCAAGTGGGGTTCTGACAATTCTGTTTACTATTTTTTGAGGTGATACATTTGGATGAAGATGAAGATATAAAATTAATTCAAATTTCTGATACTGTATATGCGACTCAAGAAGAATTGGATAAAAGTGAACATGCTGCTGAATTATTTCAATCTATTCAAGAGTCGCTTTCCCCAGTTAGATTATTGGCGGCTTCATTAACAGTACTTTTATTCTTATCAAGTATTTTTGCAACATATTATTGGGTAATACCAAGAGATGCTGTTAATGTTGAAGTAATATACATGCAATCTGGAGGTGGGCACGTCATTTTAGCACAAATCCACAACGTAGGAAGCCGAGAAATTAGTGAGGTTAGTGTAGAAATTTCGTTTGAAGATTTAGATGGAAATGAATTAAACAACACAATTTTTTATCGGGAATCCATTGGTGCCCATATTAGTGTTGCAAGTGATGATTTAGAATTAACAATTCCAGGTGCGACAGTTTGGGATAATTATGTAATTAAAATTTCAATTAATTACAAAGATGGTAAAAATAATCAAAGATCCACAACTTGGACTCACTCAGTTGGAGATTGGGTTTATGAATGGTTTACAAATAAGGCAACGAGGCATTGGTTAATCATTTAATTCTGCCACATCTATACTAAACCATTGAATAGGGAAAGTGAAGACGGAGTAATGTGAACAGAGAAGTTCGGCATGTAGTAATTGCATTATTACTATTAATTTTAACAAGTTGGTCTCCTTTAGCAAAACCAACTGAAAATGAACTTTTCTCTGATGAATCTTTAGAAAAAAGATTTGAAATAATAAATATTGATCCAAATAAATTACATAATCTAGATGTTATTCAATATCACGACATTAATGTTAAAAAAAGACCTTCTGAAGCATGGACTAGAATTGGACTATTTAATTCTGAAGAATTCATTCAAACAATTGAAATTCCTGAAATTTTGAAAGAGTATAGAACTGACTTAAAATTAATAATAATTGATGGTGAAGAACCCCTCACAAATGCTCGAAACAATCTGAATGAAATTGAAGGATTAGTAATAAGAGAATATATTTGGCCAAGTGGATTTATTGTTCAAGGACCTATTTCGAGTCTGGAAGAAATTAATGAAGTTGAACAAGTTAAAGCAATACACTCAATACCTATTGCTCTAATTTTAGGTGATGTTATTACTGAATTACTGAATCAAAATCAGGACATTGATGAAATTCTACTTCGTATTGATGGTTGGAGAAGAGCAGACAGTAATGGTTTTCATGAAAATATTGAAACTATTGGAATAAAAGGAGATTTATTATTTTCTAATTTACCTAAATTGCTGGAAATGAATATGAATGAAATTATTAAATGGGATAATGGACGTTATGATGCAAAAACATCTAATTCAAATCTAATTAATTTATTATCTGACCCAGGTATCGCTTGGATTCGAATTTCTCCAGAATTTTCAATTTATAATGATAATTCAAGAACTCATATGAAATGGTCTAGTGTTACTACACATTTTCCAACAAATGGGCTGAATGGAAGTGGACAATTAATTGCTGTAGCAGATACAGGGATTGATCACGATCATGGAGATTTTGGAAATCGTATTGATGCTAAAATAGATGTAATAAATGATGGAGGTAAAACTGGTGATAAGTGGAGTGGACATGGAACTCATGTTGCATGTACTGTTCTTGGTGATGGAACCCGTGGTGGATATGCAGGTGTTGCACCTCAAGCAGAATTATATTTTCAAGCAATGGAAGATGATGATGATGGAAGTTTTTATTCTCCATCCTTAACCTCATTATTGGGAAATGCGTATACAGCTGGTGCTAGAATACACTCAAATTCATGGGGTTCATTTGGAAGTTCCTCACAAGGTGCATATACTAGCGAAAGTGAAGATGTTGATGACAAAGCAAATACCTATGATCGTTATTATAATGGCTATCAAGGATTTTCAATTGTTTTTGCTGCGGGTAATGATGGACCAAATTCAGGAACTGTAAATTCACCTGGGACCGCAAAAAATAGTCTAACTGTTGGAATGCATCAAAGTCGGTATGGCGCAGCTCCAAATACAATCATGAGTGGTTCTTCAAGGGGCCCCACAGATGATGATAGAATTAAACCAGATATTTTAGCACCAGGAGGATATGTCCGTTCTTGTAAGTCACAAGAAGCTACAGATGAGGATGGTTCTACTTGGGATAATCAGTATTATATGGAATATACTGGTACTTCAATGGCTACTCCTAATGCTGCAGGAGCTGCAGCCTTAGTAAGAGAATATTTGACTGAGGTTGCCGAAAGAGCTTCTCCACAAGGTGCATTAATGAAAGCGATGCTTATTTTAGGGGCTCAAGATGTGGGTACGAGAGATATTCCAAATAACAATGAAGGTTGGGGACGTATTAATCTTCAAAATTCGATTGCGCCAACAGGAGGAAGGGGGATTTGGGTGGATGATAGGTCCTCACTTTCCAATAGTGGAACTAGTTTAGAATACAACATAAATGTAACATCACCAGGTTCTCCATTCAAAGTTGTTTTAGCATGGTCTGATCACTTGGGATCTAGATTTTCTACAAAACAATTGGTTAATGATTTGAATTTGGAAGTTGAAGCACCAGATGGTACAATTTACTTGGGTAACGTGTTTCAAAACGGTAGGTCAGTAGGTGGAGGTTCGGCTGATGATACAAATAATGTTGAAGTTATTCTAGTCGATAATGCTCAAACAGGGCTTTGGAAAATTACAGTATCTGATGTTCAACATGGAGGACCAAGGTCTCAAATGTTTGCAATAGCAGCAAGTGGGGTTGGAATTAATGATTTACGTCCTGATGTAATTCCAGTTCCTGGTTCATTAATAACTAGTAAAGTAATTCCAAGCGTAGGTGAAGAAATTCAAATTAGTTATGAAATTCAAAACATTGGAAATACCGGTGCGAATGATTTTGATGTTGAATTAAAAATTGATGGGCAAGCAATTGGTTCTTATGAATTAACATTAGGAACGGGGGCTAAAACCGTGTTGACATGGGATTGGACTCCCGATTCATCCGGTGTAAAAGAAATTTCAATTCATACAGATTCTAATGATGTTTTAGATGAAATGGATGAAATTAATAATGTCTATTATGATAGTATTCAAGTTACAACACCCGGAATTAATTTGAATTCAGGGATGTCAGTAATAGAATGGACAAATTCAAATAGTGATTCAGCAAGATGGTCTGTAAATATTACAAATACCGCATTTATTGAAACAAATACAACAATAAGGGCGAATAACCCCATTCAGCGCTCTACTTTACTTTCTAAACAATGGACTGTAAGTTTTTCAAAAACAAATCATAATTTAGAAGGTCAAGAAACTAAAGAAATTCTTATTTCATTGAGTATTCCTGAAATAGAATTTCCTCCCGAACCAGGATATTATGACATAGAATTAATTGGAACAGATACGGATAATAATATTGAAGAAAGTCTAACTATAAGCCTTTATGTACAAAATTTGCCATTGGCAATTATGTCTACAAGTTCACAAATTTTAGTCTCACCGATTAGCCTCACTACATTTGATCTGAAATTTATCAATGGTGGTAATTCTGTTCAAAGTTATGATATTATCTTAGAACCACCCCAATATTGGGATGCTAAATTCGAAAATACTGACTCAAGCACAACCGAGAGTGGATTAATGTCTGTATCTGATGAAAAAGATTTGAACATCATTATTTATCCACCTGTGGCATTAATCTCTGCTGGAACAACAATTGAATTGAATATTAAGGCTATCTCCCAAAATAACCCTGAACAAATGTGGAATAAATCAGTTGAATTAATCGTAGGAACTTATGAAATGATTAATCCGATAACCAATATGACTCTTGAGAAAGTAATGCCTAATGAAAGATTAGACTTGTCATTTAAATTAATTAATAGTGGAAACTCATTATCTTCTGTCACAGTTGATGCAATAATGCCATCTGGTTGGATTGTGCTAACTTATACAAAATTTTATGAAATTGAACCTAATTCATATGTAGATGTAATAATTCCAATTCAAGGAAATGGTCAAGCAGAAAGTGGAACGTTCAAACTTATTATGACAACATTAGAAGGTTCTACATTTGAATTATTTGATGAGTTAGAAGTAATTTATCTACCAGATCCGACCATTGAATTTTTAGATTTACAATTAAATGAAGGGGGAGAAATAGATTTAGAAAATGGAGAGAACCCCCCAATTGGTATCGCTTTTAAGATAAGGTGGGCAATTTCTAATGATGGAAGTAGAAGTTTTACTCCAAATGATGTAATAATTCAAAGTAATAATAATTGGGACGCTAGCTGTGATTCTCTTGAAACGTTTGAGCCTGCTGAAATAAAAATAGCAACTTGTTTGCTAACAATTCCGTTAACAATGCAAGCAGGAAATATTGAAGTGATTGAGTTTATTTTGGAATTTGAAGACAATTATATTGTTAATAGTACATTTAATTTGACCGTTCCTCAAGAATTTAAACTTGAATGGGTTGATGTTTCAGTTCCACTAACAGAATACAATAAAATGACAACAATAGAATTCGAAGTTACAAATCTTGGAAACGAAAAAATTAGTGACAAATTAGACATGGTTTTGCCCGAAGAATGGAATTCAGAATTTAAAGATACAAATTGGATTGTATTAGATGCTGGAGAAAGTAAAAGAGTTACTATTGAATTAATACCTATGAATGTAGGTACTTATGAAATCGAACTAAAATTACAAAATAACAAAAATATAGTGGGGGGAACATATACTTTCAATATAATCTCTGAAGGTAATGAAGAATATAACGCCAGTTTAAATTCCGGAAATAATGGTTTTATGATTTTTGGATTGTTAATTTTAATTATTGCATTAATTGGAGGTGCAGTAATTTTGATTCCTAAAGAAAGTCTTTTCAATAAAAAATCAAATTCAATTAATTTGCCACCCTTACCGCCTCTACCAAATCAACTCAATATTCCGCCAATAACAAATATGCCAAAAATTGCTCCTGTATTTCAAACAGAACCTGAAGATACAGATTTAACACCTCAAGCCAAACAAAAAATAGAGCAATATGTCAAACAATTAATTTCAACAGGCTATCCCGAAGATAAAGCAAGAGAGCATGCAATGAAACATAAAGATAAGTTCATAAAATTGAAATAGACGTGAAATTTTGAAAAATGCTAAATTTTAACAGATACTCATACAAACATAGAATGGGTTTTTGATATATGTGTGGGCTCGTAGAATATATGAGAAGAGATAAAATGCCATCTAGAAGTTGTGCATTTATTTTAACAGCACTTATTTTCCTATCTACAATTCCAACAGTTTTTGCAGCTGCAACGGTTTCACTTAATGCAATGCCAATGACTCAAGAAGCAGACCCTGGAACTACTGCAGAATATACAATCGTAGTAAATAATGATGGTGAAAATGACATTACAGTTTCACTTTCTGCTTCAAATGGACCTGAATGTACTGGTTATTCTTCAACTGTTGAACAACCACAAGGCGCCATATCAGCTGGTGAATCAGTGGATGTCATGTTATACGTAAATCTTACAGCACAACCCGCAGAATCTTGTGATACTACAGTCAATGCTGTAGCGAATGAAGTAGGTGCCGTCACAGATCCAACCCCTGGAAATGCTGATGTTACCGTAACAACAACAGCAGGTGAAGGAAGTGGAGGAAGTACGTGGGGCGTTGAATTAAGTACTCAGCATCCTGAAGAAAAAACATGGAATGGAAATGACGAAGAAATGACTTGGCCGGTTGTTGTAAAAAACACAGGCCAATTTAATGAGACAATTGACCTTGAAACATCATTTAGAGATGATGATTTTGGGTGTGACTCAAGTTTTCTTAACATAGATATTGATCCCAGTCAAGTTCAATTAGATAGTGGAGATGAAGAAATAGTCACATTTTCCGTTACTAATCTTGAAAATGAAGATCAAGCCCTAACTGCTTGTTTTTTAATTGAAGCATCTGTTACAAATGCTGGACCCGGGGCTGATGAAGAAAATACAACTGATGAATTAGAATTGGAATTAGAAATTCCCGAAATTAAAGAATGTTCGTTTACAAGTTCATCTGTTAGTGTAAATGCTGAACCTTTCGGAGAAACCACCGCTAGATTCACAGTAAAAAATGAAGGAAATACGGATTTCTGGATTTCGATTAGCACGGCTGGTAGTAAGAACTCTTGGATTCAAGACATAGAACCTCCCAATGGAGAATTAATTCTAGGTGAAAATTACGTATTCGATGTGTTAGTCAGTCCAGACAATTCTGCAAGTGCAGGCACAGTTCATTCAATTACTATTAGAGTTAACGAACAAGGAGGTTCTAGCAGTGTTATTTGTTCAAGTACTCTAGAAGTAACTGTAGGACAATTCCATGATGGGGAAATAACATCCACTGGAATGGGCGATTTTAAAATTGAACCTGGAAACTCTGATTCGTTTCCAATTACAATTAAAAATACTGGTAATGGACCTGATTCTTTTTCTGTTTCTATTTCAGCAAATGAGCCAGCAGGATGGAGCTATAGTTTTGATCCAGGGGATACAGGTGGAAGTTTAAATTCAATTTCAGTTGAACAAGGACAAACTGTAAATGTAAATATCAATGTTTCAGTACCACTTAATGCATTAGCAGATGAAGCTGTTGTATACGACCTGGAATTAATTCGTAATGGAGAAATTCTAGATTCTGATTCTATTGCTGTTTATGCTGGTGAAAAACATGGCATAGATCTTGAAGTGTCTATTACATCACAATCAGGTAAAGATGGTGCAACTGTATCATATCCATTTACTGTAACAAATACAGGAAACATCGCAGATAATTACAATTTGGTTGTTTCAAAAAATTCTTGCACGAGCAGTGATGGTGGAAATTCTGATTGGGATGTCCGTTTCTTTGAAGAAAATGAAAATACTGTAGAAATTACAATGGCAAATATTCCAGCGCAAACAACAAAAAATTTCTTAGCCAAAGTTACAATTGATGGAGGAGAAAAAAGTCAATGTCGTTCTACAATTCAAGTTCTTAATACTGCAGATCAAGTAAATTTACAAAAGACATTCAATATAACAACTACTAGTTCAAATTTAATTTTTAGAATGAATGCATTTTTTGAAACTCCTGGAGAAAATCCAAACCAAGTAGAAGTTACACAAGCCCCAGGAGGTAACACTGAATTCATTTTTTGGATTCAAAATGATGGTGTATTTTACGGAAACCCACAAGAAGATAATGCATTGATTACAATTAGAACCCTTAATGGGATTGAATATGAATTAAGCATAAATAAAAATGGAATAATGTATGATGGTTCCGAATCTATACCTGTTCCAATGAAATATGTACTAAGGGAAACCTCTACTGGAGAATTTGCTACCAATCCCGATGGTGATATTCTTGAATTTTCAGATATGGATGAAGCAAATAATACATGGTTAGCTGCTGGATTAGTAGAGACTCATGAAATTATGTTATATGCACTTGAAGTTAAAATAACTCTAAACATTGATGAAGATGCTGAAGATGGTTCTGGGGGAACTGTATACATAGACGTTAGATCAGAACATAATGCAGATTATGTAAAAACATTAGAAGTACTTGTAAATATTGAAACAATACACGAATTGAAAATTGAAGCCGTTGGAAGCACAACTCAAAATATTGAATATCCAGATAATGCAAATTTTGAATTAAGAATTTATAATGATGGTAATACTAATGAAAGAGTAGTTGTAATTTTATCTGAAGGACTTAGAGGATGGATTCCATTAATTCCAGACAGTGATGATCTTGAATTTACATTGGCTCCAGGAGAATTTAGAGTAATTGTTGTTAAAGTTGAACCACCCGAATCAACATTAAGTGATGAATTTGAATTTACAGTTAGTGTTCAACCCGAAGATACAAGTGGAATGATAGGTAGGAAAAATATTGAATTAAAAGTCATTGGAGAAGAAAGTGGAGGATTCTTACCATCATTTAGTCATATTTCTGCCCTATCTTGTATTGCAATAGCAGCATTGAGTAATTTATACTTTCAAAGAAGAACAAGAGACTAAAGTGAAAAAGATTAGGCATGGCTAAATTTTTAAAGGAAAGCATATGCTTATTTCCGGTGTTTAAGTCGAACTAATTAGGGGGGCCTTGGGACTCTCTAGGATGTCGAAAAAATGACCGTGACCGAGAGTTACGTGGCCGTAGGTTTAATGGCTATTCTAGGAATACTTTTTCCACTAAGTCAATTCATTGTTACTAGATTTGTAAGACCTGTTACTGATTCTGCAAATCCAAACATAACTAGATCATATTTCTTGCCTGGATATGAGACCGACCATAGTATGTATCCTAGAAGATTGACTACATACGAATGTGGTTCAGAACCTGTTGGAGGTGCAATGATTCAGTTTCATTTCCAATATTATTGGTATGCTATTATTTTCCTAGTTTTCGATATTGCATTCATGTTTCTTGCATTGGCAGGAACTCTTACAATGAATGCTGATGTAAGTTCTAGAAGTCATCAAGATGCTGCAATTGCAATGATGAATGCTGGGATATTTTTGCTCCTAATGAGTTTGGGTGTTTGGCACGTTTTCCGTAAAAGAGGAAGAATCTATATTTGAGTGATAAAATGACTGACGACTCTGAAAATTTCACTATATTCAACAGTAGAGCATTAATTGATGTTGTAGGTAATGTAACAGATGAAGCACTTAAAGCAACTAAAATTAAACAACTAATTGGCGTATTGGGTGGAAGGTTTTTCAATTGGGCTCAAAGGAAAAGTTTGTTTCCACTTCATCTTGGAATAAAATGTTGTGCACTTGAAATGGCTGCTGCAGGTGCACCGAGATTTGATGCTGAAAGATTCGGGGTTTTCTTCCGTTCATCTCCAAGACAATGTGATGTTTTGTTAGTAAATGGTCCAATTAGTAAAAAGTTTGCAGATCCAATTGTAAGGCTATGGGAACAAATGCCAGAACCAAAATGGTGTATTGCAATGGGTGAATGTGCCATTTCTGGCGGACCATATTTCCAATCATACAATATTCTTGAAGGTGTAGATACAATAATTCCAGTAGATGTATACATCCCTGGTTGCCCTCCTCGTCCTGAAGCATTAATTGATGGATTTGGAAAATTGAGAGAGAAAATAATCAGAATTGGTGCACCTCCTGTAAAAGAAAGTGAAACGGATGCTCCGATTATTATTGGAGAAGATTAAGAGGTGTAACTGTAATGCAAAGTATATCTCTAGAACAAAATAATACGGCGGTTGAAAATGCTGTTTTGGATACAAATAAAAGATTTGAACTTGCTGGAATAAAAGCAGAAGCTTGTGAACATAGAAGCGGAAAAAAATACTCATTTGTGCATATCGATTGCCCCCCTACTCATTGGCCAAGTTTAGCAAAATGGTTACGGTTTGAACAAGGTGTAGATTATTTAAGTATGATTACAGGAATTCATTATCCTTTAGAATTTGAGTTTTTTTCTGGTAAACCTGGATATAATCCTGGAACTCCCGAAAAAGGTTGGGAAGTTGTAGTTCATTTAACACGCAAAGGAATTAAAAATCCAAAAGTGGGTGAACAGACTGTAATTAATGCATCTAAACTTTCAGGAATGGACATACCTCTAGAATATCAAGTATCAATAATCCTTCCTCAAACAGATGAGCCTAAAATACCAAGCGTTCAATCTATTTGGGAGGGTGCTGACTGGAACGAAAAAGAAACTTGGGATTTAGTGGGAATTGAATTTGAAGGTCATGAAAATATGATGCGCGTTCTAAATCCTCATGACTCTCCGCCGGGATTCCACCCATTACAAAAACAGCACAAGATACGTTATCATGATCATAACGAAATGTATGATGACGCTCAAGGTTTTATGAGAAAACCATTAGATTCAGACAAAAAGAAATGAGGGTTTATTATGGCAGAAATGTGGATTACAATGGGACCTCAGCACCCAATGACTCATGGTTTATGGACTCTTAGAGTCAAAGTTGATGGGGAAACTGTCGTTGATACAATTCCTGAATTAGGATATATCCACAGAGGTGTTGAAAAAATTTGTGAAGCAAGAGATTATACTCAAATAACTCCCTATTGTGATAGGTTATGTTATGCTTCTGCGATGACTTGGGCACAATCCTATATCTACGCCGCTGAGAACCTATTAGGTGCTGAAGTTCCTGAACGGGCTGAATATATTCGACTTATTGCTGTAGAAATGCAAAGAATTGCAAGTCATCTTATGTGGTTAGGTGCTTATTGTCCTGATGTAGGGAATCTTACTGTATTCGTTTGGTGTCTTCGTGATCGGGAACTATTTCTCGATTTATTGCAAGAGTTAGGCGGAAGTAGAATGCATTATAATTTCCCAAGAGTGGGTGGAGT
>CETB01051730.1_pt1 | contig 15165 bp, 10 predicted proteins | sample 356381 | NCBI WGS metagenome assembly CETB01 (sample SAMEA2622545, study PRJEB7988) | marine metagenome | biome: marine biome (ENVO:00000447); feature: deep chlorophyll maximum layer (ENVO:xxxxxxxx); material: "saline water (ENVO:00002010), including plankton (ENVO:xxxxxxxx)" | depth 155 m | reverse complement strand
GAGTAACCAAGTGTTCTAGCGTGCTCTAACCTTTCCAATACTGGGCCAAGACCATCAAATTGAGCCCCATCTTCAAGCAGAGCTTGTGCTAGTGGTTCTTCGGATAGTTTAGCGCGCAACAACTCGGCTTCCTTGATGTCAGACAAGGCTTCCTCGTGTGCGATTGCTAACGCTTCTGCTTGGTCTAACAGGTTAGACAACTCGGCTTCTGCTTGACCTCTTCTAGCTCCTAAATCGCCTAGTTCTTTGAGCACTTGGCGGCGTTCATCCATCAATTCTCTCATTTCAGATTGAATCATTGATGCGCGGTTTTCTTGCTCGGTGAGCCTTATTCTATCATCTTGAGTTCTTTCGCTGGCAACCTTGGACTCCGATTGTATCTGCTTTAGATTCAATTGGGCGTCACTGATTTTTGCTTCCAATTCTGATAACTCGCCTTGAGCCCTACGATGACGGTCACGAGTTGCTTCAACTTGCTCTTCGATCATTCTTTGACGGCGTTGGTCATCTTCGATACGAGAACGAATACTTGCTAAAGTTGCAGAATGCGAATCTATATCACTCGACAATGCTGCTTCCTTAGTAGCCATCTCTTCAATCTGTGAAGATAATTCAGAACTCGCTTTGTTATCACCAAGAATTCTTGCTAATTCTACTGCTCTCTCACTTAATTGGTGTTCAAGTTCGTTAACTCTCTTCGATAACCTATCGCTTCTAGATTCAGAGTTTTCAGCAGTGGCCTGAGCCGCGGATAAATCGAGTTGCAATTGATCGATTGTACGATTATATGAGGCGATTTTATCTTGCACATCAGAGGCTTGACGGTTCGCTTCATTCGCATTAACCTTAGCTGCACTCTCGGATTTTTGTGCCGATTCAAGTGCGACTTTAAGCGAAGCAACCTCGCCAATTGACTCTGACAACTTCAGTTCAGACTTTTCGAGTTTTCTTCTCAATCCATCATCGATTCCGGCTGAGGTTTCGATTGTTGCTAAACCTTCAGATGGGGTGGCAACTGTGATTGCAAATTCGAATCTAGTTCGCTCTTTACGCAACTTTTGAAGGCCGATTTCAAATCCATATAATTGCATCATCATCTGCTTAATCAAAGTTTGACGAGATTCCGAGCGAGTACGTGTAGTTGCTAATTCGTCACAGAATTGTGCTAGATTGAAATCGATTACATTTCCTGATTCGGGCCCTAGAATAGTTCCGACTGGTAGTCTGTGTAGAGCCAAAACCCTTCGAGATTCACAAAGTGAATTCGCTGCTTCGGCAAGTTTGGTCTTGCCTGGTGCTTGCATAGCCACAGGTACACCCTTGACTAAAGCAACACGGATTGCTTTCGAGGATTTTCCAGCGGTTAGATGTCCGGTGAGTCCTTCATCGACTGCACTAGTTAGCATAGAGAGTACTGCATCTGTTCCGCCACGTCCTTCTCTAACCACATGTCCATCAGTTAGAGCCTCGCCATGTGAGCCCATAGCATCTATTTGACCATCCATCAATGCAGCTATTTGACTAATTAAACGGCCGTGATCGACATCAGCTTCAGTCCAAATTGCAAGAGCAACATCTCCGGCTTCAGCCAATAGTAGGGAGCCATCTCCGGTATGCAAAGTCCAGTGGCCTGCGCCATCTAAGCCTAAATCGCTAGCCATTGCTTTTCTTCCAGCCAATGTTTCTCCTACTTGGGCTGCAAGTTTGTCAGCACTGGAAGGAAGGTCTCCTGCATCATCGATTAACATTCCAGAATCTACTGCGATTCCTCCACGTACCTCAGGACGTTGAACTAGATTAGCGAGAACTGCAGAAAGGTCTCTGGATAGTAAGCGTTCAAGTGAATCACCTGCACCAAGTAGCCCTCTCATGTCAGCGCTGTGCTCAAATGCCTCAGGAACAATCTCAGCTACAGAACCTAGAGCAGACTGTGTCCAAGCTCTAGCAACTAATCGGTGCTGGTCGATTTCTAATGACTCAAGGCGATCCTTTGCCGCTTTACCACACAGCAAAACCTTGCCCTTAGCAGGTTCAGCGATCCATCCGACGACTCTACCTGCGCGAACGATACGATGACCGCTAGCGGTGGACCTGCGGCCCAAATAAGTCGTAATCGAACCGTTTTCAAATGGTAAAATTACACCATCACTAACATCGATTTCATTTTCAACTGGCATTCCATATGGCAGATCGAACATGTCCATCACCTCATCACTGAGTTCAGCATATCAACATCACACTCGACGGCGTGTCGCCACCTAGCAATCCTGCCACCCTTCTTCCCGGAAATTACGAGGCTTGCATCTTCACTCAAGCGAGTCAAGAGAAACAATCCTGTTCCTTCAGACCAGAGTTCCAAACCTCTCCCAACACTAACTGTTTGTTCGAGTTTATCCATTGCTTGGACCAACTGGGTGGCATGTTCAACCATCGGTGCACGACCTCTCTTCCCCACTGCAGCAACCAAACCATCTCGTCTAGAAACGATGTATGCTTGGTCTGCCCCTGGTAGGGCTGAAAATTCGGCCAAAATGCGTTGCATCATGCGCGCTCAAATGGGTGCAGGTTGAAAACGGCTTCAAGAAGTTTGGCTTTTCAAAACGCCCGTAGGGCGGTTTGTAGGGTTGTTTGATTTTGCCAACTAGTTTTTTGGTAATCGTAAATTCCTATTTGTAAATTCCTATTGGAAATTTGATTTTTGAATTGAAAAATTCTACCGTTGACATCAAGCCTAGAACCTCGTCGAATAATCATGGCCGGCCTTTTTGATGTCCCGAGTTGCGATAAGTGTCGCAATCCGGCTATTCATCACCAAGTTTACTCTGGCAGAATGATGTGCGGAGCACACCTTGCTGAAAGCGTCAGGAAGAAAGCTTCCAAGGCATTAAGAGAACAATTAATCCTGCCAAAAGGAGAACATACTACAATCCTCGTAGCGATCTCTGGAGGTAAAGATTCGGCAGTGCTACTAGAAAGGCTTCACGAGAATTTGGGGAAGCGTCGTGATGTGACACTTGTTGGAGGATGTGTGGATGAAGGGATTGAAGGATATAGGCCACCATCTTTAGAATGCGCAAGACAACTTTGTGAAGATTTAGGAATAAGGTTCGAAACCGTATCTTACCCCGAACTTGGATTCAAAGAAATGGACGATGTTGTAGACAAGATAGTTGAACTTGAAGAAAAAAAGGCACCGTGCTCATATTGTGGCGTTTTTAGACGGCAAGGAATCAATCATCTTGCGGACAGAGTCAATGCCGATGTAATTGCCTTGGGTCACAATTTAGACGACATGGCTCAAACCATCATGATGAACATGCAAAACGGCGACTTGGAAAGAACGCTAAGACTAGCGCCCCATACCAGTACTCCGCTGAAAGGAATGGCTCCCCGGATCGTGCCATTACGCTGGATTCCTGAGCAAGAAATTCACCTATATGCTATTCATAAAAATTTGCCCATTCATCACGAGGAGTGCCCTCACGGAGAAGGGGCTTTACGATTCAGACATCGAGAAACTATCGCAATGATGGAATCTGACGTACCAGGGACTCGGCATGGTTTACTACGAATGGCGGATGACCTGAAGAGATTGCATGCTTCTGCGGGTGGAAAATTCAACACCATTAGCCCAATTAATTGCCCAGAATGTGGACAAGTGTGTAGCGGTAAAATTTGCAAGGCTTGCGAAATGAAAAAACGAATGCAGTAATCAAACCCTGCGCCTTAGTCTTTCCATGAAACCATCTGCGAGACCGAGAGATTCCAATGTTTCATCTACTCTACCAGCCTTGTGTGCATCACCTGCTAAAGCAATTGCTTCTTCAACAGATCTTCTATCTTCATCATCGGCCTTGATTCCACTAGCGTCACATTGATTCCTCAAAATTTTCCATTCTTCTAGGACATATTCCAACAATTCATTGGCTTCACCGCTCGCCTTACCTTCTACATCCAAGTCCTTCGTCAACCGCTCTAGAAGTGTTGCTGCATGAGACCATTCAAGTGAATCAGCAGATTCTTCGATTTCTAATAATCGCGTATCCCAATCTGCAGAATCTTCTCTTTCTGACCATCGAGAAATCAAGTGTACTTTCTGCCTGAGTGCTCTACGTACATCATCCATCGCCTCTCTTTCCGCGTTGATTTCTCTAACAATTCCATCGGCGAGGCCTTTAGCTTGTGCATGGTTACCTTGCTCCAATTCGGCTTCAGCATTATCGAGTCTTTCCTCCAGTAAATCTTTGTTGATTCCATCGGCAGATTTCAATTGTCTTGCAGCATCTTTGACAGATTTTTCAGCAACAATCATCGCATCGCCAGATGCCTCTAATTGATCAGGAATAACCATTGCAAATTCGTATGCTTTTTGCGGCTTTTCGGAGTTGAGTTTTTTCTTTGCGTCAGCCAAAATTTCTTCCAATGCTTCTTCCTTATGCTTTGATGAAGATAACAAGGAAGATGCTTCTCTAATCGCTTCTTCGGCTTTCTGCCACCATTCGATGATTTCGCTAGCTCTTTGCTTAGCTTGTCTGAACAAAGCCTCCCCTTCTCGCAAACTACCCAATTCGACTTCTCTTTGACCCATGTCCCATGCTTTCCGAGGGCGTTTTGCGATTGGAGCGATTTCTTCTGCCGATTCTACAGCCTTGAGAGAATCTGCTTTAATTTCTTCAACATCGCCAGCCAAAGATAGCGACCTCTCGATGTCCTCTTCAGCTTCATCTAGAAGCCTCATACCCCAATCTGGCTCTCGATGACCTTCTTCTCTAGCGGTCATAATCAGGCTTGCTGCTTGATCTACAGCAGAACCATTGCTCCGAAGATGCAGGATTCTTTCTTCCATTGAATTTAATCGTGAATTGAATTCTTTTCTCAATCCGCGTTGGTCATCCTTACCAAACCAATCCGTTACGATCAATATTAATCCAACCACGCAAAATCCAATCTGGATAAACGAAGAGTTGTCTTCAAATTTGATTGTGGTGAGCAAAGATGCTGCAAGTACAAGACCGAGTAAACCCATCAATGCACGGAATTTCATAACAGCAATATCTCCTTCCAATATTGCCCGACTAGTCAAAAACAAGACGGCTGATGTCGATAACAAGATTACCATTCCTAGCATCTGTGAAATATTACCTTCCAGTTGTGATAATGCTACAACGGCTAATGGAAGCCATGCTATTGTGGATATAATCCCAATTCTTGACCTAGATTTCTTATCCATCAAACCGAGGTCTTGAACAAAAACGCCCCAGGCGATGATGATTAAAGCGTACTTCAAATCTGAAGTAATCGAGTCACCACTCATTCCTGATTTCAGAGACGGCCATGCTAACCAAACAGCCGCTCCGAGCATTGCCATTGCTGATACTCCGGCTAATTTTTCCACTCTATCCAAACGGCTTTTGGCCTCCGCCTTAATCGCTTCATCCAAATTAACAAAGCCATCCATGAACTACCCACCTTTATCGAACATATCAGAATCGCGGTTCGTTGCGTGACCTTGCCCACACTACGGCCAAAATTCCTAAACCAACAACGATGACTAATTCTAAGGCACCAAATCCAATTCCTGAATTATATTCACTTGTAGAGTGTTTCACCACTGTCTGATTTGAATCATCTAGATATGACAACTCTACTGAGAATGTTTCAAACCAATCTAAATCAACTTTCATCGAGACTATCGAAGTCGAGGTTTGAGAATAAGTGGAAGGGGCGACAATAGAATCTACACAAGTGTCATCGCTACAAAGGATGAATTCTGTACTGCTTGCTCCATTATTTTGTATTGTAATCCAAAATTGATTCATCCCTGGCTCTACCTCAGTTGCAGAGGATTTGATTTCGATTACCTCGAGATCTCTAGCTATTGGCGGAGCGATTGCAACACCGATTGTGCTACCTGCCAAATTACCTGCTTCATCCATTCCAGCGATATTGATTTCATGATAGCCGATTCCCAATTCAGGCAACTCCCAATACTGTATTTCAGGCCATGATAAATCGGTATATTCATCGTTTAAATTATTAATTGAAAATTTAATTTTGTCAATTGAAGAATGGTCGTCAAATGTCTGGGTTAAATTCAGCCTCAACTTATCGCCGGGACGAGAAACTGAAGTCACGGCTTTCCACCGGCCGTCCTCTTCCAAAGATTCTACTGTAGCAATAACAACTGGACCAGAGTTATCGAGCAAGCGAATCGTCCAATTACCTGTAGAGGAATGGCCAACATCATCGCTTACTTCTGCAGACAACCAATACTCGATTTGATTACGTGCTTTGTGCCTCTCACTGATGTTGTCATTGATTGAATTAACCTCTGAATTAACACTAAAGCTGGTTTGCAGAACATCCCCGGTGTACCACCAATCATCGGATTTGTTACTAGTCCAATACACTCTCAAATTGTCATCATGATCGTCTCCAACCATCAAGTCCCAGTTGAAGAAGCCCGGAGTTATTTCTTGAACATCATTACTGGCGTTAATCCATGGGCTTCCACCGTCTAAGATGAAACTGGTAGAGAATGTCTCAGATAAGCCGCCTTCATCTACACAGGAGACCATGACAGGCAAGAATGAATCTTGCTCAAATGCTGAAAGATTGATGCCTAAATTGTTGGTTAGGCCTGAAATATTCCATTCACACTCGTGAACCGAGAGCGGTGCATCATCTATGATTATGTCGAAATTATAGGATTCATTGTCCCAAGGTAAAGCATAATCTTCAGACATAGAAAGAATAGGAGCAGTATTGGGACCTAGAGATATCGTATAGAAACCGGAGACAGAGGTTGCATCTCTTGTTAACGTGAAGTCTGCTGGAGTGCCGTCAATCCATTCCCCTAGTGGGCTAGAAAGATACTGCCATTCTCCATTAGTTACAAAATTTAGTGGCGTTATTTGCCTCAAATCATTGTAGAATGGAACTTCTAATCTCATCAAATTGATATGTGAACGATCCGCACTTATGGTTGCCGTTTCGTTCCACCCCCAGTAACCATTGGCAAAGTCTATTTGTGCCTGAACACTAAGTCCGGAAAACAATACCGTTGAGTCATCAATAATGCAACACAGTGCTTCCTTTCCATTGAGATATTCTATGCTCTCAAGCAGAGATTCTAATTGTGATATATCGCCGCCCAAAAATCGATCAACTTGGCTTTCAATTCCTGCCGCAACACCAGGAATAAACGGCAACCCTATCCCGTTGTTGAAACTATGCGATGCATTCCAAACTCCCACAATATCTTCATTCGGAGTCAGATTAGAAGTAAATTCGAGACTAGCTTGTCCATTGATTAAAGAGGAATTCAATTGTTCTGTAATCCATTGGCTGGTTGGAGGCCAAATGGAGTTTCCAAGTGGCATTCCTTGTTGATATACACGAGCGCTCCAGCCACCGCCAAATTCGCCTACGGTCAAATTTTGATTCTCCCACTCAACAATATTACCAGAACCAGTATGTATGGCTTTTACAAGCACATCATCGCTATAATTTCCATGCAAATCATATGCTGTAGTCGCATTTGGAATAATAATCGATGATTCCCCATACCTTATGTCTGAGCCACCTTCACCAATCAATACAATTGGGATTCCGTTTGGAGCGTCTACGAATCCATCATCTATCGAAACTTCCCAAGTGCTGCCTAATGCCTGCATTGTATGTGCGCCTTGAACTGTGAAGAGATCTTCAATGATAGGATGAGCTTGCAAAACGACCGTTGTCTGAGAGGAGGAGATTGGAGGATGCCACATTACAACATATCCTTCACAGGTAGCACTCGCTTGATACATGCCACCACTAGGGCTGTCGACTATGCTTCCAGTCCAGGGTTCTGTCAAAACAATGTCGCAATCTGCAATTGGGTTGCCCAATGGGTCTTCTACTTCTACTGTCCAAGACTCTGATTCTTCTGCCCAAACCGCAGGCATGAGAAGTAGAAATACGAGCAACAAAACCCTGCGCATACCACTTAGCAGAAATTCATACCTCATCAAGAAAGCGGATTTTCGCGCCCATATGTTCATGGTCGGGTTTGGCACAAGACCCACGGAAGGGGGAGTGACATGCCCGGATTAATCACCATGGATGACCTAACGAATGATGAGATTATTTCTATTCTAGATGATGCTGAAAGGCTGCTTCCTGTGGCTCGTGGCGAGATATACTTACCACTGCTACAGGGTAGAATCCTAGGCAACCTTTTCTTTGAACCATCAACTAGAACTCGGATGTCTTTTGAGACCGCAATGAAGCGATTAGGAGGAGATGTTGTCAATCTTGGAGATGTGAAAACCTCCTCTGTTGTCAAGGGTGAAACCCTATTTGACACCATCCAAATGGTCGATGGATATACCGATATTATCGCTATGAGGCACCCTAGACAAGGAGCCGCGCAATATGCTTGTGATAGTGCGAAGGTCCCAATTTTGAATGGCGGCGATGGCGCTGGCCATCATCCGACTCAAACAATGCTTGACCTGTTCACCATTAGACAATCCCACGGCACGCTTGAGGGATTAAATGTAGTCCTAGCAGGAGACCTAAGATATGGCCGTACTGTTCACTCGCTATCGCATGCTCTAGTTAGGTTCGGATGCAATGTCACATTTGCATCTCCTGAAAGTTTACGAATGCCGGAAGAAATTGTTGCTGATTTGAAAGTACATGGTGCTGAAGTTGTCGAAACCGATGACTTGCTAGGCCAAATTAACAGCGCTGATGTAATTTACATGACTAGAATCCAGAAAGAGAGATTCCCTGACGAAGACGAATATGCAAAAGTTGCAGGAGCATACAAATTACAAGCTAGTGACTTGGATGGAGCGAAGGCTGAGATGATTATCATGCATCCTCTACCGAGAGTAAATGAAATTCATCCATCAGTAGATTCCACCAGGCATGCCAGATATTTCGAACAGGCTTTCAATGGAGTCGTTGCTAGAATGGCACTAATGTGTAGGTTATTGGGCGTCGATGTACCTGCAGCAATCGGTACAGAAGGAGGGATTCAATGAGCCAAGAAGCAAACATGAGAAGAGTTACTGCAATCAAAAATGGTACTGTTATTGACCATGTTCCTGCTGGTAAAGCTCTATCTGTTCTGAAGATGCTAGGTATCGGTGGCGATATGTCAAACCCAGTATCTCTTGTAATGAATGTCCCCTCCAAAAAAATGGGTGGGAAGGATATCATCAAGGTTGAAGATCGTGAATTAACTCAGCATGAGTTAGACCGTTTGGCCCTTGTTGCTCCTGATGCATCCGTTGCGATTATTCGCGCATATTCTGTTGCTGAGAAATTAGACATCAACTTGACCGATGAAGTGGTCAATGTAGCAAGATGTACTTTCTCCAATTGTATCACTGAAAATCCCCGTGAGCCTTTGCCACATAGGCTAATCGTAACAAAAAGAGACCCACTTGAACTTCGTTGCAGATATTGTGGTAAAAAGCAAGACATCGAGGCACTAGTGGACAATCTAATTTGATTACAGGTCAAACAAATCGGCCTTTTCACAAGCGCGGAAATTGATCCATCCAGGTAATCCTAAGTCGATTGGCACACCACCAACTGTAGTGATTAATCCAGTCATAATCAGGTGATTTGCAAGTGGTGGATTGGTCCAATCAACTTTCTTCCAACCCTTCTTCCCAAGATTCTCGATTGTGGTTTCACGGCGTGAAGTCCATGCATTCGCATTCCATGCATGTATTTTCATTGCATTAGTAGAGATACTTGGCGCAGCCACTACATTATGTGATTCTTGCCAATTTTTCTCCCAATCCCCATCCATGGTATCAGCCCAAATTAATCCGGTCTTTTCTTGGACAGGAATATCCATCTCACCAAGTGTTGCGAGATGTATTGCCAATCTTCTTAGGTGGGGATGACGAGGATGTTTCTTCATGGTTTTCTTTACGATGTTTATTGCACTTGCATTCATTCCTCTATCAAGATAGAGAAGAGCCCTAGCAGTTTGGCCATGCGGCCATTCTTCCATGTCGATTTCATTCTTTTTGGCCCAAGCTTCCAACTTATCCAATGCAATATCGGATTGAGACCATAGTCTGAATCTTGCTATATCTCCAAGAACAAATAATTTTGAAGCAGGTTTGTATTTCCAAGCAATATTGCTACCGGGTATACCTTCTTTGAATCTCTTCAATAAGTCGATATTTCTCTTTGTAAGCGAATCCAATCGCAATAATGGCCTAACCGTATCTGGTAACTTTACAGAAGGATCTAAAACGGATGTAATCCACTTTAGTCGAGCGGATTCAATATCTTCGTCTGCTAGTAAATCTAGTCGAGGAATCGCTTCAGATATGTCTCTTTGTGCGAGGGAGGCAGCTGCTAAAACAACTCTAGCAATTTCTGCTGTACGCCCTGCTCTCAGTGCTAGGAAGGAGAGTGCCACCTGTTCGGCTTGGTCCCATCTCCCTAAGCCCATCAGCATCTCCATACTGGCTTCGGTTCGCCTGACTAGGGACAAGCCTTCGATACTCTCTTCGCCATGATCCTCATACAACAATTCCATTTGTTCCATTGCTTTAGACCAATTGTCCGATGAAATCATCTGACGGAAATCTTCACCTTTACGGTAAATCATCTTTTCAATTGCTTCTAACTGGATTCTATTTTGGTTAGCCATTGCATCAAAGGAAATGTCGTCTAAATGCTGCCCTGTTCTCCTAGATAGAGCCCAGATTCCTAAGAAAACAACTTGCCCACCCGATGCTAACATCCATGTCATTTCTTCTAAGGCATCTTTCCTGATAACTTGACAAATGGAATCTTGCCAAGAACCGCATTGTTGGCCTTGAGGGAGATACTGTGAATCCCAAAACGTCAACATAGCCAAAGCTAGTAACAACATAGATTGGCCTGCGAATCCTGTGAAACAGAAATTCAAGACATTGGCTTGTTGAGATTTCTCACTTCGCAATAATCGTGAGTCTGCAAGTCTGATTCCGCCTTTTCCAGACACATCAGCGATATCTAGGAATAAAATTCTTGCAACTTCGTATACGAAAAGGAAACCTACGATTGCAACGTTAAGCAGGAGGAATAGGAGAACAATTGTGACTAATGGAACCCTAATTCCCGGTTCTGAAATGTTTGCAAATAATTCGATTGCATAGAATCCAAGTACTCCTCCTTCTTCCATAATCGTTGACTGAGGGCGGTATTCAGGTAAATCAAGCACTCTCTGAGTATGCTCAAACATCGTTGGATCAATCGCCAGTAAAATGAGCGAAACAAATGTGTTGAACGCTATGAATGGCATCGCTGCTGTATTTAACCAAACAAGAGTGGAGATGAATTGTTTTCGAGCAGGGGGTTTGTATGGATAGAAAGCCGATGGCTCACCTTTGGATAACTGTCTGCTAGATTCTTTCAGAGCGGTCCATGATGAACCCATGACTCTTCCATAAGCGATGAATCCAGGGGCGAATGCTAAACAACCTATCAAAGCCAATTTCCTATCAAAATCCACTTCTACAAAACCCATAATGAACCAGAGCATGATTAGTGAAGTAAACCACAAAATCGTAATTGTTACTCCGACTCCATTTCTAAATGTACTAGCACCTTGGAGAGTAGCTCGCTTGCCCCCTGTTCTAGTAATGATTTGGGTGCTCATGGAGACGCCGGTTGAGATCATTGCTGGTACGATAATCAAAATTAGTGCAACGGCTAAGGAAATCTGATGAAGTCCTTCTGAGAGTTCCATCTGATAGAGTAGCCATTCCATTCCTAGTAAAATTGCGCCAGTTAATGCCATGACATATACTGTCAGCCCATTACGCATACCGGGCGTCTTCAACAGTTCTTTTGCCTCATTTTTGTTATCTGTAACTGTATGAACTTCGTATCTCCTCGGACCTGTAGGAAATGCTACTTGCAATCCAGAAAGGCCTCTTGGAATAACATACTCTTGGAATAGATATGCAATGAAAGCGGATAAAGAAATGGCAAAAATGGCCATAATATCGAATTCACTTACGAGTTCGATTCCCATTGTTTAGCCTCATTCTTCCTTCGGTGGAACAAGTGTTGGAGTTGCTCTCTTAGAATTGATTTCTTCCAACAACTCATCGATGAATGCATCGTAGGGGACCCCTGCTCTTTGATCGCCGTTTCTTGCCCGAATAGAAACGGTGTTGTTGTCGGTTTCATCATCGCCAAGAATCAGCATATATGCTGGTTGGAATTTCCTATGCATTCGAATCTTCTTTCCGATTGTATCATCGCCATCATCCAAATCTGCTCTAATTCCCGCAGCCTTGAGTTTAGAAGTGATTTCTTGGCCGTATTCGACTTGCTTTTCAGAGATTGTCAAAACATGCACCTGGGTTGGTGCAAGCCATGTTGGGAAGCGCCCTGCGAAGTGCTCAATCAATACTCCACAGAACCTTTCCATCGAACCGAATGGTGCTCTGTGAATCATCACAGGCCTATGCATTTCCCCATCACTGCCCTTGTATTGAAGTTCGAAACGTTCTGGTAGATTGTAATCAACTTGGACTGTTCCCAACTGCCATTCGCGACCGATAACATCCTTGACTACGAAATCGATTTTCGGGCCATAGAATGCCGCTTCTCCGGGCTCTTCGGACCAATTGACGCCTAGACTACTCGCAGCTGCACGACATGCTTCTTCAGCTAAATCCCACTTTCCGCTGTCCCCGACATACTTGGTAGAATCCGGGTCTCTAAGTCCGACTCTGACTCGATAATCGTTCATTCCCAATGCTTCGAAGATTACCTGAACTAATTCGATACAGCCCAACACCTCATTTGCAATTTGGTCTTCTGTAACGAATAAATGAGCATCATCTTGTGTGAATCCTCTAACCCTAGTTAAACCAGAAATCTCTCCGGATTGCTCCCAGCGATAGACCGTACCGAACTCTGCTAATCTCAATGGTAAATCACGGTATGAGCGTGCCTGGGAGGAGTAAATCTTGATGTGGTGAGGACAATTCATTGGTTTCAGCATATATCCTTCAATATCGCCTTCAGCCATCATATTCGACAACTCGCCACAACTACATCCTTCGTTGGCAAGACGGGCCATCATGTCTTTTTCAACCAATGGAGGATATTGTGAATCCTGATAGTATGGGAAGTGACCACTTTTACGGTACAAGTCTAATTTTCCGATGTGAGGCGTGTATACCTGATGGTATCCTTGTCTAGTTAGGTGCTCGGAAATGAAGTCCTGTAAGCAAGAGCGAATAATTGCACCACGCGGGGTCCAAAGTATGAGGCCTTGACCTACATCTTCGTCAACATGGAATAATTGCAAATCCTTACCCAGTTTCCTGTGATCTCTTTTCTTAGCTTCCTCGATAGCAGACATTGTTGCCTTTAGAGCATCCTTGTTTGGCTCGACTATCCCATAAATTCGAGTTAATTGTTCGCGGCTTTGGTCGCCTCTCCAAAATGCGGAAGATACCGATGTCAGTCTTACATGCATTAACTTAGCAGTTGAGTGAACGTGAGGGCCTAAACACAAATCATACCATTCTCCTTGACGATAGATGGTTGAGCCCTCTCCGGCCTCTAATTTGTCGTTTATGATTTCAATCTTGTATGGATTGGAAGAGAATAATTCATTCAATTCAGACTCGCTACATTCTACTCTCTCAACGGCGAGATTCCGACGAGAAAATTCGTGCATTTTCTTTTGAACTGCTTTCAATTCAGACTCTCCGAAATCTTCGAGGTCTGCGAAATCGTAGTAAAATCCTCTATCGATGGCTGGACCGATTGTTGGCTTCGCATTAGGATAAATCGAAGTTACCGCTTGTGCTAGTAAGTGAGCCGCACTGTGACGAAGGATGTAAATGCCCTCATCCGTGAATACTGATATCCCCTCAACTGAACAATCAGAATCTAGAGGTGCTGAGAAATCTTTCTGTTCTCCGTCTACTAAAGCAGCGACGCAGTCATGCTTTCTGCCTTCGATATCAATTACGATTTCTCCTGCCGTAATACCGGACGCGTATTCGTTAACTGAACCGTCCGGCAGGGTGACTGAAATCATCGACATGGTCTTGCCTCCGCCCCCTACGGGGGCGCTCCTGCCTTTCACCTTGGCGATTAACAATCGCCAAAAATTGAGTTATCTGCCATTCGAGTGGATTACCACTCTACATCAAAATCGTCGCCTTCTTTGGATGATGGCTGTGAGACGACTTCCACGTGCTTCTTTTCTGGAGCAGGTTGTTGTTTCTTGGACATACGAATCTCGCTTCGTTTCTCGACCACATCTCTTTGTCCACGGAAGGCTGGAGCCTCGTGCACTTTGACCTCTTTCTTCTCATCAGGAGGTGATTCTTTCTTCTCTTCTTCGATTTGGTTTTTCCAAGCACCTTCGAAAGTCAAGTCGTCCTTGCGCCTCTGCATGTTAAATCCTTGAAACTAACAATACATAATCGGTTTGATGTATCGTGAACATCTGGACCTCAATATGCGCCTAGCGGTCATCGTCAATCCAGATGCCGGCCTTGGAGGAAGGCTCGGTTTCAAAGGAAGTGATGGTAGAGCAGCCGAAGCACGTGCAGCAGGAGCCCAAGACAGGGCGGGTCCTAGAATGCGACAGTGCTTGGAGAAACTTTCAGAATTGGCAAGAGAACCTATTGAAATCGTTGCATGGGATGGTAGAATGGGTGGAGATTGGATCCCTGGCGAATATACCTCCACAGGAGTTACTCCAGAATTTACTGACGCTAGCTCAACCTCTGATTTCATCAAAGCACATTCTCCTGATTTATTCCTTTATGCAGGTGGTGACGGTACTACACGAGATATTGTCGAGGCATTGGATGATAGGAACATCCCACTGGTAGGAGTTCCTGGTGGAGTGAAGATGCACAGCGGTTGCTTTGCTACCACTCCTAAGGCCGCTGCTGAAGTGGTTTGGTCATTCGTAACTGGGGACTTGATGGTTGCTAGAACTGAAGTCATGGATTTAGACGAAGAGGTCTACAGGAAAGGCGAGTGGAAAGTTCGGATGTATGGTGAAGCATTCACCCCAGCAAGTCCTAGATGGATGCAGGGAGCTAAAGAGCAAGTTCAGAGAGAATCCGAAGAAGAGACCCTTGAGGCTATGGCAATGCATGTTGCTAGCCTAAT
>CETB01017355.1_pt1 | contig 15190 bp, 14 predicted proteins | sample 356381 | NCBI WGS metagenome assembly CETB01 (sample SAMEA2622545, study PRJEB7988) | marine metagenome | biome: marine biome (ENVO:00000447); feature: deep chlorophyll maximum layer (ENVO:xxxxxxxx); material: "saline water (ENVO:00002010), including plankton (ENVO:xxxxxxxx)" | depth 155 m | reverse complement strand
AGGTGCTTGGAGAACCTCAATTAGGTAAAAGAGGGCTTTATCCAGAGACTTCCACTAAAGAATCTACAGATGCTGTTAGATCAATGATGGACCTATTAACATATTCAGATGGCAAGATTGATTTGATTGATATTGCTGAAAAAATTAATTGTCCAATATGGGAGCTATATGAAATTGTAGAAAATTTGGTTAACCAAGATTTGTTGCAAGTATCTAAGAAACAAACATGAATGATTTAAAAATAATTCAATATCTTCCATTAACTCATCCAAGAGCAACTTTACGATTTGTAAAACGATTAAATACTGCTGGCGTTATGTCAATTTTAGATCTAGAAGATAGCGCTCAAGATCCTTTTGATAAAAATGCAACTAAAGAACTAAAAATTAAGGCACGTAAAAATTTTCTTGAATTAGTTGAAAGTAATTCATGGAGTGGAGATGAATTCGATTGCCCTGTTTATGTAAGAATAAATTCTATTACTACTGAGTTTTATGAGGAGGATATAGATACAGTAATTAAAATTCATAATGAAGGCTTTCCAATTAAAGGAATTTTTCTTCCAATGGTAGATTCTTATGACGATATTGAAAAAACACATTTATTATTGGCTGATAGTGAAAAAAGCAATAAGAGGCCATTAGAAATCATTCCCATGATTGAAACGAAAGCAGGAATGAATAATCTAAACTTAATATTGAAATCTGATATTAATAATTTAAAGTTTTCTAAGGTTCACTATGGGCATTTTGATTATTGCTTAGATGCTAACTTATGGCCATTTCCTGATCCAGACCATGATTCTTTTTGGGAACTAGTTAATCCAATGATTGATTTAATTTTAAATTATAACAAGACATATATTCATACACCGTTTCCGTTTCCAGATAACTCCAGCTTATTTTGGGCTGCTTCGAGATATTTAAAAAACCTCCATCCAAATGATGAGATTTGGGTCTGCACTTTGAATTCTGAGCTATCTCTATCTGAGGATGTTGATAATTTTAATAAATTGAAAATTGTTTCACCCAATCATTCCAAAGATTTTAATATTAATGAAGCTAGAAAAATCATGCAACAGTTTTTGGAGGGTAGAGCTAATAGAAGATCTTTTGGAGTTTCCAATAATAGATTTATACCTCCCCATCAATTTTTTGTTGCAGAATCATATCTAAAGAAATATTCCCAAGATTATAGTAAAAAATGACTACCCCGGAAGAACTAAAAGCTGATTTAATTGAGGGACTAAAAACTATTGGTTTAACAAAAGGTGAGAATTGCTATATTTCTGGCAATATTACGTCTCTAGCAAGAACAAAAATAAAAAAAAATATATTATTACCAACATTTTTATCTTCATTGAACGAGACCATAGGTGAATTTGGAACAATTTTTTCACCATCTGCATCAATGAATTTATGTAATACAAAGATTCCATTTGATATCAATTTAACGCCATCTCATGAGATGGGCGCTTTTGCAGAATTTTTTAGAAAGCTTCCTGAATCAGTAAGAACTTTTCATCCATTTTGGTCAATTTCGGGTTTAGGTAAATATGCAGAAATTTTAAGAAATGTTTCAAGGCATTCTTATGGAGTAGGTTCTCCATGGAGTAAATTTTTAGATCTTGATTTACTTCAAATAAATATTGGACTTCATCCTTCTAAAGCCGTAACTTTGATTCACCATATTGAAGTGGTTACGGGAGTTCCATATAGATACACAAAAGAATTTATGCATCCGACTGTTCAATCAAATGGAAAAATAATTCAGGAACCATTCTATATGTCAGTTATGTATCGTGATACAGATATTACGAAAAGATTAGCTTTAAATGAACATTATTTTCATGAGATGGATAATCAAAAATTAGTAAAGTCTTATACTCATAACAGTGGCTTTAAAATGTGGGCTTTTAAAATGAGAGATTTTTACAAAGTTGCATCAAATTTTTTTATCGAGGATATTTATAATTATCTTGAAAGTCCCCCACAAAAAAAGCCTTATAGTTCCTAAGCATTTAAAAAATTTAAGCACTCATCCAAATGGATTTTAAGAACAAAGTTTTAGTCACTACAGCACTAGATACGTCTTGGGGTGAACTTAATCAAAAAATAATCTTTCTAGGTGAATGGTGTAAAAGATTTTCAAAGAGAAATCTGTGGAGTCATTTAGACTATGAAACCATTGATTTTCATTGGAGAGACAGACAGAAGCTTGAAAATGATCATCAGTATCTTGAGGATTTGAATGAAGAATTGCTTGAAAACCTTGCTATTTTTTTAAATGACTTTCACAAACTTAATAAATCCAAAGAATATTGGAGGGTTGTAATCGGACCTTGGTTATTAGTATACATACCAGTAATTTGGGACAGATGGGAAGCGATCACCTCAGTTATGAATCTTAATGAAGAGATGGATACCTACTTTATTAATAATGCTCTTTTTAGAAAACCACCTAATGATATCACTCAATTTAGAGAGGACCACGACTCAGATATTTGGAATCATAGTGTGTTTGCCCAAATTATTAAAAAAAGGCATCCAAAAAATATTCACATAAAAAAAATAAAAGCTAGCTTACCAAAAGCTTCTATTGTTAATGAAAATACATTGACTAATAAACAAAAAATACTTCAATTTTCTGCAAGAATTTTAGACTCAATATTAAAAATATTTTCAAATGGAAAGCAAGAAATTATTTTTTTTCATTCATATTTTCCAAGAAAAGATTTACTTTATTTTTATTTCAAACTTAGAGTTTTGCCTAGATGGCATTCTCTCCTAAAAGAGCCTGTTAAATTGATTGACTCTAAAGATAGGATTAATTTGGAGCTTAAAACAGTGCAGGGTAAAAATGACTTTGAGGAATTTCTAATAGAGAATATTCTAAATGATATTCCAGTTGCTTACTTAGAAGGCTTCGATTCAATTAGGGAAAAAATAAAAAATATTGTTACTGCAAAGAAAATTTTTACAGCTAATGCTTACATAGGTAATGAGACATTTAAGGTTTGGGCTGCAGAACAAATATCTTTAGGATCAAAGTTAATAATTTCTAGTCATGGAGGAGCCTTTTATCCAAAGTTTAATAATTTTGATGTTGAGGAAAAAATTGCTCATGAACGTGTAGTTTGGGGTAAGGAGTGGATTCAATCACAAACCCGATTACCTCCAAATAAACTGCATTATAAATCTGATGGTTATGAGCAAAAAAAGAAAATTCTTTTTATCGATTTTGAGAACACCAGATATGGATTTAGATGTCAATCAGTACCAGTTGGGCCTTTAGTTTTAGATGTATTTAATCAAAATAAAAAATTTCTAATGGGACTGAATGCTAAAATATTACGCAATTTAAAAATACGACCAAAAGGCTTAGGGAGTTGGGAAACCGAGAAGAGATATATTCACTACTTTGGAAAAGATATTATTACCGATAAGTCATCAATGTTACAAGATTTTGATGACTCCAAAATTGTGATTTGTTCATATCCTCAAACTTCGCTTTCAGAATCAATGTTTGCCGGAATTCCAACAATTTTGCTTCTCAAAAAAGGAATATGGGAGTGCCAATCAATTTTTGATGAATTATTTGATGAACTTGAGAAGGCAAGCATTTTACATTTTGATCCTATAAAAGCGGCTTTGCATTTAGAGAATATATATGAAAACCCTAAGCTCTGGTGGGAGAGCAAAGAAGTATTATTTGCAAGAAAGAAATTCGACGAAATCTGCCTTACAATTAGAGAGAATCCTAAAAATATGTGGGTCAACTTTTTTAGAGATATTTAATACATTTGTAATCAACATGAAAAGAAAAGATAAAAATCACGGAAAGAATGAGCAGCGGACCGCAAAGTATTTAGAAACATTCAGCAGAGAAAAAACAATAAAAATGTTAATCAATAATAATGAACCAATAATCTTTGATGTCGGTGCTAACAATGGCAGTTCTTTAGATGAATTTAAAGAATGGTGGCCAAATTCTCATGTTCATTGTTTTGAACCTCAGGATGAATGTATGGAGGAATTAAATGAGAGCGCTGATTCGTTTGTTGGTTCCGGTAGCGTTTATGTAAATCACATTGCAGTAGGAAATAAGTCTAATGAAAAAATAAAATTTTATACTCACGATATTAATTCTGGAGTATCCGGATTTAACAAAATTAATATGGATAGTAAAGATTCTTTAGATCTAAATAATTTATCAAAAGAAAATGAAGCTAAAAAGAAAGAGTATGAAAAATCTTTAAATCATGTGCGTGAAGTATCAACTTTAAGATTAGATGATTATATTGCTAATCATCATACAAAAATTGATTCAATTAATCTTTTAAAAATTGATACCCAGGGTTTCGAGCCTGAGGTACTTGAGGGCTTTGGAAATAAATTAAACCATGTTGACGTAGTTTTAACTGAGCTGATGTTCTACGATTATTATGAAAGAAGCCTTTCTTTCTCAGATATTGAGAAATATCTACATAAAGCAAATTTTCAACTATATGATATAAGTCATATTGCAAAAAATCCCATGAATGGAAGAACAGATTGGGTAGATGTTATTTATGTTAATAAGAGACTTCTAGAAACATAAAATAAGATAAAAAATTATAACTCTATATAGGTTTGAAAACTAAGTTATTAGTTACGACAGCTCTTGAGAAAACTTGGGGCATTGACGAAGAAATTATTTTTTTAGGAGAGTGGTGCAAGCCTTTCTCAAAATATAATCAATGGTATAAAAGAAAATTTAAAGTACCTATTTACCATTGGCGAGATAGGGAAAAGCTTAAGCGAGATCATGAATATCTGAATGAAATTAATGAAGTCTTTTTAGACAAGTTAGTTATTTTTTTAAATCGATTCCATGGGGTAGACAGAAAAAAGAGTTATTGGAGATTGATAGTTGGACCATGGCTCTTAAATTATATTCCAGTTTTATGGGATAGATGGGAGAGTTTATCATCTATAAGAGATGAACCAGTTAAACTAGAAACTATAAAGTCTACATCTAATCCAAGTAGGCAAGTTGCAAAAGATTTTAATGAAGCTATTGCTTTTTATGATTCTCATGAATGGAATCATCAAATTTATTTATCAATAATCAACTTTAGAGATGATCTAAACATAAGACAAAAAAAAATAGAAATAGATTTATCAATACAAAACTTAAATCCCCTTTACAAACTGACCTTTTTTAGAAGATGCTTTAATTTATCCTTAAAAATTTTGGATTTTAGTTTCAATCTTTTACCAATTAAAAACAGAAAGATAGTTTTATTTCAGAGTTATTTTTCTAAAATTACCTTCTTGAAATTAGCAATTCGTTTAAAAATTTTACCTGGCATTAATGCAATTTTAGATCAACAAATCAATTACCCAAATTCCATTGATAGATTGTCAATTGAAAAGATAGAAACATATTTTTTAGGGGACAGTAATAAGGAAATGTTTGAAAAATTTTTAGCAAACAATTTGATAAAAGATATGCCAATTAGCTATTTAGAAGGATATCAAAAATTACTTAATATCCAATCTAAAATATTTAATGCTGAAAATATTTTTACAGCCAACGCACATTTTGCTTCTGAGTTATTTAAGGTATGGTCTGCTGAACAAAAATTAAAAGGCTCTAAGTTAATAATTTCTAGTCATGGAGGAGCTATTTATCCTCTTTATACAGTTTTCGATCATCAAGAGAAAATTGCAGATTACCGGATAGTTTGGGGCAAAGAATGGATGAATAAGCAAATAAGGATGCCTGCAAATAAAATTAGTGCCAAGATTAAAAACTATAATCAACAAGGAGATTTATCTTTGATCGACTATGACGGACTTAATTATAGTTATAGATGTGCCTCTATACCGATGGGGCCACTAGTATTAGATGGATATGAGCAGAAAAAAGAGCTAATTCAAAAATTATCAGAAAGAACAAGAAGTATATTTAAAGTAAGACCATCCCCATTAGGGAAATGGGAAACCGCTGAAAGATATAAACATACATTTGGAGATAATATTATTTCACGAGAACCTACGCTTGTTAGCACAATCTTAAATTCACGTCTAGTTATATGTGCTTATCCTCAAACTACTTTTTCAGAGGCTATGTTTTCAGGAGTTCCAACAATGATTTTATATGTAGAAGAATTTTGGGAAGTGCAGCCAATTTATGATGAGTTAATTGAAACTTTAAAAGAATCAAAGATTATTCATACAAGTGTATCTTCTGCAGTGAAGCATATTGAGTCGGTAATTGAGAACCCCATGGAATGGTGGAACGAAACGCAAACAATTTTAGCAAGAAAAAAATTTAATGATTTCTGTCTTACAATAAAAGAAAATCCAACTAATTCATGGGGTGAATTGTTTCGCGCAATATCTTCTGGAGGAATTATAAAAAGATGAAAAAATTCAAAGTAGGAATAGCTGGCTATGGCATCGTGGGTAAAAGAAGAAAAGATTGTATCGATAGAAGTGAGTATGCAGAAGTTACGGCTGTATGCGATCAGTTTTATAAAACTTCAGGGATAACAGATGATGGATTAAAATATTTCCAAACTTACCCTGAACTGCTTCAAGAGGATTTAGACATTCTTTTTGTATGCATGCCTAATCAAATTGCCCCAGAGGTAACTATCGCTGGATTAAAAAATGGACTTCATACATTTTGTGAAAAACCACCAGGAAGAACCGTTGAGGATATTATTTCAGTTATTAAGGTTGAGAAAGAAAATCCAGAACTGAAGTTAATGTATGGTTTTAATCATAGATATCATGACTCAGTTCAAGAGGCCTTAAGAATTATTCGCTCTAATGAGCTGGGTAAAATTATCAATATGAGAGGTGTATATGGAAAATCACAGTTAATTACTTTTAACCAGCCCGATTGGAGAACAAAAAGAGACATTGCTGGAGGCGGAGTTTTATTAGATCAAGGGATTCATATGGTTGATTTAATGCGGTTATTTGCTGGAGATTTTATAGACGTACATAGTTTTATATCTAATGATCATTGGGGATATGATGTAGAAGATAATGCGTATAGTATTATGAAAACCTCAGATGGGATTGTTGGAATGCTGCATTCCTCAGCTACTCAATGGCGCCACAGATTTAATTTGGATATAAATTTAGAAAAAGGAAGCATCATTTTAGGTGGAATTTTGTCTGGTACAAAAAGTTATGGTGCAGAAACTCTTACTATTGCAACTGCAAATCCAGATTATGATGGAGGCGATCCAAAAGAACATCATATTAGATACAATAATGATCCATCATGGGATGATGAAATTAGTTCGTTTTTTAAATCCATTATAAATAACAAAACATCTGAAAATGGTTCATCTAAGGATGCTTTAGAAACCATGAAGCTTGTTTACAAAATATACTTCGCCGATTCTCGATGGAGTGAAAAATATGGTATTTCCAATCCGGAGAGTGAGTAGGGCATATCTATTTTCGAATTTTCATTAATATTAATTAAAAAAACTATACAATCATAAATTTAATAGGTACCGCAAATGACAGATTTCTATAAACCATATTATGATGAGTACTTTAGATTAATTTATCCAAAAAATATTGATCTTAAGTTTGAAGAGTTTAGAAAAATTGCTCTTAAAATTAAAAATAGTGATGGTAAGTTAATTTTTGCAGGTAATGGTGCAAGCGCCTCTATTTCTGCTCATGGAGCAGTTGATTTTACCAAGCAGGGAGGCGTTAGAGCAATTACCTTTAATGAAGCTAATGTGATCACATGTTTTTCAAATGACTATGGATATGATCATTGGGTAAGTGAAGCTACAAAATTTTATGCAAAAAGCAATGATGCTATTGTTTTGATTAGTGTTAGTGGGGAATCTAAAAGTGTTGTGAATGCTGCACTAACTGCTAAGGATATTGGAATTCCAATAATTACCTTTTCGGGGAGAGATAAAAAGAATTCACTAAGATCTCTTGGAGATATAAATTTTTGGGTAGATTCCAATGCTTACAATATCGTTGAGTGTATTCATATGATTTGGGTAACTACTGTTATTGATGCAATTATTGGTAAAGCAGAATACGAAGTATCTTAATAAAATTCATTCCAATAAATTTTCAATGGGTGTTTTTGAACCTTTAAAGTATTTTTAATCAAATATGAAACAAATTATAAAAAATATCATTAAAAGCCTTCTAAAGTATCTAGTTTTTATTAAACCAAAAAATGACATGTCTAGTCACATATATAGGACGAGGCTATATTTGTTGGGTCAGATCCAGAAACTTATGATGCAACGTGTTCGAAAAGAGGCTTACAAAGGACATATTTTAGAATTTGTTGCTCCAAATTATTTATCTGATTGGAGGGCTCAAACTTTTTCTTCAAAAGAACCTGAAACCTTGGAATGGATTGACAAAATGCCAGATGATTCAATAATTTGGGATATTGGAGCTAATATTGGAATCTATTCCTTGTACGCAGCCAAAGTCAAAGAGGCAAAGGTTTTTGCATTCGAGCCATCTGTTTTTAATCTTGAGTTATTAGCTCGAAATACATATAAAAATAATTTACAAGATAAGATATGCATCGTTCCAATTGCTCTAAGTGATAAAACTAATTTTAATGATATGCATCTTGGTATAACTGAATGGGGAGGAGCGTTATCTACTTTTGGTGAAGATTTTGGATGGGATGGAAAAAAAATCAATGAGAATTTTAAATATAAAACTATTGGAGTTTCAATGGATGATGCAGTCCATCATCTTAATATTCCTCTTCCAAATTTTATTAAGATGGATGTTGATGGTCTTGAACATATAATTTTGCTAGGAGGAGACAATGTTCTGAGAAATGTCCAGAGTATCTTAATCGAAGTAAATGATAATTTTAAAGAACAAGCTGATGAGGTAAACAAAATATTGTCCAATGCTGGCCTGGAGTTAATAGATAAAAAATTATCCATTAATGAATTTTCAGAAGCCTCAGAATTGCAATCACATTCTGCATTCAATCAAATTTGGAAGAGAAAATAGTCTTATAAATATCAATAAATGTCTAATTTAATCATTTGGGATTCAGTTGAGCCAATTCCAAAGTATAAGAAAGTTATTCTTTGGCGAGGATTTAGCCATGAGTCAGGACAAGATATTATTTCCATTCTAGACCTCATCGAGAATAATCAAGAGTTGATTAGAGAGACATTTCTGAATTGGTCTTACAATCTCGGAGAAAAGAAAATTCTCAAGCATTCAGTTAGAGATCATTATACAATTAAAGAGGATTTAAGCTTTTGGTGGACAAGTGCTTTTTGTGAAAAATCTAATTTTAGTAAGTCACCTCAAATAGATAATGTAATTAAATTTATTGCTTTTAGAAATTGGGTAAGAAACCAAAAAATAAATTCTATTCTTGTTAAATCTTCTAATAAAAATCTTTTACTTGCATTCCAAAAGCTTTCTTTGGACGAAGGCTTCAAATTTTTGCAATATAAAGAAGATTTTAAATTTGAAAACTTTAGTCTCCCTAAAGCCAACATCTTTAAAGCAATAATTTGGTTATTTTATTTTCTCTTTAAGAGCAGGCATTTAAGGGGGGTAGGCATAGATTTATGGAAAAAATCTTCTGCAAAGATTACATTTTTCTCATATTTAGCTAATTTAAAAATCAAAAATCAAAAAATTAATGAATATCAATCTAATTTTTGGAGTAATCTTCCTAATAAAATTATAGATAAAGGCTATGACATAAATTGGCTTCATATTTACTCTCCAAGCAAACAAATACCTAATGCAAAAGTAGCATCAAATATGTTACTTGAGTTTAATAAATCTAACCCTAAAGAAGTACATGTATTTTTAGAGTCATTTATTAGCTTAAAGATTATTTTTCAAACTTTAAAAGACTGGATCAAAATTTGTAAAATTAGCTCAAACATCAAAAATAATTTTTTTAAGGATGACTACTTGCTCATAATCATGATTGATGATTGGCATAAATCCTTTTATGGAGTTAATGCAATAAGTAATTGTCTTAATGTAAATCTTTTTTCTGCTGCATTGAGCTTGGCTCCTAATCAGAAATTAGGATTTTATCTTCAAGAGAATCAGAATTGGGAGATTGGTTTGAAGTACTTTTGGAAAGCATGTAATCACAATGAACTAGTCGGTGTTCCTCACTCTACAACAAGATTTTGGGATTTAAGATATTCAAGTGATATCAAAATTCATAATGATGAAAAAAGAAATCGCTTTCCCAAACCTGACTATATTGCAATTAATGGAGAAGCTCAAAAACAGTATTTTAAAAGTATTTCATACCCTAAATCAGAACTATTTTTAGTAGAAGCGCTGAGATTTTTACATTTAGAACAATCACAATACTCAAAAAACTATGTTTTTAAACAACATAAAAAAGCATCCATAATTGTTTTAGGCGATTATCTTATGGAAAATAATGAAAAATTAATTGAAATGCTTATATCTGCAAATTCATTATTGTTGCAAAAATTTAAGTTTATTTTTAAACCTCATCCAGCATGCTATGTTCCAACTTCAATGTTTAAGGAATTAGATGTATCTATCAGTAATGACGATATCTCAATTCTTCTAGAGAACGTTCAATTTGCATTCTCAAGCAATGTAACAACTGCTGCATTGGATGTATATTTTAGAGGTATTCCGTTAGCGTGCATGATTGATCCTAATAAATTAAACTTAAGCCCTATGATGGAGATAGACAAGAATGTTTTTGTAAAAACATATAAGGAATTAGCTAAAAAAATTATGATATCTTTATCTCAAAATCAAAAATCTCATATCAATCCAAATAAATTTTTTGAGCTTGATAGCTCTTTACCAAGATGGTTGGGTTTTATAGAAAGTAGATTAGATGCAAAATAAATTTAAGAGGATGAGGCATGGAACTTTTTGATCAATATAAAGGAGCGACAGTTTTAATAACTGGACATACTGGTTTTAAGGGAGCATGGCTAACAGCATGGCTTAAAAAACTGGGAGCAAAGGTTGTTGGCATTTCTTTAGACGAATTAAATAATTTATCACATTTCAAAGTAGCTAATATTTATGAAAATATTGAAGATCATAGAATTGATATTCGAGATAAAGATTCATTGAACGAAATTGTATTAAATGTAAAACCAGACTTTGTTTTTCATTTGGCTGCACAAGCTTTAGTTCGGAAGTCCTATGATGATCCCCTTGAAACTTGGAGCACAAATGTTTTAGGCACATTAAATATTTTAGAATCATTGAGATTATTAAATAAGGTTTGCCATGTAGTTATTATCACTAGTGATAAATGTTACGAAAATGTTGAGTGGATTTGGGGTTATAAAGAAACAGATGCGCTTGGAGGACCGGATCCATATAGCGCCTCTAAAGGAGCGGCTGAGTTGGCTATTCGCTCACATATAAAATCTTTTTTTCCAAAAGATGAAAAAGTAAAAATTGCATCTGCTCGCGCTGGTAATGTAATTGGAGGAGGAGATTGGTCACAAGATAGGATAATCCCTGATTGCGTGAAGGCTTGGTCCGAAAATAAATTAGTTAAACTTAGAAATCCCTATGCTACCAGACCATGGCAACATGTTTTAGAGCCACTTAGCGGATACTTGAGACTAGCTGTATCCCTAGTAGATGATATATCAATTCATGGAGAAGCTTTCAATTTTGGGCCTCCTGCAAAACAAAATCAAAGTGTACTTGAATTAGTAGAGGCTATGGCCTGCTACTGGGACAAAGTTAAGTGGGAGGATGTTTCCAAAACTGAAAAAGGACCCTATGAATCTGGATTATTAAAACTTAACTGTGATAAAGCATTAGCAATCTTAAATTGGACTGCTGTAATGGATTTTAAAAATACAGTTCGAATGACAGCTGAATGGTATAGCGATTTTTACGAAAACCAAAAGAATATTAGTGAAAAAACGAATGCTCAGATAGACGAGTATATTGATTTAGCAAAGCTTGAGGGATTAGACTGGGCAAAATGATAAATTCTGAAATCCTTGTTACTCCTTTGAAAAAAATTAATACTCAAGGCGGAGATGTATTACATGCTTTAAAATCAGCAGATGAAGACTTTAGTGGTTTCGGAGAAATTTATTTTTCTCGTATTGAAAAAAATGCAATCAAGGCATGGAAAAAACATACCAAAATGAATATGAATCTCATAGTGCCCGTTGGATTGGTACGGTTTGTATTTTTTGATGAGCTGAATAAGAATTTTACGATATATGAAATTGGAGAAAGTAACTATGTAAGATTATTTGTTCCAAATAACATCTGGTTTGGATTTCAGGGTATTTACGATACCGCAAGCTTGGTTACGAATATTTCAGATATTGTGCACGATCCAAATGAAGTTGAAAGGCTTATGACTGAAGAGATTAATTATGATTGGGAGTTGATATGAAAGTAATAATATTAGCGGGAGGCTTTGGAACAAGATTATCTGAGTACACAAATATTATTCCAAAACCGATGGTACAAATTGGAGGAAAACCAATTTTATGGCACATCATGAAAACTTTTGCACATTTTGATCATAAGGAATTCTATATAGCTCTTGGATACAAAGCAGAATTGATCAAGGATTATTTTCTTAACTATAGAGCTTTAAATTCTGACTTTACCATTGATCTCCGATCAGGTGAAATTAATCATCATCAAATTGAATCAAATGATTGGAAGGTTACTCTTGTAAATACTGGCGATAATTCCATGACAGGCGGAAGAGTGAAAAGAATGAAAGAGTATGTTGGTGATGAGCCTTTTATGCTCACCTATGGTGATGGGGTGGCGAATATAGATTTAAAAGCATTACTAGCATTTCATAAAGGCCATGGAAAAATGGTAACCGTAAGCGCGGTAAGACCTTCTGCTCGATTTGGCGAGCTTGAGATTCAGGGTGATAAAGTTTTAAATTTCCAAGAAAAGCCCCAACTTCACGAGGGATGGATTAATGGCGGCTATTTTATTATAAATCCAGAATTTTTTGATTTCATTGATGGTGACCATACAATGCTTGAAAGAGAGCCTTTAGAAAAAGCTACAAGAGAGGGTGAGCTGATGGCATATAAACATGATGGTTTTTGGCATTGCATGGATACAAAAAGAGATCATGATCTCTTAGAGTCGCTTTGGCAAAAAGGCGCTCCTTGGGTTTTGTAATTTGTGAAAATCCTAATTACTGGAGGATTTGGGTTATTAGGTGCAAGACTTGCAGAGCACTTACTTTTTCAAAGACATCAAATCACTTTAGCATCAAGATCAGAAAAACAAATAAACAAAAATCTTTCAGGAGCAAAATTTTTTAAAGTAAATTGGAGAGACGTTAGCTGCCTCCATGAAATGGTTCAAGATCAGGATATTATCATCCACGCAGCAGGAGTTAATGCAACAAATTCTGTTAAAGACCCCATTGAGGCAAAATTAATTAATGCAGAAGCCACCAGTCAATTAGCAAGAATTGCTAAAAATTCTGGAGTAAGTAAGTTCATTCTTTTGTCGACTATTCATGTATATTCAAATAAATTGTCTGGAATTATTAATGAGGACTCCGCGACATCTAATCCTCATCCTTACGCTACTTCAAATCTATTAGGAGAAAAAGCGATTCTAGAACTTAATTCTTCTATAGGTTTAGAAGGTATTGTTTTTCGACTTTCAAATAATTTTGGATATCCTGCATTTCAAAACAATAATTGTTGGTCTTTAGTTATTAATGACTTTTGTCTGCAAGCAATTACAAAAAATGAAATTGTTATTAATGGCACTGGGGAAGATCTTAGAGACTTTATACCCATTTCAATATTTTGTGATATTTTTGATAACGTATTATCAGATCCTAGAATTTTTTCCAACGATCAAAAAATTTATAACATTTGCTCATCTAATTCAATTTCAATTTTAGATGTCGCTAAAGAAATTCAGTCTTTGTGTAAAAAAGAATTCGGATTTAGGCCTTTAATTAAAAAAAATCAAAGTTCACTTAAAAATTCTATCTCAAAATTTAAAATAGAATCTTGCATGGAAAATTTACTTAAATTTGACTTTGATATGCGTTTTAAAGATGAACTTTTAACTTTACTTCAGTTTTGCAAACTAAATAAAGAACATTTAAATTAGTTTTGAGAATGGTTAACAAACCCTTAATTTCTATAATTATTCCTTCATATAATCATGGTCATCTCATTGGTCGAGCATTAAAATCAATCTTGGATCAAACCTATACAAATTGGGAAGCTATTATAGTTGATAACAGTTCTAAAGATGATACTGAAAACATTGTTTTGAGTTTTTTAGATTCAAGGATTAAATTCCACAAGATTAATAATAAGGGCGTAATTGCTTCATCAAGGAACTTAGGAATTAAAAAAGCAATTGGTGAATGGATAGCTTTTCTGGACTCAGATGATTGGTGGAAGCCTGAAAAATTAGATACTGTTCTTAAATCTATGAGTAACGACTGCGATTTAATTTTTCATAACCTTAAAATTGTAAAAAACAAAAGCTTTCTATTCTCTAAGTCAATTGGGTCTTATGATTCTTCTTTAACCGCTTTTGAAAATCTTCTTTTCCAGGGAAATTTAATACCAAATTCAAGTGTAATAGTAAAAAAAATAATTCTTCAGGAAGTAAATTTAATTTCTGAAGATGTATCTAAAATTTCATGGGAAGATTATGATTGTTGGTTAAAAATTTCTAAGATCAGTAACAATTTTTCTTATATTGACAAAGACCTTGGCTTTTATTGGCTTGGAGATAATACATCGAATCCAAAGCGAACATTGAAAAATTTAGAGTCTATATATTTGGAATATTTTTCTCCTTTAAGAAATCCACCACCTTTTTGGTTTTCCTATAGCCTAGGTGCAAATTTGCTAAAGTGTGGACACTATAAAGACAGCTTTAAAATTTTACAAAAAATATCACTGAAGAATATAAATTTTTTAAATAAATTAAAATACTGCGTTAGATTTATACAATCATTAATATTAAGATTAAAACCCAATTTAGAATATGAAAATATGAAAAAATTTACTTACTTACAATAAACGAGCATGTATTTGACCAAAGACCACTTATCAATTGTATTTATGTCTATCTTATTTGCTAGTTTTATGGGGCAGGTAACACTTGGGGCAGCTTTCTCAGGAAACTATTTTTTCCTTATT
>CETB01074614.1_pt1 | contig 15207 bp, 18 predicted proteins | sample 356381 | NCBI WGS metagenome assembly CETB01 (sample SAMEA2622545, study PRJEB7988) | marine metagenome | biome: marine biome (ENVO:00000447); feature: deep chlorophyll maximum layer (ENVO:xxxxxxxx); material: "saline water (ENVO:00002010), including plankton (ENVO:xxxxxxxx)" | depth 155 m | reverse complement strand
TTGCTCAATATCGCCTTGCTCGCCTTATCACCATACATCATATCGTTCTGGATCTTGTCCTGCATCACATAGACCGTAGAAATATTATAGCTCCGCAATGTTGCCGGAATGCGGTGCATATTCAATAAGCGTATGGTAGGTGCTTCTTCCATTAACAGGAATGAAGGTTTGGAATTCCGCACACTCATTTGTTTGGTGATGGTATGGACAATGGTGGCAATCACTGGCGAATAGGATGTTTCAAATTTTGGATTGTTCACGATTGAAATTACCGCAGGATTTTCTTCACTGTTGATATTGAGCGGCACTTCATCTGCGGACAATGCCATAAAAATCCGTTGCGTACTGATGCGTTTTAATGCATTGGCCAAAGTGCTTTTTACACCAGCGGTTTGTCGTTCCGAATCCTTGCCGCTGATAAAAGCATCCGCCATAGCTCGTGATGTGGTATTGGTTTCCAAAAACTGGATTAGGCTATCGGTGTCCAGATATTGATAAATGGCTATCAAATGCGGCAGGGTGCAAAATTGTGGGTAGGTCGTTTTCAGTTTCCAAATCAATCCCCCGATTAATCCTTCCGCTGCATCATTAAAAAATTTAGTTGTTCCGGTTGTTCCCGATTCCCGTTGCTCCAAAAGGTTCTCTATCAGTACCCGAGAAACTTCGTTTACGCTTTCCTCGTTCTCCAAATATCGTGGAGCAATGGGATTTACCCGATGGATGATTTTATCAAAGGAAATCACCTTAAACGGAATATCCCCATCCTTAAAAAGCGGATACGCCATTTCCGTAAGCTCAAAATCTTTGTAATCGTGGATAATGCCACAAAAACCTTCCTTCCGGAAATGTTTCAGGAATCCATACACCACACTTTCGGTCTTTCCACTTCCCGCAGAACCTATGATGGATGCGCCACGTTTGATATTGTCCAGTTTGAAGTCTCCCTTGGTAGTGGCAAAATCGACTTGATACCTATGGTCGCCATTTTTTGGCACCTCCTTTTTATGCAAGAAAACATACAATGCCGTATTGATCAACAAAAGCGGACAGACCACATTCAATAAAATTATAACCAAATTGTTCCAAGGTTGTAAAAAATAGGCCAGGGCAAACAACAAAAGGCTGTTTGCAAGAAATGCATATTTGGAGACCAGATACAATCCATAAAATAAAGCACTGGTCAGACCAATGGTTAAAAGAGCGGTAAAGAGATTGTCTATTTGCATACGTTTGGATTAGATACCTATAGAACTTGATTTAATGGCCACTTCTACGCCACGGCGCAGTCGGTTGAATACCTTCATTGCCAGTTGCGCCTGTGTTACCGGAATACTTGGCAGCATTGGAACACCACTTTCCTTCATCATTTTAAAGGCGATCGCCTTTTCATTGGTGGGCAGTTTCATCAGCGATGCAAAATAGATTTTGGGATTCTTGACAAAATCCTTTCGAGCTTTGTAGGTCTCGGCGAAGTTTCTTTGATAGCCAAAAGTCCTGTCAAAGGTCTTTTCCGCACGTTCAAAAAACTGGTCACGGTCAAAGCCCCGTTTTATGGTCTTACCGTGCATCTCCACTTCCGATGCCTTATGCTTGCTCCCCGGGGAAAGACTGAAGGTGTTGGAGGCATCCTTTCGGCTTACGATGATATGGATATGGCTTTGGTTTCCCGCCTTTGGCATCCCCTGGACAATTCGCTTCCCGTCCTGTTGGTGCGGTGCTTCCTTTTCCAATCGAGCTATTTTTTGCCGTAGCAGCTTGATGTTTCCTTCAGCACGACCTTCTTCAATCCTTCTAATTTCGGTTTTGAGCTGCAATATTTTGGTGGCATAAGGCTGATTCTCTTTAATCTGCCAATCCGTTCCCTTGAAGGTTCGTTGGTATTCGATTTTTGCATAATATTTTATATCATCGATGGTAATCGGTCTTCCATTAATTTCACGGTTAAAGGAAGCCACATAATCCTTCATCAGCTCACGGGTGTATCTTTTTAAATCTTCGCTATTGTTCTGTAATCGGTTCAGTTCGTATTTGGAAGGGCTGACCGTAATGGAATAGAATTTCGGTTCAGTCTTTTTGAGTTTGGCGCCGTTACCATCGATATCCTTTACCACTTCTTCAGCGGAAATGTCATCTCCATATTGATTGAAAAAGTGTTGCATTTCTTCCTGTTCCAGACCCTGGTTTTCTTTCTCCAGATAACCAACAAAATCGCCTGAACTTTGTGAATAATTCCCTCCCAGTTTTTGAGGTGTGATGGTGATATACATAGCTCAAAGATTAGGGTTCGTTATTATGGTTCTGCCTTTCCTGAAATCTTACTTTGGGCTTTTCTTCGACCGCTTTCTTTTCCAAGATCAAGGGTTTTTTTGAAGGTTCGTTCATCTGAAAAAGGGATTCCAACATTGCTACGGTGGGTTTGGTCTGGCTCTTTTCCATATCCCTCATTATGGCGATGACCGCATTGATACGTTTCTTTATTGAGGCTTCGATAGTCCTTCCCGTTGGTCCCAATTTTTCCTTTGGGGAAATCTCGTTGTAGAAGAAAAAGTCGAGCATTGTTTCCAATGCTTCGGTGTGTGATTTGAAGTGGGTCCGTGAAAATTCCTGAAAACGTTTTGCCGTTTCCTTTTTGAACCTAATGCCTATAAATGAGTCCATAATTCGCCGATTTGTCGCAAATCCTTCCCTAAAAGTGGGCGTTCACAGGGCATTTGTCGCAAATTGTAGAGGTTCTGGAATTTTATATTTTTTCAAATTACTGAATATCAGTTATTTGAAAATTAAAAGGAGTGCTAAACATCGCATCGCGTGTTACCCTCTTGCTACTCCTTTTCGTCTCGCGCAGCGGGACAAAATTCCGTACAATCTGGCTAAAAAGCCAATTGCCATTTCAAGGAAAATAATTTTCCGATATGTTATTTTTTCGATGGGTACGGTTATCGGCGAAAGTCAAAAAATGGATAACCCTACGTGAAATTGAATGCTGAATTTCAGCGAAATAAAGATAGTGATTTTTATTGAATTGAAATCGATGCAACAAAAAAACACCTCCAAAAATTTAGAGGTGCTTGACTATGAAGTTTAGAAATTCAGATGTTGAATACAAACGTATAGGAATACAAATTGCGTAATGCTTCTTCGGCTATCATCGTTTCAAAACAAGCGTGATTTTTCCTTACGTATTTGCGGATGTCCTCCCCAAATTTTCGTTCCACATCCTTCTTGGAATTTTCCATAAGTCGGTTTTGAGTCTCTTCGCTCAAGTCGGTAAAATTTAGATAAATCATAGCTTTCAATTTAAAGGATTCCATTATCTGCAAAACTGTAATAGTCGCCATCGGGAGAAATTATCAAATGGTCTAGAACTTTAATATCAAGTAAGTCGCCAGCCTTTTTAATCTTTTGGGTCAGGCTCTTGTCCGATTCACTAGGTCTTAAGGTACCGCTCGGGTGGTTATGAAGTAAAATTACTGCGGTTGTCAAGCTCTTTAAAAGTACGGCAAATAGAATGCGGACATCCACTAAAGTACCTGTGATACCTCCATTTGAAACCTCATAAATTCCTTTTACCTTATTGGCATTATTGAGCAACATTATTTTAAAGGTTTCGTGCAGTTCAATTGTTTCTTTGTTCCATTGGCTGTAGGCTATATCGGCAGCACTTTGGGAACAGGTTACTTTGGGAAGCAAATTTGCCTTTGTGCTTCCGCTGTAACTTATGGCTATTTCATTAACTTTGCTTTTCATTGTTAACTTATTAATTGGTTAATAATTAAAAGAGGGCGCTACTTTCCACGGGAACGCCCTCTTAAATTTTAAAGATTACTTATCATTTTTATTTCCGAGTAAAAGCACTTCCTTTGCTTGCACTTCGGTTACATAGCGTTGGTTTCCATCATCGGTGGTATAGGTGCGGGTTCTCAATTTTCCCGTAATGGCTATTTCCTTTCCTTTGCCTACAAAATTTTCGATGATTTCGGCAGTCTTGCCCCAAGCTACAACGGTGTGCCAATCTGTGGACTGCACCTTTTCGCCCTTGTTGTTCTTGTAGCTTTCATTTGTGGCGATTGAAAAACGGGCTACTTTTTTTCCGCTTTCAAGGTTGGTGATGGTTGGTTCTTGCCCAACGTTTCCGATTAACTGTACGTGATTTTTTAAAGTACTCATAATAAAATATTTAAGGATTAATAATGCTATCCGAACCATTCAGACAGTTTGTGTTTGTATTTTTTGAAGTGATTTACTTATTATATCTCGAGCGTTTTCCTTTTTTGTTTTTTTTGATGCCGCTTCCTTTTTGATGTTTTTGTACGATTTCATAAGATTCATTTTAGATTTACTTCCCATAGTGCCCTCGCTGTTACCTTTTTTTGTTGCTGATACAGTTTCAATATTTGGAATTGATAAGGACTTATAAAAGGGAGGCACGACCGGTTATGCAGTCCGTTCAACTTCCAAATGTTGGTATTTTGCTGTCAGAAAAAGGGAGGGACAGTGAGGGTGCGGGAGTAGGTCTAAAGGGTTTTGTGAAGTACCAATACATAGGAAGGGGCACCAAATGAATAATGGAATTCAGATGGGGCGGACTCCGTTCACGATTTCGGATTGGGAATGGAGAGTTCCTTCCCAGTCCCGATAGCTATCGGGACGGGAAGGTTTAACGGAATGGAAAGGAGAAATTGGGGATGGTGTCCAAGACTTTGTAGGGAAGCGCTGCCGCCCGGAATGCAGCTTTTCGCGAAATGGAGGGGAATGTGCTGAGCAAATTTCGAAGATTAAGTTTTAACTACTGCTATGAAGCGTGACGGTTTTTACAGACTTTTTTTAGGAAATAAATAGCTCTATCAAAATCTAAATAATTTTGCTTGTTATTAAGTTAAATCGTTTTTAACACTCCTGAATCTGCTCTTAAAGAAGCTCCATTTGTAGCAATGGATAGAGGGCTTGATAAATATGTTGCTAAACTTGCTATTTCACTTGGATTAATGAATCGTTGCAATAAAATGTGTGGATTGGTCTGTTGTACAATTGCAGTTTTCATTTGTTCTAATTCTAGATTTTGTGCTTCTGCAATTTGCTCTACTGTTGCTGCAACACCATCAGAATAGGTTGGTCCTCCCAAAATAGTATTGACCGTAATCTCGGTTCCTTTTGTCAATTTAGATAGGCCATTTGCAATGGCAGACATAGCCGCTTTTGACATTCCATAATGGATCATATTTTCAGGAACATTTACACCTGATTCGCTACTGATAAAAATGATTCGTCCCCAATTATTGTTTTGCATTTTCGGTAATAATTTTCGAGATAAACGAACAGAACTCATTACGTTTATCTCAAAATATCTGTACCAATCTTGATCCGTTATGTTTTTAAATTCTTCAATTTCAAAGATTCCAACATTGTTTATCAAAATATCTATATCAGTTAATTGTTTAAGTAAGTTTTCGACTTCTTCCTCCTTTGAAAAATCTGCTGAAATTGCCGAAACCTTAGTATTAGGAAATTGTTTTTGTAGTTTTTCTTTTACTTGTTCCGTCTTTGATTTTTGTCGTCCATTAATTGTCACAGAAGCTCCCTCTTCTAATAATTGTTGTGCAATGGCAAAACCAATGCCTTGTGTTGAGCCACTAATAAATGCTTTTTTTCCTTTTAATTTTAAATCCATTTTATTTTTGTAGTGATTATTAAATAATTAGTTAAAATTTTTATTTGAGAATCTGTAGTTGTAATTCAATTTGTTGTTTCAAAATTTCTTTGTCCGGATAGATTCTTCGTAATGTATTAATTCCACACCAAAGGGTAATTAAATGCTTTCCTAAAGTATGTGCCGGTATTTTTGATTTTATATTTCCCTTTTTTTGTTCTGCAAGGATAGCCGTGGTGTAAAGTTTTTCTGTTTCTTTTAAAATTTCTATTGCTTCATTTTCTAGTTCTTCATCTATAAAAGTCATTTCAACTATTGTATTTGCGACAATACATCCCTTCAAGTGAGATTTTTTTGATGCAGTTGCCACACTAATGAAAAAGGCTTTAATTAATTCAATAGGAGTATCGCTATTTTCTAGTTTGATTTTGAAATCTTCTAAGTCTTCTTTGCGTTGTTGAAGAGATTTTTTGAAAAGTTCTTTTTTTCCACCTTTAAATGTGTTGTATAAACTACCTGCTCCTGCACCTGTCGCAGTACTTAAGTCAGATAAAGACGTGGCATTATATCCTTTTTCCCAAAATAGTTCTTGAGCTTTGAGCACCATTTCTTTGTTTTTAAAAACTATCGGTCTTCCTTTCATTTATTTTTGTAATGTTTGATACAAAAATAGAAAAATAAAATTCTAGCCAATGATTTCAGTTATTATTTTTGCAAACATTACTGCTAACGACTCTGGTTATATTAAGTTCGGGATTTTGAAGTCGCTTTCTTGTCCGCCTAACGTAATTTTTTTAGTTACAGTTTCTTCAATTTTGAGAACCTTTCCATAAAACATATTTTATCCAGTCGAGGCTTTAGTAGATGCACCAGTTCACTGGTACTAACCGAAGTTTTGAAGACATAAATTATTCTACAAATAGAGATTTTATTTGATGAGTCCATTCTTTAATAACTTCGGTATTTGCTCTATCTGCTTTGTCGAAGAAAAAATGTTGTTTGACTTTTAAACCGCAATACGTATAAATACCTTTGTCTGATGTTAGCGATAGAGCCGTGTCCATTCCCAAATTGTGATATTCGGTATGTGATTTCCCGTGTGTATTAATGATGACGGTTTGTTTGCCTACCAGTAAGCCTTTTTGAATACCCTGGTCATATCGATAAGCAAAGCCATAACTGAAAACCCGGTCGATGTAGCCTTTTAGTATCGCAGGTAAACCTGTCCACCAAATCGGATGTATAAATGTAATACAATCTGCCCAAACGATATAATTCTGCTCAGTTTTTACCTCTTCATTAACCCGTTCTATTCGCTGGCCTTCCATATCTTCCAGTGAAAGAACAGGATTAAAATTCAGTTGGTATAAATCCCTAACTTTTACCTGATGCCCACTTTCGGTAAGGTGTTCTAAAACTACTTGTTTTAACCGACCATTTAAACTTTGGGGATTAGGATGAGCGTAAATAACTAAATGTTTCATTTTCTACTTTTTTAATTTGTTATAACAAAAGTAGAATGTTGTTTTTCCCTAAAATTGTAAGAAAACGAAAATCAATTTATGGGATTACAAATATCTTGTTGGAATTTCAGATATTTTGTGGGGCTAAGATTTAGGTAATGTTTAAAGTCGCTAATAAGTTGGCTTTGGTCGTAGTAACCACAATCATTTATGATCGTAAACCAATCCTCTTTTGTTGCCTTGGAAGCAATGTTTTCAATGGCTTTTAAAAATCTTTCGTAACGGTTAATTTCTTTTACAGAATATCCGAAATGTATTTTTTGTTTGAGTTGAATAGTTCGTTCTGTTTGGTTATTGTGGCTAGCAATTGCTTTGATAGGATTTAGCGACTGTTCTTTAAACTTTATTAATTGTTCCGCTATTTTGTCCCGTTGTAGTAAATAGGGTTTGCAAAACTCAAGAATGTAATTTACCTGTTCTTCAACATTATCCATTCTATGGAGTTCATACCACAATGACGTAAAGCAATTTTCTCTCAAGAGCTTATCAGGATGTATTGGTGAATGTTTAGTAAGTGAAATATTACCAAAGAACCGATAAAATGCATCGTCTTTGAAATTGGCAACCAAAATTTTTGATTGCGGTGGCAACGAATATTCAAACGCTTTCCTGATTGTTCCTAGCACAAGACATTTGTCAATTTCTATTTGTGTATTTTCTTCGGAATTGAGTAATGTTTTTGTTCCGAAACTGAAAATCAAAATGGTTTGGTAAGAAGGTAATAACGTTTTTGTTATCCTTTCGTTGGTTTGATTTTCGGCAAAATAGAAATGAGAAAATACGTTTTCATAGTCTGCCGGAACAGCTATTCTGAAATTGTGGTATGTTTCACTGTTTTGTGTCATTCGTTTTGTTCTTGATGATAAAGTATATGAGCATCGGTATTCAAGCACTATCAGTTGTCTGCTGTCTATTATTTAAAATGATGCTCTAAATTTCAATGGAGAAACATATGTTTTGTTCTTAAATAATTTGCTAAAGCTTTGGGGGTGTTCAAAACCCAGTTCATAAGCTATTTCACTTACAGACAGGTTGGTTGTAGATAGTTTTTCTTTTGCCTTTTCTATGATAGCATTCTGAATGTATTGTTGTGTGTTTAGTCTTGTAAGAGAACGTAACAAATCACTCAAGTAACGCTGTGACAGACCGAGTTTGTTGCTAATAAAGGTTACTGAAGGCAAGCCATTATCCAGTCCGCTTTTATCTTGAAAATACTGCTCCAAAATTTCATCTAATGAATGAATAATTTCGTGGTTAACAACTTTCCGTGTAATAAACTGCCGATTGTAAAAACGCTTGCTATAACTCAACAATAAGGCAAGTTGTGAGACCAAAACTTCCTGACTAAAATGATTTATATTTTCTTTTAGTTCTGCATTTATCGCCTGTAATAACTGATCGATAAGTGCTTTTTCTTTGGCCGACAAATGTAAGGCCTCCGCAATATGATAAGAAAAGAATCCGTAGCTCGCTATTTCACTTCCCAGCGGATACTTCCTGATAAAATCAGGATGAAAATACAACGCATAACCCTCATAGCTTTCTGAACTTTGATAAGGCGTAACAATTTGACCGGGTTTTAAAAACGCCATTCCGCCTTCTTCAAAATCATAATAATCCTGCCCATATTTTATTTTTCCACTGAATGTATTTTTAAAGGAAATTTTATAAAAATCAATACTTAATTTTTGCTCACTGTCTATTTCCTGTTGTGGTATTTTGTTATAATTTACTAACGCAAATAGCGGGTGTTGTGGAGCGGGCAACCCTAAATAACGCATTAATGCAAATATGCTTTTAAAATGTTTTATTTCTGAATCACTTGCTCCCATAACTTTTGAAGATAATAATTTTTTAGTTTTGAACCGCCGGTCGAATCACAATATCTCCAATTTCAACTTCTTTGGGCTGACTGATAGCATATATTACGGCATCTGCAATCGCTTCTGCGCTTATGGCAATTTCATCACGACTTTTTAAAATAGCGGTTCGCATTTGGTCGTTCTTAATGTTTTCTGCAAAATCGGTATCCACAAAACCAGGAGAAATACCCGTAATTCGGATAGAACCGTCCGACTCTTGCCGAAAAGCTTCGGAGATTGTTCTCACCGCATTCTTAGTTCCTGCATAAACACCCATCGTAGGTGTTATGGTAAGACCAGCAGTAGAAATTATATTCACGATATGTCCAGATTTTTGTTTTTTGAATACGGGAATCGCAGCTGCCATTCCGTATAAAGTACCGTTCAGATTGACATTGATCATTTGCTCCCAACCTTCCACATCCAATTCATCAATTTTGCTTAACTGACTAATCCCAGCGTTATTTATCATCACATCAAGTTTTCCAAATTCAGCTAAGGCTATGCTGACCAATTTGGCTAGGTCTGTTCTATGTTGAACATCTGCAACTACGTAGCTTGCCTCTCCGCCATCTTGAATAATATTTTCTACAATTTTCTTTAACTTTTCTTCACGTCGCGCAGCGAGAACTACTTTCGCTCCTTTGGCAGCCAGGTTTAAGGCAATAGATTTTCCAATCCCACTACTGGCTCCGGTGATAACGACTACTTTTTCTTTAATATTCTGCATATTTTTTCTTCTTTTAAGTCTGTTGCAAAGCTCTTAATTGTCATTTCGTAAAAATTAACCGGATTGGTATTTGTTGTAGTCAAATTGTTCTTGGACGGCAGTTAAGTTGAGTTAGCCTTGCACCCGGCTATTGCGTGTACACAATTTTAACGATCGTAGTTGCTTAATTATAAGAAGCTCTGTATTGCAGGGGAGTCTGTTGTGTCTTTTTCCTGAACATTGTACTAAAAGATTGTGGATGCTCGAAACCTAAATCATAAGCTATTTCCTTTACGCTTAAATTGGTCGTTGAAAGAAGGTCTTTGGCTTTATCAATTACAAATTTCTGAATATAGGTCTGGGCATTTTGACCAGTAAGGCTACGCAACATATCACTCAGATAATTAGGAGACACATTCAGCTTTTCCGACAAAAATTGAACTGTTGGTAGACCTGAAAGTGCCGATTCTCTATTTAAGTAGTCGGTCAGCAGGCTTTCAATTTCGGTGAGCAGATCGTTATTAACCGCGCTTCGAGTAAGAAATTGCCGATTGTGAAAACGATCCGCATAGTTGAGAAGTAGTTCAATATGTGAAACAACGAGACCTTGGCTATAATCATCTATGTTGTTTTTTAATTCGTCCTGCATTTGCTTAAGAACGGACATAATTATCTCGTCCTCTTTTTCCGAAAGATGTAGGGCTTCAGCTGTGGAATATGAAAAAAATCCATAGTTCCCAATGACTTTTCCTAATCCATAATGGCGAATAAGATCAGGTTTAAATATTAGCATATATCCTGATACAGGATCATCTGTAACATCTGTAACGGAAAAAATTTGTCCAGGTTTGGTAAAACTCATAATCCCTTCTTCAAAATCATAATCACGTTGCCCGTATTTGAACTTACCCGAAGATCCTTTTTTACAGGCAACGCAATAAAAATCATAATAAAAATTTTTCCAGATTTCGCTATCTCCAAATTTCAAAAGTTCAAAATTGATAACGCTTACCAGTGGGTGGTCTGGCTTTGGCAAACCGAATAAACGGTGGAGTTCAGAAATGGACTCGATTCTATATGGAGCAGCTTTTTTCAATTTATAATTATTTGAAATCAGTAGATAAAGATAGTGCTTTCCATTTTTCCATTTCTTCTTCCTCATTTTTGCGTACCTGTAAAATAGCGTTGTAGCTGTCGGAACCTAAAGGAAGATGTAAGGGTGGATTTGACATTTCGGTAATTTTAAGTAATACTTCCGCCAATTTTTTCGGATCGCCCAATTGTTTGCCATCAAAGCCCGTAAACTGTTCAACCTGTTCATCTAAATTATATGCGTCAATTTTATTTTTCGCCACATTGAGACTGTCCTCGCTCATAAAATTTGTACGAAATGTTCCTGGTGCAAGAATCGTTACTTTTATCCCAAAAGGAGCAACTTCTTGGGCAAGAGCCTCTGATAGTCCGATCACAGCAAATTTGGACGCATTATAGCTTCCATTACCCGCATACCCCATATAGCCCATCATTGATGAAGTGTTAATGATATGCCCTGATTTTTGCTTGCGTAAATGCGGCAAGACTTTCCTGATGGTATTGGCCAGTGCAAAGACATTTATGCTCATTGTTTCCCTAAACTCGGTATCACTTAGTTCCTCAATATTCCCCAACAGGTTATATCCTGCATTATTGACCACGACATCTATTTGACCAAATTTTTCTATACCCTTGGAAATAGCTTCTTCCACGTCATGTTCTTTGGTAATGTCCAACTTTACGGGAAGTAGATTGCCCTTGTAATCCGCGATTTTTTCTAAAAGCGTTTCCGTATTTCTGGAAGTTGCAATTACTTTACCTCCGTTTTTTAAAACTGTTTTTGTAATTTCAAGGCCCATCCCTTTGGACGCTCCTGTAATAAACCAAACTTTTTGTGTGCTCATATATATTGTTTTTTTTACACACAAACTTATTGAAGGCTTAAAAGTTAAAAGTAATCAAATAAGGGATTTTAGTATTCAAATTGAATTGTGGTTGGTGTTCGAGACTTTGTAAAAAAATTCATTGCTCGAAATATTGCCCTTCGACTATGCTCAGGACAGGCTTTTTTCTAAAATGGAGGAATGTGCTGAGTAAACTCCATAAAAGAATAATGCCTTTTGGACTAATTATACTTTATATTGGAAAATATTGTACCAAATTCAAATGTCACACATTTGAGAAATATTTATATCTTTGCCTTGTCTTATGACCCATACAAAAAAACGAATCATAGAATCTGCCATCAGGATCTTCAATGAAGACCTATCTGCTCCTTTGCAAAAAGTTGCGGATAATGCAGCAGTGACCAGAAGAACATTGCATCGTTACTTTAAAGATCGGAATGAACTTGTAGCAGTTTGCAAACAAGCCATAGAATCAAGCTGCAAAAAAGCAATGATATCGGCTATTCAGAGCAGCGATGATGCTCTCATTCAATTAGAACGGATGCTCTACGCCGGAATTGATTGTGGAGCAAAATATTCCGTTTTTTATAAACTGCATCAAAGTAAAGATCATAAACATACCCACCAAAATAAGAATTGTGCGGATTACGATCATATCTATAACCAATTCCAAGGTATTATCATCGAATTACAGAAAGAGGGTAAGATAAGTCCAGCAATGTCCCCAGAATGGATACAGGTTTTACATTCCGGAATTATTGAAAGTACGGTCAACGCAAGGCAAACCACAACTAAAAGTTTTGAGGAAATCAAGGAGCTCGCCTGGACTTCCTATATAAAAGCAATAGCACCTTAAAAAAATTTACATCAATATGTCTCATTTCTGAGACAGTTTAAATTTAAAACAATGAGTACTAAAAATTTTGAAGTAATTATAGTGGGCGGAAGTTATGCTGGCCTCTCCGCAGCAATGGCATTAGGACGCTCCCTGCGAAAAGTGTTGATTATTGATAACGGTCATCCCTGTAATCGGCAGACCCCGCATTCGCATAATTTTATTACACAGGATGGCATTCCTCCAGCAGAAATAGCGGCAAAAGCCAAAGAACAAGTTCTAAAATACAAAACAATAGATTTTGTTAATGATCTTGCTGTCAATGCGGAAAAAAGTAAAAATGGCTTCTCAGTTATTATTAAATCAGGGGAAAAATTTACTACCAAGAAGGTGATCTTTGCTACCGGGATAAAGGATTTGATTCCCAATATCAGGGGTTTTGCAGAATGTTGGGGAATTTCGATGATCCATTGTCCCTATTGTCACGGTTATGAATTTCGAAATAAGAAAACAGGTATTATGGCGAATGGTGAGCGTGCATTTCACCTAGCTTCACTAGTGAACAACCTCACAGATCATTTAACCATCCTGACGACCGGCAAAGCAGATTTCTCATCCGAACAACTGGCTAAACTGGAATCGCATAATATAAATATCATCGAAACTGAAATTTCAGAACTTGAACATCAGGAGGGCTATCTCCAGAAGGTAATCTTTAGTACTGGAGAAAAAGTAGTTTTCGATGCAGTTTATGCAGGATTTCCAACTACTCAACATTCCGACATACCGGTTTCTTTAGGCTGTGAATTGACAGAGCACGGCCATATCAAGGTCAATGAATTTCAGCAAACAACTATTGAGGGTATCTATGTCTGTGGAGATAATTCGACAATGATGCGTTCTGTGGCTACTGCCGTGGCCAATGGAAACCTCGCCGGCGCAATGGTCAACGCCGAATTGACCAAAGAACATTTTTAATAAAATTAAGATAATGATTGAAGTATTCATCACCAATACTCCAAATCAAATGTCTGGAAACCAGATGATAAAATGCCTTAAAATCTCTTTCTCCGATTTAAAGATTGACTTTGATATAGAGACACCCATAGCAAACTATCCTTGTGATCATAGCATTTTACGTGTTGAAGGAGCTAATTAATGTACAGAATATAATTTTCTCTATAAACCAAAACGGTTATGAATGACACATTCTTAAAGACAAAATATGTTCATAAATAATAGAAAATTATTTCATAATAGCAAAAAGGAAATAAAAAATTGGTTCATTTATCATTTGATAAAAGCTATTTGTTATCAATTATTAGTTAGATAATATTTCGACTGGGTATTTTTTATGAATTACTTTAGCAATTGAGAACTACCTCATGACAAAATAATATCTTAATAATAAAACCAATTACAAGTTATGAGTTTTAAAAATACCAAGCAATTAGGCTTTTTAGCTGCCTTGTTCTCAGCATTGGCTTGGTCAACTACAGGTATCTTTGTACGATTTTTAAAGGATTTTTCTGCCTTGGAAATTATAGCTGGACGTTGTTTTATTGGTCTGATATTTATTCTTTTATTTTTCTTGATTCGCCAAAACTCATTAGGCAAAAAAATATGGAAGTCTAAACAAGCCTGGGGATTGGGAACTCTTATGGCCTGCTATTTTTTGCTGGTTGTGACCTCTTATCAGATTGCGCCGGTAGCAGAAGTCTCCATACTTACTAATACAACTCCATTGTTTGCCTTGATTTACAAAAGAAGTAAAGGTCTTTCAATTTCGTCTCAGGAAATATGGGGCATATCTTTGGGAATGATTGGAGTGATTTTAGTAGTGATCTCAGGAAATTCCTCTCCCCAATTTTCTTCTGGTACGTTGCATTTATTAGGAGATTTTATGGCATTAGTTGCCGGGGCAGCAATGGCATTATATTCTATTTTTTATAGGAACATTCCAATTGAGAAAAAACCCTCCTCACAACTAGCAAGTTTTTTTACATTTTTTGTCGGCAGTGCCATAAGCCTCCTTATCATTGGTTTTTCTGGAGATATGGGTTCTATTATTAATTTTCTGGATTTTAATGCCTTATATTACTTCTTGGCCTTAGGAATTTTAGCTACCCTTTTACCTACACTGTGTTATGCCTACGCTTCTTCGGTTTTGGTTTCGGTCACAGTTACTTCATTAAGGTTGCTTACCCCACTGTTGGCCGCATTTTTAGCGATTATATTCCTAGATGAAATTCCCGATTTCTTGTTTTGGCCAGGAGCTTTAATTCTTCTGATTGGATTGTTCCTGATTATAAAATCAAAATAGAGGTATTATGATTTTTATAGCACTTTCTACGAATGATGCCCGATTCGGAAAAGGTGAGTAAATCAGCAGAAATACATACCTCACTAAACACGGGATAGAACTATTCTTTTATGACTCACATTCATTGGAAAAAGAGTTTGGAGCATACGGATTGGTTAAAGCTGAAGAAATAAATGAACCCATAAAAATTCCAAGCGACACACCTTCCGAAAAATTTTCTAAAATTATTTGCAAAAAAGTTGGATAAACATCCAATGGAAACAAAAAATTTTTTCGTAACGTAAAATACTATTTACTTTATTCCATATATTTGCAAAATATATTTAACGTTATGTCTAGAAGCAGTATTATATTACTACCTAAAAATA
>CETB01100094.1_pt1 | contig 15216 bp, 14 predicted proteins | sample 356381 | NCBI WGS metagenome assembly CETB01 (sample SAMEA2622545, study PRJEB7988) | marine metagenome | biome: marine biome (ENVO:00000447); feature: deep chlorophyll maximum layer (ENVO:xxxxxxxx); material: "saline water (ENVO:00002010), including plankton (ENVO:xxxxxxxx)" | depth 155 m | reverse complement strand
GATGGTTCATTCTATTACATAGATCCAGACACAGGTGAAGAAGTTCCTTGTGACGAAGACGGCAATGCCTTATAGGCGCGATTCTAAGATTAATTAGATTCAGTTGTCTTTCCGCATAGACTGGTGGTGGCCTTTCCAAGAGGAAATAAACTCCCAGTTTGGTTTTTCAAAATCTAGAGAGAAAGTTTCGTCACGTTTGATTTCTAGGTTGTATAAGCCTAAAGGAAATTTATCAAAGTTATTACTAAATAATACAGTAACCATAGTTGGTGCTGGAATAACAGAAAATGAAATAATTCCTGAAGGTGTATTAATTGCCGCAGATGGGGCCGTTTCAGCATGTCTTAAAAGAAACTTAATTCCAGATGTAGTAGTTACCGATTTAGATGGCTACTTGCCAGATATAGTCATGGCAAATAAAAAGGGTTCAGAAGTAATAGTACATGGACATGGTGATAATTTATCTAGGTTGTTTGAGTTTTCTACTAAGATTCATCCGATAAGTTTGACAACTACTTATCCTTCAAATAATACTGACTGCTGGGGAGGATTTACAGATGGAGACAGATCACTTATGATGTCTCTTAGCTTAGGTGCAGATTTTGTTAATTTGGTAGGCTTTAATTTTGAAAAACTTGGAGAATACACCGGTAATTTTAGTTTTAAGAAACTTCAGAAATTATCATGGGCACGCAAAATAGTCAATAAATGTAAAGAAGAAACGGATAAAGTTAAGATTCTTTAATCACCAATAAGTCTAATGAATGCATCTTCTAGATTATTGGTTCTAGTACTAGCCAGTACTTCTTGTATTGTGCCTACAGCTAATAATTGTCCATTATCTATGATTGCAATTTTTGTACACAAACTTTCAGCCATTTCAATAATATGTGTTGAAAGTAAGACAGTTCTACCATTAGCTGCAAGATTCTTAATCCAATCTTTGAGTAATTTAGTATACCTTGGATCTAATCCGCTTGCAGGTTCATCCAGCAATACCATTTCAGGATCATGAATCAAGGTCATGGCAATAGCTATTTTTTGTCTCATACCTTTAGAGTATGTTCCCACTTCTTGGTAAATTTGTTCATCTAAACCTAATGTTTTAGCATAATAAGATACTCTTTGCTTGATCATGTCAGCAGATAATTTTCTTAATTTCCCAATTAATTCTAAGCATTCAGCTCCAGTGAGTTTATCATAAAGTAGTGGATTTTCAGGAAGATAACCCATTATTGACTTTGCTTTTAATGGAGTTCTTTGCAAATCTATGCCACCTATAGTTATACTTCCTTTACTTGGCTTTAGCAATCCACAAAGCATCTTTATTGTTGTAGATTTTCCAGCACCATTTGTTCCTAATAATCCAAAGACTTCACCTTTTTCTACACTGAAAGTAATTTCTTTTGCCGCAGGTTTACCACTGTAATATTTTGTTAGCCCTGCAACTCTAATCATTACCCGTGAAAGACACCTTAACTTAAAAATTAAGGTAAGATGCGTTTTAATTATATATGACATCATAGTGTGAAAAAAGTAAGGTATTGCAATAATGAAGCTCAGCAAAGATAAACGTTTTATTGATTTTCAGAATCTTTTGAGTGCTTTGCGATTAGATAATTTTCCTATAGTAGTTGAGGGGAAAAGAGATACTATAGCTTTACGAAAATTACAAATTAGAAATCCAATTATAGAGCTTAATGATGGTACATCAGTATTGACTACAGTTGAGCGTATTTTCCAAGATTCTGGAGCCTCAAGTGAATTTATTATTATGACAGATTGGGACAAAACAGGAAATAAATTAGCTAAGCAATTAATTTTGTATGGCGAAGCTTCAGATCTAAAGCCAAACGATGACTTTAGACGTAAGCTTTCAAAATTTACAGATAAAGAGATATCATGTGTAGAAGAACTTGCTACATTTGCGCATAGTCTTGGTAAGTAGGCCCTCTCCCTTTAATAATCCATATCTGTTCAGAAAGATAATGCAAGTTCTAAGCAATAAAAAGGAAGATAGCAAGGATGACAATTCAAGTTATCTTTCTAAGCTACAAGAAATAAGAGACAATAGTGGAAAAGCTGATACTACTGGCCTTTTGGACTCTGAAATATTGTTTTTCCTTGCATCAGATTCAAGCCTTAAGAAAGCAATTACACAAGCCTTCGATTATCATTTATCACTTAGGCAATTAGTAGGCGACGAGATAATCATGAAATCGGAAGCGTCATTGGTAGAATATGTACAGGAAGGTTTTGTAAATTTTTATGCTCCAGCTACCATTAACCCTTATATTGCTATTGGAGCTCAAGGTCCTTGGATAATTTCATCTCATGGAGCTGTAATACATGACAATGGTGGTTACGGTATGTTGGGTTCAGGACATAGCCCAGAAAATGTTATTTCTTCTATGTCTAAAAATTGGGTTATGGCCAATGTAATGACGCCTTCATTTTCACAACAAAGATTTGTAGACGCATTAAATAGGGAGTTAGGGCACACAAGAGGTTCTTGTCCATTTGATAGATATATCTGCGTTAACAGTGGTTCTGAATCTGTGTCAGTTAGTCTTAGAATTGCAGATGTTAATTCCAATGTTCATACTTCTCCAGGAGGAAAGCATGAAGGAAAAGAAATAAAATTATTGGCAATTGAACAGGGTTTTCATGGACGAACGGATAGGCCGGCTCAATTATCACACTCATGTAAAGACGGCTATGATAAAAATTTAGCATCATTTAGAGATAGAGATAATTTGTATTTAGTTCCTCCAAATGATATAGATGCTTTAAGAAAGATATATGACCATGCTGAGAAAAGTAATGTTTTTATTGAGCTAATGGCAATTGAGCCCGTTCAAGGAGAAGGCAATCCTGGTCAATGCATTACTAGAGAATTTTATGATGAAGCAAGAAAATTGACTAATGCACATGATTCATTACTACTAATAGACTCAATTCAAGCTGGCTTTAGAGGTCAAGGTTGTCTTTCAATTATTGATTACGAAGGTTTTGAGGACTGTGAGGCACCAGATCTTGAAACTTGGTCCAAAGCACTTAATGCAGGTCAGTATCCGCTATCCGTTCTCGGAATGAATTCAAGAGCTTCAAAATTATATGTCAATGGAATTTATGGAAATACAATGACAACCAATCCTCGTGCACTCGAGACTGCAGTAAGTGTGTTAGAAAGTATCACTCCTGAATTGCGGTCAAACATTAAGGAGAGGGGGAAAGAATTTGTTTTTAAATTGAATGAACTTATGGCTGAGTTTCCTAATGAAGTTCTTAAAGTTCAAGGAACTGGATTGTTGTGTAGTGCAGAATTAAGGCCTGAAATCCCAGTTGTTGGTTTTACAGGTATGGAACCTTGGTGCCGTAGAAGAGGACTTGGAGTGATTCATGGTGGAACAAATGCTTTAAGGTTTACATCACATTTTAGTATAACTTCCGAGGAAATTGACTTAATAATTAAAATAGTAAGAGAAGGAATTATTGATTTTCGAGATTCCTTAAATTAATTATAAATCAATATTTAATTTGTTTTCAATTTCGTTAATTATTCGTTCAGATTTCAAAATTTCAACCATTTTATTGTGATCGTTATAAAGTGGCCGGTCTTCATCTAAATAGGCTATATTTTCTCTTATAATTTTATGTGCAATAGAAGTGCCTTTTCCCATACCTTTCTTTCTCATATCAAGTGCTTGGGCAGCGGCCATCATTTCAATAGCTAAAACTCCATAACAATTATCCAATATTTGTCTTGTTTTTTGAGAGGTGGTTAATCCCATTGAAACAAAATCTTCTTGATCTGCTGCAGCAGGAATAGATTGATTAGCTGCAGGATGAGACAAAATTCTAGTTTCAGCAATTAATGCATCGGCAGTATATTGAGAAAGCATCATGCCTGAATGCAACCCTGGCTTTTCAGCCAAAAACGGAGGTAGCCCTACAGATAATGCAGGATTTGTTAACCGATTCATTCTTCTTTCAGATAAAACTGCAACCATACTTAGTCCAGTTCCTATCATTTCCATTGGAAGCGCGATAGGACTTCCTTGAAAGTTAGCGCCAGTTAGAACATCTTTTTCTTTTGTTAAGAAAATAGGATTGTCTCCAACACCATTTAGTTCAATTTCTACTTGACTTACTGCATAATCAATAGAATCTCTCAAAGTTCCAGCCACTTGTGGAGTTGATCTCATAGAATAAGCATCTTGTACTTTTTTTCCTCCACTAAATAATATTTCAGATTCTTCTGTTAATAAATTCAAATTATTAGCTATTTTTTGAGAACCATTAAATCCTCTCAATTCATGTATTCTTTTATCATAAGGTTTCATATTTGCCATTAGAGCTTCTAAAGTCATAGCTGCAGCAATATCATGTAATTTCATCCATTTTTTTGCATCATATAATGTAATTGCAGCTAGTGCGGTCAGAACATTGCTTCCGTTAATTAGAGCTAGACCATCTCTAGCTTCAAGTTCAAGTGGTTCTAATCCAATTTTCTTTAAGGCATCCTTTGAATCTACAATTTCATCATCAACAATCATTTCGCCTTCTCCCATGAGTGATAAAGCAATTTGTGACATTGGAGATAAATCACCACAAGCACCTACTGAACCTTTCTCACATACTACGGGTGTCAAATCGTGATTAAGTACTTCAATTAAGTATTCAGTTATTTCTTTTCTTCCTCCAGAGTGTCCTTTTGAGTGTACATTAATTCGTCCGCACATAGCTCCTCTAACTATCTCTCTAGCCATCGGTTTTCCGATTCCAGCAGCATGTGAATAGATTAATAATTTTTGAAATTCTTTAGTTTGATTAGGGTTTAGAGTTACTTCGGAAAATTCTCCAATACCGGTAGTTATTCCGTACATAATTTCATGATTATCTATTTTTTCTTCAAGCATCCTTCTGCAAGAATTAATTTTTTCCCATGATTTCTTAGATACTGAAATACTAGTTTTTTTTCTAGCCACTTCAACTACCTTATCAATCGTTAAAGATTTGCCATCAATTACTACGGACATTCTTGACAAGATATTAGTACTTAAATAAAATTCACTGTCCCTCTACTTTTTTTACAACCGGCTTATGCTAAATTGTGAGTAACAGTATAAAATCACAGCTTAAAACGTTGAAATTAGAAGCAAATTCGTACAAAAAATTGGGAGATTTTGCTAAAGCTGAAAAAAATATCTTAAAAGGATTGGAACTAAGACCAGACGATAATAGTTTTAATCATGAACTAGCTAAGATTTATTTTAAAAACAAAAGATATAATAAATGCCTTCAATTATTATTGACCCTATCTAAGAGGATAAAGCATCGCCAAATTCTTTTCAAGGATATTGCGATGTGTTATTATAAAATGAATAAATTAGAAGAGTCTCTAGAGGCAGTGCAAGTTTCATTGTCTGATAATCCAGACAATATTTCTTCACTGTACGTGGAAGGATTGATTTACAAAGAATTAGGAGATTTTGAAAAATCAATTTCATCATTTACCAAGTTATTAAGTTTAGATTCAAATAATAGAGATGCATTATATCAATTAGGTAAACTTCACCATCAAAAAGGGAAATATAGAGAAGCTTTAGAATCGTTTGACAAAGTTTTAGAATTTAGACCTAGAGACAATGAAGTTTTGAAGGCAAAGGGTATTTCACATGATGAGTTAGATGAATATAAAGAAGCTTCAGAAGCCTTGAAGAAAAGTATAGATGTAGACGATGAAATTATTTTTAATGATAGAGGTGTTGCACTTAGTAGATTAGGATATAATCACAAAGCCATTGATAGCTATCGCAGAGCACTTGCTTCTAATCCAAAATATTCCATTTGTTGGTTCAATCTTGGCAAAGCACTTTTTAGAGTTGGAGATCTAAAAGATGCCCTTACAGCATTTCAAACATCAACAGAACTTAATCCAAATAATAGAAGTGCTTGGAATAATAGAGGAGTTACTTTGAGACAATTAAATAGATTAGAAGAATCTCTTGATTGTTACGAAAGAGCTTTAGCTTTAAAGAAGGAATATGCTTGGGCTTGGCACAACAAAGGTTATGCGTTGGAATTGTTAGATAGGCCACGTGAAGCGCTTGAAAGCTATGAAACTACATTAAATTACAAACCATCCTCAAATGAACATGGGGGGACAGAATGGGAAAAATTAAAAAAAGATACAGAAGACGCTATTGAAAGATTAAACAAAGTTATTGGTGAATAATGGACGTTATAGATCTTATTAAAAAAGGCGAATCCTTTTATGAAAAAGGTGATTCATCATCAGCGAAAGAAAAATTTTTGCAAGCAGCTTCACTTGCACCAGAAGATCCACAGATTTACAATAGATTAGGTATGCTTGAAATGTCTAGATCATCACCAGAAGCGGCTAAAGAATTTTATGAAAAAGCATGCACTTTAGCTCCAGAAGTTGCCAGATATCATATGCGTTTAGGAGATTCTTTACAAAGATTATCAAGATATGAGGAAGCAATAGGTGCTTATGCAACATCTTTGGATTTGGAACCAAGGAATGCTCCAGCGTGGAATAACAGAGGCTTTGCAAATTTCAATATTAATCGTTGGAATGAAGCTTTGAGATGCTATGATGAATCAATGAAGTCTGATCCAACATATGCTGTAGCCTGGTACAATTATGGTTACACACTTCAATTGTCAGGAAGATTAAATGATTCAAAGGATTATTATCAAAGGGCCGTTGAGTTAGATCCAAATGATAAAATCGCATGGAATAATCTAGCTAATGTTCATTATAATCAAGGCCTTTATGAAAGAAGTATTGAGCTCTACAAAGAATCACTAAAATTGGATGAAGAATATGTAATCGCAGTCAATAATATAGGAAATGCCTTAGATCACTTGCATAGATATGAGGAATCAATATATTATCATGAAAAGGCAATAGAATTGGATTCAACATTTCATTATGCATGGATGGCAAAGGGACGTGCCCTCACACGCCTTAATCGTCCCGAAGAGGGTTTAGAATTCATTGAAACTTCAATAGAATTGGAATCTGGAGATCCAGATTATCATGAAGCACTAGGTCGTTGCTTTCAAGAGTTGAAATTATATGATAAGGCGAGACAAATAATCAATCTAGGTTTATCTGTAGATGGGCAACATGTGCCATGTTGGGTTGCCTTAGGAGACATAAATATGGAAATAGGAAATACTTTGCAAGCGATGCAATGCTTTGATGAGGCCGTCAGGGCTCAGGATGTATTGTCTCGTAATAGGATGAGAGATTTGGATTGGATTGAGAAAGGTCGTATTTTGCAGAATGCAGGAGTAGTCCACGAAGGCTTTCGTCAATACATTAATGCTATTTCGGTTGCTCCAGGGACAGGCAGACCTTATTTTAGAAATGCACAAGTTTTAATTGATTTTAATAAATTGACAGAAGCACGAGAATTAATAGACAAAGGTTTAGAGATAGATCCCAATTCGATTACAGGTCAAATTTTGTTATTAAAAACATTGTCAGGTGATGAAATTAAAAACAGAATAAATGATTTTTTGATATTTAAGGACAATTTTTCCACAGCTCAGCAAATTATAGCTAATAAGCTGATGCCAATTGATCCAGAATTAGGTTTAGATTTTCTTGATTTTAATAATCCAAAACATTTCTTTTTAATAAGTCAATGTTTTTTTGAATTAGGAAAGTTTTCAGACTCTTTAATATTTGCAAATAAATTTATTAATTTTAAACCTAGAGAGATTAAAGGATTCTTAAACGCAGGTTCAATATCAATTGAAATGGAAAATTTTGATGAAGCTAGCAACTTTTTTGATATGGCCTTAGGTATTGATAATCTATCAGCTGAAGCAATATATGGGAAAGGTTTAGTTTTAAAAAGGAAAGGTGAAAAATATGATGATTATCAACTCATACTTTCACAGATAGATAAAGAATTAGTTATTTAGTTAAAATTTCAGTGAATACATTTTCTACATCTTTAGAAACTTTTTCCCAAGAAAATAATTCTTCAACTCTCTTTCTTCCTCTATTTCCCATTTCGCGAGCCATTTCCGGTGCATTCCAAATTTTTTCGAGAGCTTCTGTAATTGCAGATGGATCCAATGGTTCTACGATATATCCTTCCTTCTCAGAGATAACGTCTCTAACGCCAGGTATATCGCTTAAGATAAGTGGCTTTCCAGAAGCCATCCCTTCAAGTCCAACAATTCCAAAGGCTTCTAATCTTGATGTTGATGGTAAAATAACTACATCTGTAGCTGCATAATATGCTGGCAACCAATAATCATCAACAGGACCAACAAATATAACTCTCTCATTTAAATCTAGTTTTTTTACCAAATTTTCTAACCATTTTTTGTAAGGTCCATCTCCGACAATCAGTAATTTTCCTTTTTCGATATAATTTAAACTTCGTATTAAAATTCCAATGCCCTTGTGTGGTACAAGTCTTCCAACAAAAAGTGCCAAAGGTTCATCATCAGTAGAATATTTATCTTTGATAATTTTACCATCATTATCAGGCTTAAATCGATTTATGTCTACAGCATTAGGAATAACTGTGACATCAATATCCCATAAAGTACGAGAGGTAGTAGCATAACTTTCAGTTGTTGAAATAACTCTGTCAGCTACTCGTAAAGGGTAATTCCCTAGATAATTTTGATAAATATTTACAGCAGTATTTCCAAAAAATCCCCTTAATTCTAAATCACAGTGGTGAGTTACAACAAAAGGTTTACCAGCTTCTTTAGCTCCTTTTGCAGCAAATCTTTCAGTAAATGGAGGAGGTGAATGCACATGTACTATATCTGCATGTGTCCTTCGGACAAATTCCTTTATTGAAGTTACAATAGGAGTATTGTACATGTTTATCCACTGAGGTAAACGAGTTATTTTTATTCCATTAAGATTTTCAGTTTCAGGCATTCGGCTATATCTTGATGTGACAACTTCCACTTCATGACCTAATTTTATTAAATTCTCAGAGAGTCCTAGTACATGTGATTCTACACCTCCAAAATGTGGAAAGAAATATGGAGTTACTTGAAGAATGTGCATTATATTATCAAACTTTTTGATTCATAGGTCCCAGATACGAGAGCATGAGGTCCAATATTAGTATCATTTCCAATAATTGTTCCTGAGTTAATCGATGCATTTATTCCAGTTGAAACGTTATCTCCCATAATAACTCCCAATTTTCTTCTGCCGGTGTTAATAATTTTGCCTTTGTGAGTAACTTTTATTTCTTTTTTGTCTAATCTTAAATTTGCTATCTTAGTACCAGATCCTAAATTACATTTTTTCCCAATAATAGAATCACCTACATAATTATGATGTGGGGCTTTTGAACCTTCTAAAAATATTGAATTCTTAATTTCACTAGCAGCACCTATTTTATTATCTCCACACAAAATAGTTCCCTTTCTAAGATAAGCATTTGGTCCAATAATACAATTATCTCCAATCCAAAGAGGCCCCTCAATATATGTCCCAGATTTTATTATTGAATTTTTTCCTAAATGAATATCTCCATTTATATTCACATTATCTTCTATATGGCCCTTAATCTCATTTTTAATTAAATCAATACATTTCTCGTTAGCAGTTAACAAGTCCCAGGGAGAACCGATATCTTTCCAAAAACCTAAATAGTTTATAGTATAAATTTTATTTAATACAAGAGCATCAGTTAACTCTAATTCACCTCTGATAGATTTTTTAATAGACTTTAAAGACTTAAATATTTTCTTGTTGAATAAATATGTTCCAGCATTTATAGACGATTTACCGTTAAATCCTTTTTCTATAATGTTAGTCAGTACGCCATTTTCACTTTTTACAACTCCAAAATTACTTCCATCATCGACAGTAGTTACCATCATGGCCATTTCATCATTTTTTTTAGCCAATAAGTCAAGATTTTTTTCATCAATTAAAGTATCGCCGTTTAAGCAGAAAAAAGAATTATTAATGTGTTTTTCAGCCAATGATACCGCATGCCCAGTACCTTTTTGTTCACTTTGAACTATGTAATTAATTTCGACTTCATAATTTTTTCCATTGCCGATTAAATCAGAGATCTCTTTCATTCGATGTCCAATTAATATGTTGATTCTTTTAACTCCTACTTTTTTTAATGCTATAATTTGTTGTTCAATAATAGATTTTCCACACAATGGTAACAAAGGTTTAGGAATATTTTCAGTTAATGGCCACATTCTAGTGCCTTTTCCAGCAGCTAAAATTAGAGCTTCAGTAATCATACAATCTCCTTAATTTTTTCTATTAATAGTTTGTTTATAGCTCCGCCGTCCATTTTCCCTCTATATTCAGACATTACAGGACCCATTAAAGCACCAACAGCTCCTATTCCTCTTTCTTTTATGAATGTTTCTTTTTCTTTTACTAACTTGTTGATAAATTCTCTAACGTCATTTTCTATGTTTTCATTGTTTATTTCGATGTCTTCATTATTGCTTGATTGAACAAGAGCATTAGGTATTCCCTCTTTTACAATATTTCCTTTTTTGAACAGGCCTAAAACTTTTTCAATATCATATTTACTAATATTTTTACCTTCCTCTTTTAATTGAGGAAGTGTATGTAGTAACATACGCGATATTAATTTTGGCGTATCATATTTTTTGTTTAAAATATTAAAGAGCTTGTCCAAATTACTATTAACTAACTGTTTCGATTCTTCATCATTTAGTGGTAAGTCATCCTCTCTTTCATCCAAAGTTTTAGGCTTAAAGATTTTTATATTATTAATTTTTAATGGAGAAATATCAGTTTCAGGATACATTCTTGATGCACCAGGCATTGGCCTTAGATATCTAGTAAAATTATCCGGAGTAACTTTTCTCACTTCTTTGGGCACGCCTACTGTTTTCACTCTTTTAATTATAATCTCCATAGCATTTCGGACTTTACTTTCACTTCCAAAGATTAATATAAATGCATCATTTTTATCACAATTAAGTTTATTCTTAATATTATTTGTTTCGCTTCGTGTAATTCCGTAATCTGGAAGTTCATCACTATGCATAATTCCTTTCATTCCAGCTCGTTTTGCATAATCAGATAATTCTCTTCCCATACGTATGTGTTCTGGGAGTGATTTTTTATTTCCCATAAGCCCATTCCATTTTTCAATTTTTAAAGCAAGAGCAAAATCCTTCTTTTTAGCAAAACAATCATTAACAACTATAGTTTCACCAACATTTGCTTTCTCAACATTATTTAGATTAGTTTGTCTTTTAATCTCATTTTCTACTACTTTTGGCATTGAAGTTAAATCTTGGAATCCTTTCAGTTCAACTCTTTGTCCATTATTTATTGAAACATTAACATCTTGCCTTATTGTACCAAGACCTCTTTTAACATTGCATGCTCTAAGAAGTCTTCCTATTGCTTTAGCTGCCTTTTGTACATCTTTACTATCATTTAATTGCGGTTTTGTAGTAATTTCCAAGAGAGGTATTCCTAGTCTATCTAACAAATACTCATGATTTTCTTCACCATGCCTGCAAGAATCTTCTTCAAGGCATAATTGATCTAATTCAAGTATTTTTCCATCGTATTTAATTTCCCCTCCTGTTGCAATAAGTCCTGTTCGCTGAAATCCGCTAGTATTAGATCCGTCAACAACAACTTTTCTCATAAAATGCATTTCTTCTACAACTTTTGCATCAACCAGTTTTGCAAATTGTAAGGCAATTTTTACCGCCTCCTCATTCGGTCCACGCGGTGGCTCTTCATCAGTATAAACAAGACAATTACAACTTTTATTGTAATAAGTAAATAGTTTAATTTGTTCGGTTTTTGCAGCAATGTCAACGTCACCTAATTCACTTGATGTAGCATGAAGTTTTCTCTTGAATTGTAAATCTTTTCCGCTTTCATTAGAATCACAATTGCAAAATAATTTTCCACTATTCAACTGTTGGTGAATTTCTAAACCTGCTTTTAGTGTCACTTTCTTAATTTAAATCTCTACTTTTTAAAATGACCGGTGAAATTTTTCTTGATCTTTGGTAGTAGTATTAACGCAATAATTCCTAGTAAAGGTCCAATTATCAAAAAGCCCATAGCCATTATTGAAAAAAAGGCCCCAATTTGGGCATTTTTATATGATTGTAAAGTGTAAGTTACCCATGACCCCCATATACCTATCAGTGAAAATAATAAAATTAGAGGGGGGCACCAGTTTAACATCTTAAGATAAGTATTTTCTTCTTGAGATATGCTTCCATCGCCTTTTTCTAATAAAAATGTAAAACGATTTACACCTTCAAGGCCTGCACTATAATCAATCAAACTTAGATCAGGTTCTTGTGGAGGAATGTATAGATTCATAATTGAGGTTTTATGTTCCTCAGCATTAATTTTAATGTTATATTTTCCTGGTTTCAGATATATAATATAGGTTCCATTTCCAGAATATGTTTGATTAACATTCTTTTCATCTACTACAATTTTAGCATAATCTATGTAATCTGTTTTATTTTCTATGATAATGTATATTTTTATTTCTTCAGAATCACTAAATTCATCTGGCGCATAATAGAGAGATATTCCTGTCATCAGGCCCATAACAGAAGCTGTCAATATCATGAATGAAATAGTTTTAACCCAAAATTGGTTTTCTGTTTTTTTCTGTTTTTTCTCTTGAAAGTTATATTTTTTGTAATCCGTAGGAACTTTTTTTGAGTGTTTCTTTTCAATATTTTCTTTTGTATTTGTATTGATTACTTTGTTGTCATCTATATCTATTTCTATCATAGCCTTGCATTTTCTACATTTTTTTTCAAAATTACCTTGGGTTTCTCCCATTAATGTAATTTTATTTTTTGTTTCACATTTAGGGCAAACAAAGCTTATAGTTGTCATTATTAGGCAATTTCAGGACTATTTGAAATAGGTTTAGCATTATTTTTGTTTACACCCATTTTGACTTGAGGCACTTCCATTTTAAATGGAGGAGGCAATCCTAATTTTCTAGCAATATTTAGAACTTCAAATGAACCTTCTCCTAGAACTCGATTGTAAACTTCACCAGTTATCTTTTCAGGTAATTTATGTTCTTTTTCCCATTTTTGTTGCGATGACTTGATTATATTTTTATCATCATCTGAATATATCACTTCACAATCTAATTGAACCATTCCTAAAAGCCCATATGAAACAGAATATCTTATTTCTACACTTAATTGAGTGTCTGATTTTGTTCTTGATGATAAAATAGTGGTACTATGATTGATCTGTAATTCTTTTTGTCTTGCAGCTTTGCGATGACTTTTTGCTTCGATAGAAATCAATCTAAATGCAGTAGTAGGCATGCATGTCTTACGAATGCCCCTTATTGAGAGTATCCTTATTATCCCCTTTTTCTAAAGAAGGTTATGTTTCGTAGTATTGCATTTGTGATAATGTTGGTCACGCTCTCGTTCACCGGCTGTACAGATTCAACACCTAATCGAACAATAGTAACTTTTCAAATTGATTCAGATGGTGAGGAGTTTTGGATTTATCTTTATACAATTCCTAGAACTAAAATGGGTAATTTTACAATATCTTCTACGCATGATAACGATACAGCGTCTTTGGTTTTTAGCCATCAAAAGAAAATTTTGTTAGATGATATGGTTGAGGATAGTGAGGGTTACATCTTTTTTTCTTTTAAAGCAGATTTATCTGAAGTTTTTTGGGAATTAAATTGTAAGCTTCGTTTAAGCGAAGTTTCTACAGAAGAAGAAATAATTTTAGAAGCAATTGTTCTAATAGATGATTCGGAAGAAGAAGAAATAAAAGAATGGAAACTGCCTTATAGTACTCCTCTGAATTATAAATAATGAATATAACCCAAGCACCACTAGCATATCAAGCAACAGTTGGTATAGTAGTTGCATTTTTACTTTATTTAATTTTATTTTTAACAGGCTATATTCAATTTGATGTAAGTTCGTTATTAACATTTTACGCATTTTCAGTTTATACTGTGTCTCTAGCGGCAGTTATGGGAGGCATTCTGCTTGGAATGTTTATAGCTACGAGAACACTATCCACTCAAGGCTTCACACCCTTTGAAGTGTCAATGCTTAGGCTTAAGGACGATATTAACAGTCTTCAAAAAGAAGTTAAAATCATTACAAAATATTTGGAAAAAGAGCAAGAAGAAGATAGTGAGTAATTATATAAACTTTCTACTTTAATGTCATATTATGAAGAAAGGTATCAATTCTTTTTTTGTTTCGTTCATTGCCTTGATTTTGGCAACACCAATTGCTGGAGTAACCAGTACATTTACTTTTAGTGAATCTCTTCTTTCATCAAATGAAATAGAAGATTATTCACGTTCTAGCTATGCAGTAGATATAGATTTTGCAGGTGAGAATACAGGATATGAATCAATTACGCGTAATGAAATTGTAACTTTTGCATTTTTAGTTTCTAATTTAGGGACTATGGATGATACTTATGATTTAGAGATATCTTGGGAAGAAGATGGAGCTGGCTGGTCTGGAGAATCAGAATATGAAACAGTTTCTGTTGTATCGCAAGGTCAAGAAAATGTTAATTTTAGTTTTCAAGCACCAGTACAAAATGTGTATGATAATTCTCAGATGCAATACACCTTAGAAGTTACTTCACAGAATGATTCAGCTAGCGATTCCTTGAACCAAGTTATAGATATAGATATGATTTATGCCATAGATGTTGAATTAAAGCAAGGAGATTTTAAACAAGCTAAAAGAGGAGAATCAGCTTCCTATGTTGTAACTTTAACGAATAGAGGAGATAATGCAGATACTTTTGGTGTTGAAGTAGGAGATTTACCTAAAGATTGGTCCGCCTCCGCCAGTGTATCAGAAATTTATCTAGAACCGAATGATTACCAAGATCTTACAATGGAAGTTATAGTTCCAGATACTGCTGCAGTTGATGAATATGCAATAATTCAAATAATCGCTAGAGTTCAGGAAGAGGATTATGATTATATCTATGGTTATGGAAACACAAATACTACCGCTGAAGATGGCCGTACATATGGCGTAGATATTGTTTCAGATGCTGAAGCTAAACAAATTATTCCTGGCGGAATGATAATTTATGATATTTCAGTCACAAATGATGGTGATGAATCTGATTCTTTCAAGCTACATTTTGAAGATGTTTCTGAAGAGGGT
>CETB01044829.1_pt1 | contig 15253 bp, 16 predicted proteins | sample 356381 | NCBI WGS metagenome assembly CETB01 (sample SAMEA2622545, study PRJEB7988) | marine metagenome | biome: marine biome (ENVO:00000447); feature: deep chlorophyll maximum layer (ENVO:xxxxxxxx); material: "saline water (ENVO:00002010), including plankton (ENVO:xxxxxxxx)" | depth 155 m | reverse complement strand
AGAGGTAGAAGAAATAGAGAATGGTTCTCTATAGAAAGTTCATATGCAGGCTCATGGATAGTATCTGAAGGAGGGGAATTTAATCCTGGTATGCTACAACTTTCAGGGGGACTAGCGGTACTAAATTCTATCAATGATCAAAGAGTTAAACTCAAATGGCCAAATGACATTATTTTGGATGGTAAGAAACTATGTGGGATATTGGTAGAAGGTAAAACTCTGAATAATGAAACTAAGGTAATAATTGGTATTGGTATCAACCTAAAAAATGGTAGTAATTTTGACAAAATCAAGATTGCCAGCTTAGATGAACTTACTGAAATTACACATGAAGAATTAGATATTAGATTACATCGTGAATTGTCATCGCTTCTAGAAGAAAAGGAAGACCTCCCCCCGATTAATTTAGAAATTATCCGAGAACATGTGATGACTGTTATGTCAAAATCTGGAAAACCAAAGTATGATGGTGTAATCTACCAAAAATTTGGATTAAACGAGCGTGGAGAATTGTTACTAGGAGACAAGATTATTCACGATGGCGAAGATGTAGAATGGATCTAATCATCTAACAGGGCTTCCATTGGCTCATCCTCTACGCCATTTGAAATTCGCTTCAAAATTCCAAATACCAAGATTAGTGCCCCTATTGGGTACAACCCATAATCTATCAGAATTCCACGGCTTACAGAAAAATCGATAACAGCATTATCTCCAATATCGTCGGAATCCGAATCAATTCCGGCAATAATGAAAGTATGTACACCTGAATTTTCAGCCGAATATTCCCACTCTTTTTCTTGTACATCAGGATAAATATAATCTCCAGAAGGAAGTACTACTGTGGGCTGAATTTGTCCTTCAAAGACTTCCAATGTGAAAATATCTCCTTCCGACAAATCAAATTTTACTTCAAATGTTTCACAATCACCACTTTCATCATCTATATCGTTGGAATCATAGCATTCTATCGTAGTTGGAGTAGACCATGCTTGTATGACTAACATTGTCAAAAGAATCGTCGAGCCGATGAGAATCATTACATCCTCGCTCTTGACAGGTGGTGCCGCTCCTCCTGCTCCCATATTGCAACGGGGGACGATTTAGCACTTCAACGCTTTCTTGGCTTACGAGAAAATTGCATTCTCTCACGAACCAGTCTGATTTTGCCACTCGAAGTACTAGATAATACCCTGCCTTCGGACAAAGATTCTTTGATCGAATCATAATCTTCTAAACCGACCACTAAAATACATTTTCCATCCTCAAAATCATATAATTTAACCGGTAAATTGGACAAGTAATCTTCCAATTCATTTCTAGAATCAAAACTAGTACAGGTGCAGCCAATCCATCGGCGTTTGCCCCGTAATGCCTTTGTCAATTTCTTGGCCATGTCTAATGCTCAAGGGCACTTGTCTTAACATAATGCCACCACTCGCCGGTTCGGGCGGACCTATGAGCGAGGAACCTGAGGTGCAATTTGAACAGATTGGAATATTCCAATTAATCAAAAATATGCTTTCACCAAGGACACTACCTCATATCATTATGATTGCATTAATCTCCACATTACTACTGTTCCTAGTTGATTCTCAAGAAGTCCTAGTTGCGATGTCTTTCATTTCACTAGCGATTTCATATGTTTTAATCGCAGTTCTCTCAAATTCTAATTTGATTCAAATCCTTACCAAATTACCTGAGCAAAAAGGTGATTCGCATTGGTTTGTCCGTTTATTATTCAGTTTCAGAATAACGATAGTTCCCATATTGATTGCAGGAATTATTGTTGGAATCTTATGGAGTTTCACTGGAGGTTATGACAACGGGTGGATCTCGCCGCTCTTAGCATCCCTATTCATAGTCTGGTCGATAGCACAAGCTGCATCGTTCAGAGCAGGAATGGTTGAATGGTTAGCAAATGGACTTGGAGATGCCAAACTGCATACTTACCAGGAAAAAATCTCTACAGCATCGCAAGTGGTAGTTGTGCAGGTTTTTGCTCTAGTCATTTTGTGGCTGGGTCAAATTATTTCTCAGACAGAAAAGATGACGCTACAAGATGCACTACTTGGTGGTGTTGCATTCATTGTGATCAGCATAATCTTGCAGGTAACCACACTCTGGTTAACCCGTGATGAAAGGGAAGCTTCAGGGAATGAAAAGGGAATGGCTGCATTTTCATTCAAGTGGATGATAGTTGCACAATTATTCATCACATGGCACGCATTCAGCGTTTACAGAAGAACGGCAATGAATCCATCGGATATATCCACAATAATCGAAGAAGGTTTACTGATGGCGTTTACTGTAATTTTCGCAGTTTGGTCACTAACTACCTACACGGTAAGAGATGGAAAGAGATTGATATCACAAAATGCTTCTTTGCCATTGGGAATTTCATTTGGATATGCTTATGCTGGTTCAGTAGCGCTGCTTACAGGTACATTTGACAACCTCACCGAAGTCTTGATTTTTGGACACGTTCTTTCCATTGGCGCAATGATGCTTCTACTAAGGCCAACCCTTAGAACCAGTAGAATGACATCGGAGATGTTCTTGAACGCTAAATCAGTGGATATCACCAAAACAGATGAGCAAAAGGAAGAGGAAGTTCCTGAAGATGATGGTTCTGATTCTCAAGAAGAAACTGATGAAGAATGGCAAGAAGATCAAGAGATTGATTGGGAAAAAGGCATCGACATTTCTGAAGATACTGAATGGGAAGACGATGATGTTGAATTAGCAGAATCAGACGAGGCTTAGATTAGATTTCTCTTCCAAACCAGCCACAACTGCAACGACTCTGATTCTACCTTGTAAGTCGTCACTTACTCGAGCACCTAAAATCACTTGAGCGTCCTCGTCAAACCTTGCTGTAAAGGCATCTGCAATCAAACCAACCTGCCCTACAGTCATCCCTGGTCCACCTTCAATTTGGAGTAAACAAGCCTTGGCCCCATCAAATGATAAATTCGCAAGTGGAGCACTCATTGCATCTTGCAATAGACCATTTGCATCATCAGGGTCACCTTGACCGACCATTAATGTTGAACCCCCTGAATGTCCAACAATAGTTTTCAAGTCCATCATATCTAAATTGATTAGACCCAATCTCATCAGTGTTCTAACCAATCCATCGACAAATTCCTCAACCCAAGATGCACCTAAGCGCCAATCTGTACCTCTTTCTCGAGCTTGCCATGCTAAACGATCTAAATCTAGGCGGACACAAACATCAGAATTTGCTTCCAATTTTGATAGCCCTTCTTTGCTTACCTTCAGCCTTGTCTCTTGTGCCTCAAATGGAATTGCAGCAATCGAGATTACAATGGCGCCAGAAAGGCGTGCCTGCCGAGCGAATTCTGGGGCGGCACCGGTTCCAGTTCCACCTCCTAAACCAGTTAGTAAAACCACCATTTCTACACCGTCGAGTAAGGTTCTCGAAACACTCGATGCTTGTCTCATTCTTTGCTCACCCAAGGGTGGTAATGCTGCACAACCTGCGCCATCTAAATCTTTGCCAAGGCGAATAATGTGTGCGTCTTCATAGTCAAAAGAAGATTCATCTGCATCGATTAGTACCAAATCGATTCCATGGCCTGTGCGTAAGTGTGCTCGTTTGGCCCATGATGAGCCCAAACCACCTACCCCCGCAATCAGGATTTGGGCTCCATCCATGTTATGCCCTTCCATTGGAGGTTATTCAATCTCTGCCAACATATCTTTGGTAGCGGCGTCTTGCATCTCGAGCCCATGCATTATCTGGTTCCATTTGCAAAACTTTGTCATATAGTTCGACTGCTTTCTCAAAATCAGAAAAATGACGGCCATACAAATGGGCCAAATTATTGAGAACAGGTATGCATTCATCATCTTCTTCTAGCATTTCAAGAAGAATATCTTCAGCTCTACCGAGATTATTTTTCAGCATCTCATCTTCTGCTTCTTCTAACTTCAAGAGTTGTTCATTTGAGAGGTCATATGTATTCTCAAAAGGGTGGTCTGACATGTCCTCTCCTCAACGTGATTGAACATATGATTTGCCTTTCTATGTTTAGGGAAAAAAGGACTCAAAAATGTTACACTGCATGACCCCCTATCGAAGATAGGGCAAGGAACGATTATAGGTGCAATCCGAGTGGCACAAACCAGTGGGGTTGGCTATGCTAATGTCGAGGATTTTCCATCGAAGCATCCTGCCAATGGTCCTAGTGACTTTGATGCTTCTCCCGGGCATTACGAATGCCTATCCAGACGGTATAGGAGGGGAGCAACCTCACGGCGATTACACAATCGCAGATGTTGCTAAAGAAGGATGCCTTTGCCACGGAGAGGAACCAAGCAATTCGGTAATGGTAATCTTGGTGGATGTCCCTTACACATGGGTTGCAGGAACTGCATATGAGATGCGCCTCGAAATAATTGGAGGTCCAGATACCAACATGGGTGGTTACTCAGCCAGAGTTAGTGCAGGAGAATTAGCTGGGGATGGGGAAAACTGGGAAGATGATGTAACCACTCTCACCCATCAATCGCCAAACTCTCGAATCTTCGCAATCACTTGGACTGCACCTGCAGATAATTCGGCCGGAACAACTGTTGATTTCTGGATTAGTGCAAATGCTGTAAATGGCGCTGATGGCCCAGCAGGCGATTATTGGAATCAGATCGTTTTCAACCTCATCGAAGTTGCAGAAGACGACAATAGAGGAACACGCTCACTAATCGCAGGAAGCGGAACGCCCGAAGCGCCTGAAAGTAGCGCAGGTGAAATTGACATCTCAACCTTAGGTGCTGGGTTCAGAGCACACTGGTTAGGACTGCTAGGATTTGGAGCAGTAATTGCCGTAATCATATTCTGTGGACTGCTACTAAGATACGGATTCTCAACGTCATACAAGGGACGTAGCAACTTACTTCGTTTGCGATACAAGATCAACAGAAGGGGTGACCAATGATGGCTAAGGACACAATCACCCAATTATTGGAAAAGGTTGCATCCGGCAAGGTAAGCGTCAAGGATGCAAGAGTTGCACTAGAAGATGCATCGCTGACAGAAGAGCAGATGGACGCTGCAATTAATCACGGAGTTTTCAATCCTGCAGAACCTGGAACTATAATTTCAGCATCTCTTGCACCATCTGGAAATTCTGCCCTGACAACCTTCTTCTTCGCTTGGGGTATTTTCTGGGCCTTGTACTGGTTTGGAACGATGCTTTATGGACTACTCAACGGCTCGGCGTGGGCGCAGCAACAGTTATCTTACCACATGGCAATGGGCCTTAGCACACTTATTTTGATGGGTATAGTGTACCTCAAGTGGGTCCTACCTGACACGATTATTGTTAAACATAGCCAGAACAAGTACATCCCTGAACATCAGAAGGATTGGAGAGAATACAATTGGTGATATTATGGATGACAAGCGATTAAGGCCAGCACCATCTCTTGAAGATTCTGTTTTGTCTTCATTGGGAGAAGTTTCGGTGAACCGCAGGCAGTTCATGAGGTATGGATTCAATGCAGCAAGTGGTGTTCTAGCCGCCACATTGGGTGCGCTTGGATTTGCAGCCATCCTAATGCCTCCTTCCGGAGGAGGAGGGGGGGACTCTTCGGTATTGTACTGGGCTAAGGGTCGAGAAGAAGAAGCATGGTATGGCGCTAAGCATCTTCAACCTATGATGAAATCTGACTTCGAGGGAGAAGCCGCTAGCTCCAACGTTGGGATGTCTGGTGCTCAAGGAGTTTGGAATGGACTGCCGGTTATTGTCAACTATGTACCACATTCTCAAAACTCTGGCAAGCCGGTTGCCGACAACACCCCTAGATTCCAAGAAATGGCAGGATACGATATTGGAGGAAACTATGTTGGGCACGCAACTGAATTCCTACTAGGAAATCCTGAAGTTTTCGATCCTAACAACAATCTGGTTATGAGCTTCGCTAGATGCACACATTTGTGTTGTATCCCAGGATGGCAATTAGTTTCTAACACTCAAACCGATGATAACTGGACACCTGGAGGCGGTGACGACGGTGGAAGCAAAATGTTCTGCATTTGTCACTCCAGCAGATTCGACCCTACGGCTATAGAAGTTAACAGAAACTCGAACAGGTCAACAGGTGCTGCATTCGAATATCTTGGAATCCGAAGGGCTGGTGGGCCTGCTCCACTAGGTTTGCCAATTATTCCTATTATTATGAACGGAGATACTATCGAAGCATCTTCGGATTACACGGGCTGGTTGACCTATTGCGACTGAGGTGATTTGATGAGTACAATATTCTGGGTACTTTGGTTCTTTATCGCATTCATCATCGTTCTAATCGCATTTACACTGCGAAAAGAAAACGAAGAAATACCACGCAGAGAAATTCTGCGTGCTGTACAATCAAGTGGAAAGATGGGATTCGCTGAACGTGCATTCCTTTGGGTATTTTCATTCCTTGACACGAGATTCCGAATTCAAGATTATTGGAATATGAGCAAGGGCGCATATTACAACATGCACAGACAAATGCCACTTACTCACGCAGAGAAATACAAACTACGAATTATTTGGTATTGGTATCCTCTGTATTGTTTAGGAGGGATTTCTTTCCTTTCATTCATTATTCTTGTAATCACTGGAACCGTTCTGGGAATATACTACGTTCCGGGTGGAGAAGGTGATCCTTCTCCTGCTTACGCAAGTATGCAGTTTATCATGACTCAACTGCCATTCGGCTACATTATTCGTGCAGTACACCACTGGGGAACCCACTTCATGGTAGCATCAGTATTCTTACACATGTGTAGAGTATACTTCACCGGAGCATACAGAAATCCACGTGAGTTAAACTGGCTAATCGGAGTTGCACTGATGGCGCTGACTATTGTTTTCGGATATTCTGGATATTTACTGCCTTGGGACACATTGGCATATGGTGCTGCAGTTATTGGAATCAACTTAGCAAATGCTACACCGTTGATTGGTAAAAACATTGCAACTCTGCTATTCGGTGGTTCATCCTTATCACACCGAACCGTAACTAGAATGTACTTCATTCACGTATTCATCTTACCAGTGATAGTTACAACACTGATCATCATACATTTATTCATTGTATGGGTACAAGGAATTGCGGAGCCGCATTGATATTGGAGGGATAAGATTGGGATTAATCGACAACTTTGGTGCGGTGGCTTCTTCGTATATGGAGCAAAAACAGCAGTTAGAATCTGCAGAAGAAAAACGAAAGCGTACTCGTTCCGGTCATGGTTTCTGGCCGCATGAAGTTCTACGTGACACTCTGATTTTCGGATTCATGACTTGCGTTCTACTGTTCTATGCTTGGTTGATTCCACCTCCGTTGCACAGTGCAGCAGATCCTTTCGCACAAGCTGGATTCGTTTTCCCTGATTGGTACGTATTGTTCTCATATGGATATCTAAGATGGGGTGAGTATCTCCCTCAGTTTGACGTCCCTATGGGTCCAGTAGGGGATTTCTTTGGACAACCTTCATTCCCATGGAACGCTGCTTGGTGGGGAGCATTCCTTACTGGAATCCCAGTGGGAATTCTTGCACTTCCTCCGTTCTTAGGTGGCCGTGAGAAGAGGCCTGTTGAGGACCCATGGTTTGCAAGCGCGGGAGTGGTCTACCTTGCCCACATATGGTTCATTTCTGTATTCTCAATCAATATTTTCTTGGAGTTGTACGGCAAGAATCGAAGTGACTTCTGTAAATTAGACAGTCATGGAGATTTGCTGTGTGGGACAAGAGACCCATGGATTGCAGAATTGTTCAATATGATACCCTGGGTGATGACGGGAATCCTTCTTTGGATAATGATTTACTTTATTGCAAAATGGCTATTCAATAATGCCTGGGGGGCAAGGTTCACTCCTGCTCACGGTAAGAAACTCATCGTTGGTGCGTTCATTGTTGCTACCGCTGCTAGCGTCGTAACTTATCCAGTCTATGATAATGGATTCTGGGACGCTAGAGGTTTACTGACTATTTCTGATTACGAGAAGTTAGAAGAAATGCGGTCTCAACCTACCGATGTAGAAGTTCATGAAAGAAATGAATTCATGGACCAACAAGGGTTCGAAGGCGATATTGTACCCGCATCAGCATGGATGGAATGGACTATTTATCAACCGACGAGATATTACTTGATTGATTTCTCAGATAATAATGGCCATCAAGATCTCGATTCAGGAGTAAATGGTGCCACGGGTATAGAAAATTACACTGCAGATGGAACCATTTGGTCTACTGGTTCATTCACTATTACAGACGATTATTGGCCTGAAGATACGGACTTCAAGACTGTGCCGGTTGACGCCACTTGTGCGACAAGAGCTAGTGAAGTTCTAATCGATGGAGGAGATTCAACATCAAGTATGATTCAATCTAGTCTTGTCATTACCGAAAGAAGTAGTGGCGATGTAGTAATCGACACTGACTGTAACAGCGGTGAAGCAGGTATTGAATTAGATTCAGGATTGTATGATTACGAATTCAGAGTCGAATCTACAGATGGTCTGCGAACCAATGATTCTGTAACTGTTGAAACTTTATTCACGATTCAAGCATTCCAACCCTTGCTACTGTACGACGATGACGCTGGAAATGGCCTCGGAGGAATGACTGTCGACCTTTCTAACTCACTAGACATGGAACTTGAAGGAAACAACATGGGAGTGATTGTAAACCCAACCTATCACAAGAATCCTCTAGCATTGGACGCTAAGTTGACCTATGCTATGTTCATTCCTTGTATCACTGCTGGTGCAATTGTATTCGTGGTTCTTAGAAATATGGCACGTGGATATGAGTTCGAAATGAACAAGTGTTACGGTTGTGATCTTTGTGACGATGCATGTCCTGTTAGATTGTTCAACGCTGGTGACAAATTGAATATCATCTACAACTCATGGAACAATGAAGACGATGGTGTACCAATGTACTCTTGTCTAACCTGTACTGCATGTACAAACGCATGTCCACAACTAGTAGACTACGACTCCTATGTGGACATTCGGCGCTCATTGATTGTTGGTGGCCCGGCTGCTGAAATCCCTCACACTGTTCTGCAAGCAGTTCTTGCTGCTGAAGCAGAGGAAGAAAGCGATGCTGATTTCGTTTCCGTCGAAGAATATCCTATCGATTCCAATGTCGGATATTACCCGGGTTGTGTAGACTATCTAGACCAAGAAATGGTCTTTAGCCACCTGAACGAGGGCTCTATGGACCTCGGAGAAACAACCTCAGCTGCATTCACCCTGTTCGAAGAAATGGGAACAGATGTATCATATCTTGGCCGAGACTTCCTAAAGTGCTGTGGTCACGACCAGAAATGGCAGGGACTAGATGAAGTATTTGAGAAATTGAAGGCTTACAACCAGAAGAAAATCGAAGCCTCTGGAATTGATACTCTAGTTTCATCGTGTGCAGAATGTTTCCGTACATTTGCTCGTGATTATGAACTTGAAGGTGTCAAAGTTATGCACACTACTGAGTTCCTAATCGAGAATGGATTCGATATGGAAATGAAAGCTGAAAACGATTTGACTGTGACCTATCATGACCCTTGTAGGCTCGGAAGGCAGATGGGCATCTATGAAGAGCCACGCCAGTTAGTTGCTGGTGTAGAAGGCGTTGAACTCGTGGAAATGGAACACCATGGCGAGGATGCAATGTGCTGTGGAGTTTCAAGCATGATGTCATGTAATGAAAACGCAAGAGCGCTGAGAGTTTCTCGTATGGAAGAAATCCGAAATACTGGAGCAGATGTTATGATCACATCCTGTCCAAAATGTGTATCGCACTTTGAGTGTCTCAAGTTCGAAGGTGATGAGCGCCACGATATCGAAATTCTGGATGTGGTTTCATTCCTGGCTCGTCAAGTTGAAGCGAAGAAATCTATTGCTGAAGATGCAACAACTCAATTCGCTCAATGTTCTGTAGATTTTTCAGTTGAAGCATAATCTGCAACTCAGACTAAATGTCGGGTCAAACTTGATTTATGACAAGTTTGACAATGGGATATGGACTATGACAGCCTAACCCTACTTGACCTCAAGACCATGTGCAAGGAAAGAGGTTTGCGAGTTAGTGGAAACAAGGCCGAAGTTGTCATACGTTTGATGGAGGATGATGAATCTAAATCTCCTCAACCTGTCTCAATTCCAACACAACATAATGTGCAACACATGCAACAACAAATGTATGGTGGCCAACAACCTCAGATATTCATCACAAACAACACAACTAATGTTGTTCAAATTACAGGTATTGGGATTGTCATGTATGGGTTCTTTAGAGTCGCTGTTGCAATATTATTCAGCGAATGGCAAGCAGAAGAGTCTTTCTTTGCACTAGTGATTGGTATCGCATATATTTTCGGAGGTATATTGTCGGTACAAGGATATAGAATAGGACTGCAAATTACCCTAATCACACTAGTAATTTCAGGAATGCTGTCCTTGGCTTACCATGATGAAGTAAGTCCGCTTTCAGTTGGTATGGGGGGCATTTGGCCAGTTGAATTGTCCTTAGTCTGTTCAGGATTCTGTATTCTGGTTGTCGCAATGCCATTATTCACTGCAGCGCCCTCAAATTTCAGAATAGGGACTCCAAATTATCTCAGAACCGTAGTTAACATGGCGGATTTTGTATCTCCAGTACCGTTGGTTTGGGGAGAAGACAAAAACGAAGACATCGAAGTCAAAGTTGTAATCAATTGTGTACATTGTGATTCCCCACTTAAGGTACCACAAGGATATAGTGGAAATGTCAAATGCCCATCTTGTGGAGAAAAGTTCCAGGTTAAGTGATCAGGGCGAATCGTCCTCTTCCATTCCCCTGATTTCATAATTTGATGGGAATAGAGCAACGATTACTCCTGCGATTAAGAACCCTAGACCCATTCCAAATTTCTGTTCAACAAACAAAAATTCCAAGGCAAAAACCACCAATAGCAAACCTCCAATGTTCGATACCCAAACTAGAGTCTTGAATGTGGAGAGCGATACACCGGTAGTATTTGGACCTCGATTTGGACCAAATTCTCCACCGAATCTTTGGGCACCTTCGTGTTCTGGTTGTTTTGACATATTATCACTTATCTATCATTGTAATTGCATCTGTTGGGCATGATAAAACACATAGCCGACATCCTGTACATGCGTCACGAATTATCCTTGCCTTACGATTGCTAGGAACTTCCAGCAAAGGAGAAACCATGTCTTTCAAGTATAATTCAATAGCATCATCATCGCATACTATCGTGCATTGGTCACAACCAATGCACAGATTCTCGGATACCCAAGCGACAGTTCCATCGCCTCCCTTAATCGATGCTCTACGCACGCCTTTCTGTCTAGCAAGTAAAATTGCTATGCGTTCAGCCTCAGCTTCACGCCGCTTTGCAAGTTCATCGCGAGAGGTCATTCAGCCGCCTCCAACAGGTGCTTACTTTCAAACCTCTCCACACTTAGATTCACTAACAAATCACCTAGACAGTAGAATGCGCCAACGAGTAATGGTGGATTCCAGGCTGTTAATCCGGTCCATGGAACTTCATTGGCCCATGTCCAATTAGCAAGATAAGTACCCCACAATTCCATCAAAAGTGCAGCCCAGGCCATGGTTGCATAAAGAGCAGGTTGCGGGCCCCATTTTGTGAAGGCAAGAACTAGCAAAAGCAGAATCAGACCGGATGTGTCTCCTCCTGTCCAAACACCGTAGAAAACTAATGGAATAAAGGGAAACAAACTAATCATTGCTTTTTGTACTGGAAGAAATGCACTAATTCTTCTTCCTGCATCAAACAAAAACCAATGCCCTACAGGAACAAATAAAGGCATTAAACCTCTTTGATATTCGTAAATCAACCAAACTTCCGAGAAAAATAATTCCATAGGAGTTGCAAAAGCCAAAACAGTAATCATCTCGATTCTTTCCTTTCTAGCTGCATTTTTGAATAGCCAAACGAACAAACCAATACACCATATGTTGACGGGCCATTCTGCATATTCTGCACTAACATAGAGACCAAGTACAATAGTTAGTGCATAGATTGCAACTCTATTCATGGAATCACCATCATCGCATTTCGATTGAAACACCTTCTGCACGCATGACTTCAATCACTAGTTGAATCACATCTTCAGGTAGGTCTTCAGGGGCATAAACTCCTGAGCCGAACATATCTGGCCGGTCTATCCAAGCAATTACACAACATGCTGTAACTAATCCGGTTGTCCTAGCCATACTAGAATCACCATTCTTGCCTAAATCTTCTATTACCCAAGTAATCTTTTCATCACCTGAAGAAATCAAAACTTCCATCCATGTGAATTCGGAACGTAGTGGGTCAAGAGCCCAAGCATCAACCAGTTCCTCTGGACTCAAGTTGCTATTTTGGTACTTTTGAATATGACCGGGCCATCTAACAGTATACTCACCCATCTTCTTGGCAGGCATAGCTAGTAGTGAACGTAATCCATCCGTTAGGAAGGCTTCCATCTCTCTCCCATTAGCGTCAATTGAATGTAAATCTGTCATTGCGGGAACTTCAATTTGTTCACTTTGCTGAATGACTCTAGCAGGTCGAGTGTATTCTGCAATTACATCATGAGGAGAAAACGGCGCCATGTATGACCATTCTTCATCGGGTAGTTGTGGATTCCCTCCTACTTTGATACTTACTTCATCGAGATGTCCAAATTTACGGAATGCAGAGGAAACGAGCATATTCGACAAACCAGGAGCAATTCCAACATCCCACAAAATCGTGCTTGATACACCATCCAACAAATCAGGAGTTGATTCACTAAATGACAAATCCACAATTCTCTGACCTGTATCTTTTAGAAGTGAGGTCATCCTATTACCGAGAGAACCCGGTAGCATATTCACTATGACATCAGCATGGCTATGATCGGCTGTCAATGCATTACACAAATGAAAATTTGCTTGCGTATCACGTTCTTCGATATCGTACAAATGGACATCCAATTCTGCCTCTACTAATCGCCTAGTCACAAAGGAGCCTACTAGGCCACCTCCCAAACAATGAATTCGCAAATTAACCCTCCATCTGTTTTTGTGATTCTGCGCCCATGGCTAGCATTGACAATTCTGAAACAAGCGCATGCCAGCCATGAGCATGTTCTCCAAATTGCTTTCCTACTTCACTGTAAGATTTGAATTCGGCTGATGGAGAATTTAGATTTTCCATCTCCCCTTTCTTCGAGTTAATTCGATAAAACCAAGATGCTGCTTCTCCGTCTACAAGATATACAACAGGTTCAACAGGAGCGCCTTCATCAGTATTTATCACTGTAGGAACTCCTTCTTGAATAAGGAAGTTCTCTACATCTACTCCGCCTTTAGAATACATCAAACGCTTGAATTTACGATTTGACAAATTGAGTAATTCATCGCCACTTGTTACAGCCATTATTCCTAATCCGTAAGTTCCTCTATCATTTTTGATAAAAGCCACAGGTTGCCTTTCTATTCCAAGTTGCTCGTATTTAGCTGCAATTCTAGCGAGGAACTCATCGACTTCTGCAGCAAGAATTTGCCGACAGGTTTCTTTCTCGAGGCACTTGTCTTCGGAAACAAACCATGTAGTCATCAAATGCCATGGATCAATATCGAGGATTGCTGAAATCTCGTTAACATAACTTTGTAGACACTGGTAGTGTTCACTCTTTCTTCTTCTCTGCCACCCCATATGTGGAGGTGGTGAAACTTGATGAGTACCGAGACCTGCAACCATTCCTTCAGTTAGATCGTTGTTGAGAAGTACAAGACAAGGTTTCTCACCCTCAACCAACAATTGTTCCCCAGAGACTTCAACAGTATCCAGTTTCAAAGGACCAGAAATTCCTGCTAAGGAACCATGGCCTTCCAACTCAGGCGAACCAACCGTACACCTAAATCCGGCGAGAATAATCAGCCGCTTGATCGTTGCAACATTCTCAACATACCCTGGATTTCTAGTGTGGGATTCAGGATACAAATGAACCCAAGTGCACCCTTCGTGTTTCCGATTAATGTGATTCTTCAATAGTTGAGCAATATGAACTTCATCCTCAGGTGAGGTATTATTGAATCCTGCAGGGAAGTGATTCGCATCTACAACTGCAACCTTCCAACCTGCATCTCGAATGTCGACACTTCCGTAAATTGGTATAGGCACCTCTGCACGTTTTTGAGCCATCCACTGACTAATCTTTTCTCGATTTTCCTCGAGACGGTGCTTTAAGTCATGAACAAAGGTCATCCAATCACCTCATCCAAAAGAGAAGAAGCATCGCCATTTCTTCTAGTTCTGCCACCATCAAGAATATGCATAGCCTCAAACAAACCTAACCCGATTGCGATGTCAGGTTGTCTTAGCAATGCCTTCTCCATGCTAGGATGACGAGCAGCTATGTCTTGAACCCGTGGTTGAAGTTCTGCAAGTACTTCATCGATTAATTTCGGAGAAGTTGCTCTACCTGCTGGCAACTTTGGACGCCTAACAATCTCTGATGGTAAGTCTGTCAAATCTGCCGCTTTCCTCAAGGCTGCTTTCTCCTCTAAATTTGATGGCAGCCTCCAATCCATTGGTAATTTATTCGAAGCATTTCGGTGCCTATATCCGAGAAATGGTACGCGCACCTCAAGACCATGCGCCATAGAATGTCTGTCGACTAACCTTAACTGGAAATTCGACAACTGTCCATGGTCTAATTCAAATTGTAAAAAATCCTCCAAACTTCCACAGTGATTTTCTGGTGAGTGATTTTCAGCCCACCACTGTTCTCCCTCAAGATTGGAAAGATTACAATTCAATTCATCGAGTCTTAATTTGATATCAATTGCATGGGATTTAAGATCACGATAACGAGGGTAGCCAGCATGAAGTTCATCAGCACCTTGGCCGCATAAGCCAACAGTTACCGATTCTGACATCTTTGCAAATAGTGGTTGGAAAAACAATACTGTAAGATCTAAATCTTCGCCATGCCAAGCCAAATCTGGAAGTCTAGAGTTGAATGAATCTTCTTCGAGAATATGTTGATGATGTTCTAAATCTAGGCTCGATGCGACTAATTCAGCAGCCTGCCAGTCGGGATTATCTTCACTTTCTGCGACTGTCCAACAAGCAGGAACTGGTTGCTCTGCTCTTTGTGCAGCCTCCCTTGCAACAGCACAAACCAAACTAGAATCTAAGCCTCCCGATAATACAATTCCTACCGG
>CETB01155880.1_pt1 | contig 15275 bp, 7 predicted proteins | sample 356381 | NCBI WGS metagenome assembly CETB01 (sample SAMEA2622545, study PRJEB7988) | marine metagenome | biome: marine biome (ENVO:00000447); feature: deep chlorophyll maximum layer (ENVO:xxxxxxxx); material: "saline water (ENVO:00002010), including plankton (ENVO:xxxxxxxx)" | depth 155 m | reverse complement strand
CCAGGCATCGGAAATCTCTGCCGAGCTGGTGCCGTAGGTTGAAAGCGGATCAAGGAAGGGTGCAGATTCCACGAGGTTGCCCTTGGCAATTGAGTGAGTCAAGACTCCCAGAAGTCCCCCTCCAACGGTTCCCCCTACTAGTCCGTTCCAAGTCTTCCCATCACCTAATATCCGATTTCCATCGGAAAGAGACTTTCCCCGGTCGATGGTGAAAACTGGTATTCCTGTCAAGTCTGGAATCCACTTCCCTCCAAGCATGGCGGCGGTGTTTGAGAGATATCCCGGCAGGTAAAGCCACAGAACCAGAAGGGGCGCCATAAAGGGGTCTTCCCATGGCAGTGTAGACTGGGTCATAGAAACTGGCAGATTAATGCGGAGGATGAACCTTCGCACGTTTTCTAGACTTGCCAATCAATAGATTGTTTGAGCCAAAAGGGGTGATGTTCATGTTCCTCTGTCACAGCGGAATGGCAATGAAGAAGAGAGATGCGAAACTGGTGACGATGGTTCTGTTGCTCTCTATATGCGCATTTTCCATCAATGTGGCTGCTGAAGGGGACGATATAATCATCGAATCTGATATGGCGTGGTCAGAAGATATGGCACTGGCCCAGAATGTCAGGGTATTGAATGGGGGAACTCTGAGTTTCGTCGGCTCTCATACAACAATAAGCAGTGATGTGGAAATATACGTGGATTCTTCCTCATCATTGAGACTCGTTGATTCGGGGATATATGCTGAAAACCCTCCCGCTTGGTTGGCTGGATTCGGTTACTGCGACGAGGCAAACATGTCAGCAGTTAGAGCCATCTCTACCTCTGAGCAAAATGTTAGGATGTACATGCGACCCATCCAGGGCTTCTCGCTTGATGGGACAATTGCATATTTCGGAAACGAGACCAAGGAGCTCAGCGGAGAGGAGGATTTCGTGTCCCTCGGTAGTGGTCCTGTTGACGTTTGGGTAGGTTTTACTGGTCCGCTCTGTCACCCTGTTTCACTAAGCGAAATCAGTGTCGATAGGAATGGCCAGGATAGAGTTTGGGCGGATGCTGCAGATTTCGAACATCGAAACATGATGGTTTACGGGGACCCTGGCTTCACAATAGAGGTTGATGGTCAAATGGAGTCTAGCGGTTCCTCGGTGTTCGGAGCTAGGATTGCGATCTCAGGCTCTCTGAGTATGAACGATACTTCACTAGATAGGGTAGGCCCAATCATTCTCGAGAATGACAATGCTTCAATACAACTTGGTGGAAATACCGAGTTCTCAAACAGCACTGACGATCACGATGTGAGAGCAAGAGGTTTCTCTACGATAGAATGGGGAGAGGATGTCATTGGTTCAGGAGGACTTACTGACAAGTGGGAAAGAAGGCTGGCTGGGCAGAAGCTGTCATTCGATGCAATGTACGTAACATACGAGATTACTGGAATGCACAAGTTCCCTAGTTACTCGAACTTCAGCAACGAGATGGGCGTCTCATTCATTGATGGAGGCAGGGAGAGGGTTGTAGAAATTGCATGGTCGCATGACAACTCATGGGAGGAGAGTCCCATATGGAGCGAGGAAGCTATCGTCACAATCACTGATTACCGGACTGCGTGGAATCCCGAAGAGTCGGGGATTGGAGACTACGGAGGAGGTCAATTCGAACTTGGATGGGTCAACGAAATTGTAGTCGACAGCGGGACCCCGATGATTGAGTGGGTTTCTCTGAACGCATTGGACGGAGGTGGCTCTACCACTGATCATGCTTCTGTTGGGGATTCGGCAAACATGGCCGCCATAATTGAAAACTCTGGAACAGCACCCGCATCCCTTGCAATAAATTGTGAGGACGTCAGCACGGGGGCTAGCGCACAGATTTCACCATCTTTCCCCAATGCCCTAGTCGGCCCTGGTGAGCAAGTGACGATTACTTTCAGCTGGAGGATCTCCGTCGAAGGTGAAGAGTCGTTGTCTTGCAGGATACTAACTCCCACCCAACTAGTGGAAGAGTTCTCTTTCGGAGGAGGTCAGATTTCTAGTAACACACTAGTATGGGATGCAGCAAAGGAAGAGGGAGATTCTACGATAATACCTGCTCTTATCGCGCTGGTAGTGGCCGCGGGAGTAGGCGGAAACTTCCTTCTCTCTATCTACAGAAACGAGGAAGGCGAGGAAGATGAGTCTCAGAGTATTCCCTGAGCCAAAGTTGACTCTGCGATCTTGAGGAAGCCAGCGATGTTCGCCCCCGCCACGTAATTTCCGGGCATCCCGTACTTCTCAGCCGTCTCAAAGGCGTTCTTGTGGATGTTTACCATTATGCCCTCTAGCTTCTGGTCAACCTCTTCCCTGGTCCAGTTCATCCTCAGACTATTCTGACTCATCTCAAGACCAGAAGTGGCGACCCCTCCTGCATTGCTTGCCTTACCTGGTGCGAATAGGATTCCGTTCTCTTGGAATACCTCGATTGCTTCTGGTGTGCAAGGCATGTTCGCGCCCTCTGCTACGGCGATGACGCCGCTGTCTACTAGCATCTGTGCTTCTGCGCCGTTCACCTCATTCTGAGTGGCACAAGGGAGAGCTACGTCCACATCCGTGAGCCATAGGTCGTTCTGATTCGGCTCGGGCTTGGATTCCGTGTACTCTACACCATCAAAGTGTTCAGCGTACTCCTTGATCCTGCCCCTCCTGTTGTTCTTGAGGTCCATCATCCAGGCTAGCTTTTCTCTATCTATTCCCGATTCATCGTAAATGTAACCGCTACTATCTGACATTGTCACTGGCTTTCCGCCCAGATCCAATACCTTCTCACAAGCGAACTGGGCAACATTTCCAGAACCGCTTATTGCCACTCTAGCACCATCGAATGACTTGCCCTTAGTGGCTAGCATCTCCCTGGCGAAGTATACAAGGCCATATCCAGTGGCTTCTGGCCTAATTAGAGAGCCCCCGTATGACAGACCCTTTCCAGTAAGAACCCCTGCAGTGAACTCATTTGCCAATTTCCGGAACATCCCGAACAGATATCCTATCTCTCTGCCTCCAACTCCAATATCTCCGGCTGGGACGTCAAGATCTGCACCAATATGTCTCCATAGTTCGCTCATGTATGACTGGCAGAACCTCTTTACCTCTGAATCAGACTTACCCTTAGGATTGAAGTCGGATCCCCCCTTTCCTCCCCCCATTGGGAGCCCGGTTAGACTGTTCTTGAACACCTGCTCGAATCCTAGGAACTTCAGAATCGATAGATTGACGCTAGGGTGGAACCTTAGACCTCCCTTGTACGGGCCTATGGCGCTGTTGAACTGAACTCTGTAACCCCTGTTTACGTGTAGTTCGCCCTTGTCGTCATACCATGGTACTCGGAATTGAATTATCCTCTCTGCCTCTACCATGCTCTGAACCACGCCCATATATTCGGGGTTCTCAGAAATTACCGGCCCCAGGCTTTCGAGAACTTCTTCTACAGCCTGATGGAACTCAGGCTGGTCCGGATCTCTGGTTATCACTGTCTCGTAAACTGTCTTTATCGCATTGTCCATTTGGTCACCAACGATTATGTCGTCCCTGACTTCGGGCGGGCGCCCCTGCGAATGCTCCCCTTTTCAATGTTCCAAGGAGTAAAACAGCCGAAGAGGGTTATTCAAACAGTATTTGTTCAGCGATTTCAGAGACTCTTCGCTCGTTTCCTGGAGTAGTCATAACATACACTACCTCTTGACTGACCTGCCTCCTCCTTAGAGCATCTGCCATGGGAGTCACTTCCTTGAGCCATCGCGTTTTTCCATCGTCTCCGAGAACCTTCACGTCCACTTGAGCCATGCGAGGCTCGGAAAGTAGGAGTTTGACACTAGGTACGTCAATGGCAACGTACCCTGGCTCGAGACCGGACCTGAATGCGATGTCGTCCTCCAATTCCCTCCTTTCTGCCAAGTCACTAGCTACAGTGGCTAGTCTTTCTATCTGGTCATTGGTCAAGTCATCTTTCCTCCTACTGAGGCACACTTTCAGCAGGTTCCTGTACTTGAGTCTAGTAACCATGTCCCTAGAGAACCCACCTACCTTGTCCAATTCCCCCCATATCTCCGCATCGACCCTCCTCTGTAGATCCAAGGAGTCGGGTAGAGCGTCTCCGGCTCTCTCGACTGCTCGTGAAAGCATCACCTCAGTTACTCTAGTAACCCTGTGGAAGTATACTGCACTGTACATCAGCCCCCTTGCCACTAGCATTCCCTCTAGAGATGATAGTCCACCCTGCTCGACAACGATGTCTCCGCTCTGTCTTCGGAGGCACTCGATTAGCCTATTGTGATCCACGACTCCGTGCTTCACTCCTGTGAAATGGGAATCCCGCAGAAGGTAGTCCAGTTGGTCACAATCTACTGGACCATGCACCAGCAGAGCAAGGGTCCTGTCCTCGCCGGAGAAATCTGACTGTCCCTCTGACCAGGTAAGCAACGATCTCTCCGTACCAGATGCGTCTGGACCGGTAATCAACGAAGAGACTAATTTTGGGTCCAAACCTCTGTCCTCCAGTATTTCAGGGATGGACTTCCGATCATCCAACGAGTCTCCTTCTCCCTCAACTATGACATCATATTCTCCTAGAATTATCCCCTTGGTCACCTCCATGTGATCGAGTCCGCCCCTATCAGCAAGGATGTGTTCCAAGGTATGCGAATAGGGACCATGCCCAACATCGTGCAACATGGCTGCAACTTGAAGCGTATCCCTGTCCAAGTCATTCATGGATAGGGAGTCTGCCATCCTGCCTGCGATGTGAGAGGCACCCAGTGAGTGTTCGAACCTAGTGTGATGAGCGCCCGGGAAAACCAAGTGAGCGAGGCCCAATTGCTTGATGTGGCTGAGTTTATTCATCTCTGGAGTTGAAAGTAGATCCTGAGTCACTCCGTCCAATTTGAATTGGCCATGGATTGCATCGTTGATGACTTTCACAGTATCACATTGACTGCGGGGCAGTCATGTGCCTTGAATCGCTCGTTAACACGTAGAAAGGAGTATTCAACAAAGTAAATTTGTAATTCAATTGCATTTCAATTGCAATACAATTATATCCTGTACGCACCTCTCGCAGACTCAGGAGGAGCAGAAGGTGCCCGGCAACAGTCCAATGGTCTCGCTTAGGATTCCGGAGGATCACCTCCTGGAACTGGATAGGATGGTTGGTTTCGACGGGATGAGGAATAGGTCAGATGTAATCAGAGAAGCAGTAAGGAGGATGCTGGCCACGCCACTTACCGGGAAGGGAGACAGGGTCGAGGTGGACCTTGGGCCGGAGCTTACTGTCAGGCTCAAGGACTACTGCAAGATAGTGGGGGAGCCCGCTGATGTTGTTCTCAGGCAATCTGCCAGGGAGATGATCCGCAAGGAGATGATCGAGGGAGCCACTGTTGTGGACCTATTGAGGAGGCGCATGGAGGAGCTGCGCTCCAGACACGATGAGGAATCGAACGCTTAGGAGTGAGAGAGATATGAGCGATGTTGGGATGCACGCAAAGAAATCGGGGGAGCGGCACGTCCGCTCCCCCAACCACAAATCAAACGGAACCGGTAGGTTCGAGACCGGTCTGAGGAAGATAAGGGACAGGGCCAGGAGCCTGAGCAACGCAGTGGGATACGACTCCAAAGATGCGCCAAGATCCCAGAGGAAAGCAGAACAGAACTAGAATCAACACACACACCGTCCCGCACGTCACGTGCGGGGCAACCCTAATCATCCCAAATGAAATTCTAAGATTAGGGATGCAAACTTATGGACGGTCAATCCTCCAATAGGACTCTATGCAGGATGAAGGAGTGGGGAACGGTGGACATTTCTTTGCCCATGATTCTCCAAGACAGTCGCAAATTGGTATGATTTCAGATGGAATCAAATCTCTGAATGATGGGGGTTTCCTACTTGCGGCGGCTCCTACAGGAATAGGGAAGACTGCGGCTGCCCTAGCATCGGCTCTTAGCGTGGCAAATCTATACAGCACCAGTACAGAGACTCCTAAGATCCTATTTCTGACTGGAAGGCAATCTCAGCATAGGATTGTAGTAGACACTATTAGAGAAATTAACAGAAGGGTCCCCCAAGGATTCTCGAGAGTCAGATTAGTGGACATTATTGGTAGAGAAGGGATGTGTAAAGTCGTAGACAGGTCCACTGGAAAATGTAATTGCGAGGTTGGAGTGACAGAGTCTGAAAGAAGGTTTCTAAGATCCGATCTAGAAGAGTTCATCCACTCTGAGCCAAGGCATGTGGATCAAATCTTGAAGCGAGTTGAAAAGACTGATGTTTGTGCTTGGGCTACTGCAAGAGAGGCAGCCAAATCAACTAACGTAATAGTCTGTGACTACAACCACGTTTTCGTAGAAGGAGTCAGAGAGGCATCCCTACCAGTAATGGGAGTTGATTTGGAGAATTCCATACTAATTGTGGATGAGGCCCACAACCTTCCTGATAGAATTAGAAGTGGTTTGGAGAGAAGGATTACTGAGAGAGTCTTCGAGAGGTCTTTGGCAGATGTACAAGAATACAAGGAAAACATGCAGAAGAGTCAGAAAGAGCTTGATATCCCAGAATCTAACCAACTTAGAGATGCGAAATCGCTGGAGAAGCAAATTAAGGCATTGAAAGAAGACCCGGGTCTGAAAAAGTGGTTTGGAGACAACAAGAACAAGATTGAGAAGGCCAAGGGTGATGATCTAAGGGTTGAGACTCAAGAATTCCTGGATGTTGTCGCTGGCGCAATTGAAGGAGTGCTCGAAGATGATCCGGATGACAGCATTCAAAGAATCAGGATGATGATAACGAGATTATTGTCAGTAGTGGTTGAAGAAGACGAGGACATTGATGAAGAAGAGGAAAATGATTGTGTTAGACTTGGTGAAATTCTAGAGATTTGCATCAGATACCGGAACAGTTCTGCATTAGCCCTAGTATTCGATGAGTTGTTAGAACAACCTAGAGTCACCAGCCATCTTCTTGATCCGAGTGTTGTTGGTGAGCCAATCTTCGAGGGATGCATGGGTTCAATTCTCATGTCAGGAACATTATTCCCTCCGGAGATGTATGCAGAAATTCTCGGAATTCCTATGGCTCGTACTAACTGTAAAGAGTATTCCTCAGGTTTTCCACTAGGAAATAGGCCCGTCCTAATTGCCAGTGACGTTACCAGTAAATTCACTGAGAGAGAGAAGAGTTTTGACTCAATTATTGAACATGTGAGATCCGTGATAGAAAATACTGCAGGAAACGTGGCAATCTTCGCCCCTAGCTACTCTATGCTGGAAAGGATACATGGAGAGTTTTATCCACCGAATTGGTGTCGTAAAACAATCATCAAAGAAGAGCAGAGAATGAGTAAAAGGAGGGTTGAGGGCCTTGTTTCAAAGTTATACGAACAAAGGAATATGGGAGGAGCGGCTCTCTTCGGAGTGCTCAGTGGCAAGTTGTCGGAGGGAGTTGACTACTCGGACAACGTCCTCGACGCTTTGGTTTGTGTAGGACTACCACTTCCGCCTCCAAGTGCTAGGCAGGATGCTCTGCTGGAATACTATTCCAAGAAATTCGATAGGAACAGGGCATGGAAATACGCCAGTCTCCAGCCTGCAGTGAACAGTATACTCCAGGCCCTCGGGAGACCCATAAGGAAAAAGGAAGACAGAGCGATAATAGTCCTCCTTGAGAAAAGGCTTCTAGAAAATAGAGTCAGCAGATGCATGCCAGAAATGCAGAAGATGCAGACTTCAAACCCAGCAAGAACTGCAGAGAGAGTAAAGGCGTTCTTCGAGATTTGAACAACAATGGGTTCATGCGAGTTGGATTACTGGGCACTTCATGGAGTGGACGAGGGTCGATATCGAATCTGATATCGATATCGCAGAGTTAGTAGGTGGTTTGGCGGATCTCAAGGTAGGCCTGGACACCGATGCGCAGTCAATGCACCAGGAGTTCATGAAGGGTCTTCCGCACCTGTCAGAGGTGCAAGAGAAGCACACTGCAGTTGTATCTGAAATCGAGTCGCGAGCACTTGGCGAAGAGGTCTCAACACTAGGGGAGTTCGTAACGGAGTTAGGAGGGGAATGGTCTGAAAATGAGATCAGGATCCCCCTCCCATCAGTGGACAAGGGTGGCTTTTCCATCGACACCAGAGGAGATGGAGATTCGCAACTAGTCCGAGTCATCTCAGCGGAGAGTTTCGGGGGAATGCTGAGGTCATTCCGTCTTCCTGAAGGGATGACGGTCAAAGGGGCTAGGTGGGAAGGGGAGATCTTCTCTATCAGGCTGGACTGAGTCACTCTTCAAGTTCGATCTCAAGAGGGCCCCTCTTTGGGATGTCCTCCATAGCCTCTATCTCCTGGACTACAGATGAAAGGGCGAGTTGGGCATTGTCCCTGTGGGTGTCGCCGAGAACGTGGCTAGAGTACCTTGCTTCCTCGAATATCCTGTCCAGAGACACCAAGGATGCCTCGCTAATCGGAAGAGCTCCGCGGATTGCCATCTCGAACTCCCTCACCGTCTCGAAGTTCCTACGTAGGAATCCACGCCGAGTAAGGACGGAGCATAGGTTCTCGTAGCATAGGAAGATGGCTCTCCTATACTCGTCACCAGAGGCAAGCATCTCGACCGTCTGCCCGAAGATGTTGGCGAGTTCCTTGATCGTAGACTTGCGCCGTCTGTTGATTGCCATTGCTCCTATCGCTACTAGGATGGCACCGACCACTAGGGCTCCTATCGCCACCGCGACCCTATCCAGGAATGAGGCTTCTGCTGGCTTCTCGTACTCTATCTGTACTCCCGAAGGGGGAAGCAGGGCAAGGCTGCCTGGTTCGATGAACTCCGAGTCAGACAATAGCAGGACCGAGAGGACCCCCCATCCCTCTGGGGGTAGTGACTGAGAGGAAAGTGGTGGGAGGGGGGCCATCGACTTGAACTCGTACTCGAAGACCCCGTCCGCTCCGGTCAACTTGGATACTGAGAAGTGCGTGACGCTCCCGTTGGCGAGGCTGGCAGTTAGGGACAGCCCTTCCAGGGGTGCTCCTGTGTCCCTTGCCGTTGCGTTGACGGTTCCCTTGATGATCCTCTGCCCATTGGAGACATCTAGTTCGGAGTATACGAAGTCGACCTCTACCATGACGAGTATCTCTATTTCCTTCGAGGCGCCGTTGAGGAACCTAGACTGGTCGGAGTCCACGATTATGGTAATCGTATTGTCCCCGGGGGTCATGAACTCCTGGGCCTTTGCCCTGATCTGGAAGTTCATTGTGTCGGGATTCCCCCATGGACCGGACGTCATGGGCAGCTCTGTTTCCCCCCATGTTATGGCCATGGAGATGTTTGCAAAAATAGCCGAGTCCCCCCCGACCTCCCTAACCAGTCCTTGGAGCATTATTGACCTAGATGGTGAGGAGTCCCCCCTAACTATGGTGTTGGTAATCGGCTGCACCTCTATCACTACGTCGGAGAGTGCGAAAACCTCGAATTGGGTTTCTGCAGGCAGGTACAGGAACTCCCCTTCGAATTTGAATGAGAAGTTGTGAGAGCCCCTGTCTAGTGAGTACTGGACCCTATGGCTGAACGAGAACAGCCCTCCCTCCTCTGTAGATATGGCAACTATCTCGGAGCCATCAAGGAGGACGGTAATTGGCCTTCCTTCCAGTCCTTGCTCGAACCCGGTGTCCGACTCGAAGAGCCTCCCGCTGAAGTTCCAATGGCCTCCCCTAGTTGCGTAAGTGCTATCCCCTTGAAGGGATATAGAGGTATGGTATGAAACAGTGAAGTTGGACTCAATCGAGCCCTGTCTGTAGAATCCCTGAGCGGGGGCAATCGCAGAAATGGAGTGGTTCCCTATGTCGACAGACTCGGGTATGGTCCATTGAAGGCTCCAGTTACCGTCCTGCTGGCTGCTTGTTATTCCCACTAGTATGCCATCGATGAAGACCTCGATAGTGTGACTGTCCAGCCAACCCTCCTCGAGATTGTCCTTGACAGAGCCGGAGATCGTCATTTCATCCCCAACAGCAACGGGACCAGTTGGATCTAAGCTTACGTAAACGGGTGCGAAGACGGTGAATACTACGGAAGAGTTGGAGGTTAGGATGAAGTCCTCTCCTAGGAACTCAACTCCAATGATAATGGGACCCAGCGGCATGTCGGGAGGGATTGGCACTAGTCCTGTGAAGGAGCCGTTTGAGTTCACGGAAATGGATGTTAACTCCTGCCCGTCTATTGAAAGGACCAGGTCCCTGTTGGGGATTGCCCTGCCCACCCCATCTGTAAGCATCCCTTCGACGACTGCAACCTCGTTCCTATCGATCTCCGAGGGAGAGGTGGAGATTACCACCTGCGAAGGCTGTGTTACATTGAACACGAGGGAGTCTGTTGAGCCTAGGTAGTATTCGGGGTTAACTGAGTCACCCTGTCCCATCGGGTCCACCCAAGAGAAGCCTCCCAGGAAGTCCACGCGGGCCATGTGTTGACCGAAATCCATGTCTGCGGGAATTTGGTATGTTATCGACCACTGTCCCGTGCTGGCATTTGAGAATGCAGTGTATGCGGGGCCGACGTCGACGCCGTCGATATACAGGTGTATCAGCCCACCACTGAGGTTGCCGTCTTCCTTCAGCATCTGTCCCTTCTCATCCTGAAGAGAGCCAGTGAAGGTTACCGAGGACCCTGAGATTGAGGGCGAAGTTGCTTCCTTCAGAACTAGTTGAGTGGGTGCCAGGACCACCACCCTAGTCCAAGTCTCATCACCGAGAAGTCCTACTGGCCCACTTATCCCTGAGAAAGTTGCAGTGACCAGCATTGGCCCTGGATCACGGTCTGGCTTGACGAGGATTGATGCCGAGGCAGTCCCATTCGAGTCAGTAAGTCCACCCCAAACAGTGATGTTGTCAACCTCGACTATCACCGTCGCAGAGGAGACAGGGGATCCCGAGTTGTCGATAATAGACAGGGACATGTCGAATGTGTCCCCCCTGATTGTCCTGTTGTCGGGGTCGAGGTCGTCCGGGCTCTCGATTGTCAAAACGGTGTAACCCCTGCTGTTGAATGTGGTGAATGCGGAAGCGGCCGAGAAATAGGTGACCTGAGGGGTGAATGAAACATCCAGGCCATGCGGACCACGTGGGAAGGAGAGATCGAGTCGAATCTGGGCGGACCATGTTCCGTCGGAGTTGAAGGCGACTATTGGAACCGTGAAGTTTGCAGATTCCCCGTCAATTGAGAATGTCAGTGTCGGGTTCAGGGGATTGCCATTGGTGTCCGATAGTCCTGTCCCATTGCTGGAAGTGAGGGAACCCGTCACATTGAACGGTTCGCCTGGAAGGGGATTGGCCTGAATCGGATCGATCAACATGCTGACTGGGGACCTAACGGTAATCGTGCTCAGAATGTGTACTGCGGGGTTTAGGTCTCCTGAACCGTTGAAAACGAATGTGACGTTGACAAGGCCCAGTGGGTGATCATGGGGTATCTCGAATTCGAAAGCGACACTGCCGTCTGGACCAGTGACTGCCGGATCGAGCCATGTGTCATGGAAGAGGGCCTGGACCTCGAATCCGGACAGAGGTGCCTCGTTGTTGCTGAATTCGACAAGCCTGGCAGTCATGGTTGCTGAATCGCCCCTGTCGATGATTGTGTTGATGAATGGATTTGTGTCGGTGAACTGAGAAACCCCCATGACTAGGATTGAGGCGTCCCCATTTCCAGTTAGGTAGAATGGGGTCGAGCCGTTGATGACGCTGACCACTACTGTCCTATCACCCCTGATTACTCCGTTTCCGAGGGAATCCGTGGGTACAGAGATGTTGAATCCGCCAGAAGCGTTCGTTGTATGGTTCTCTATCAGTAGCTCCTCTGGCTCGTCAAGGAAGAAGACGTTGATGCCAACTGGTCCGTCGACTGTCCGATTTGTGTCAACCGAGTCCATCACTGTCCCGACTAGATTGAATGGTTGGAGAGCAGTTACCTGGTTGGGGATGAAGGTGATGTCAACTGTGCTCCCAACTTGGACAGTGAGATTGGAAAAGCTCTGGTTACCTAGCCACCTTCCTGCCTCAGGGGTCTCGAGAGTGTCTGTTATGTCATCTGGGGCATGCAACCTGATGTCATAGAAACCCGGTGGCGTGGACGACGGGATGGTGGGATCGAATGAAGCGATGCCCTCTGAATTTGTGGTCGAAGACTGGAGTATGGTCTGAAGAGGGCCACCCCAGTCGAAGTACAGGTCCAAGTCTACTCCGGATAGCGTTTCGCTTGGATCCTCTACGTCTGTAACTGTGGCCTGAAGTTGAAGCTGTTCCCCAGCGGTAACTATCGATGCGATAGGGTCCACTTCTACCACAAACTCGGTCTGAACTCCAATCTGAATGATGGTTGGGTCTGCCGCATTGTAGTATGCACCCCCCTCTGGGGGGTTGGTTGAGAATCCCAATGTGACTGAAATCTCGTAAACCCCCGAGGGAATTCCAGGCGGTATCTCGAATGAAAGGTTGTAGGAACCAGTCGCATTGTCTACCCATCCGCTGGCTACGTTGTAGATTGTGGGTGCTGCTGGGAACCCTCCGGGAGTCGTGGGGAGGTCCGATGGCACAAGAAGTTGGACTAGGACAGAGGAATTGTTCTCTGCGACCGGATTCAGAAGAATCATGTCCTTTGCGATTCCAGAAATCCAATTCGTAGATCCTCTGACAGACCAATCACTCGATAGGTTTGCAGTGGCATTGGCCATTCCACGTACCCTCAGAACTCCTGATGTAGAGTTGGGGCTTAGCCATGTAGAGCCCGAGTAACTAAGGTTCCAGTCGAAGTCACCTGGGACCGTGTTGAATGGCGGGGTGAAAGTTGGAGTCATCCTCCCTGCGTCCGGATCCGTCTGGTTCCAAACGAGATCGCCATCGAACAACAGAGTGTAGTCACCTTCGAACGAGGCGAAAGAGGAGCCTGTGTGATCCTCCATGAAGACGTCTACAGCGTACTCCCTGCCCCTAATTGCGAACGGTAGTTCGTAGTCGAAGACCACGAAACTGCGGATTCCGAAGGTATCTACGAACTGCTCCTGGTCATTTGCATTCAGATCATCGGAGTCGAACTGGAGTCGCACTTCCACTGGGCCTGCCGGGATGGGGACATCGGAGGCAGAGAATGGCCAAGTGATGGAGAACTCACCTGGGTTTGAGCCCCATGAAGAGTTGTTCAGGTACCAAGAGGAAAGTTCTACGAATGGCCCGGATATGTCAGACCTACGCATTTCCAATATCAGTGTCCCATTTAGGGGGGATGGGGATAGGCCCCTACTCAGAACAGTGCCGTTAAGGTATACGTTGCTACCTATCTCCAGAATGGAGTTGTTTGCCCCATGGGACTCTAGCTCTACTGTCAAGTTTGGAGAAAGAGTGATGTTGAATTCAAAGGAATAGGTACTGGGTCTAGCATGGTATGAGGGCGTTGTGTCATTATTGAGATCATCGAAGTGCCATCCATCGAAGGAAATTGCTGCATCCATCAGTCCGAGCGGCTCTGTCTCGTCTATTGGGACGACGAACTCATAGTAACCCCCACTAGAGACCAAAGAGGTGAGAGAGACTTCTCCGTCAACGTCCGAGGAGTAGTTAAGCACCACCTGAAGTTCGTCTGTTATCGATGGATCGAGGAACGGTGAGCTTGCCCAAGACAATTGTCCTGTTATCGATGAGTTAACCCCGATTCCCAACATGGGTTGTTCCACTGGCGTAGGATTGGTGATGGAAATCGAAACGTTGTCGGTGACGTTCAACTCCCATGGCATTGTGATCCCCTGAATCCCGACATATCCCTTCTCAGAGGTCAAGATAACCAATGAGCCGAACCCCGGCTGGATTACTTCTTGGGGGAGCCCTGTTAGATTGAAGGACCCGTTCGAGTCTGTGGAGACGTTCGCAACTACGTGCTCAGGGATTGCAGCACTTCCAGGAACGTTTTCGGATAATCCCGGTTCAACGAGGTAAAGTGAAAGAGATATGTTTTCCACCAGTGTCTGATTTTCTACGAACTCCAGTTTTCCTTGCACCCAGATAGGATCGGAAATAGAAACATTCCTCTCTATGGATGTTGGGCCCCAAGATTCGACAGTGACTGTCACTTCGGACATAGGTGGGCAGGCCTCGAATGGTATCCACCCTAGATCCAGTTCTCCTTGGTTCTGGTTTGTCTGCAGGTGAACCTCGGCCCATCTCGTGAAGTCCTTCCCATACACATTGAATGCCTTGCCGTCCCAGCTCCCACCGGCGAATCCGGTTACCTTCCTGGCAGGCATGCCTGCAATTCTCAGCATTGTTACGAAGACCGAGGTGAATTCGTCACAGTTTCCTTCTCTCGAGGAGTTCAGTATCCAGTGTGTGATGTCGCTATCATTGCCCATCCCATCTGGCCTTCCTGAGCCATAGTGGTTCCTGAGGAATGAGATGGTTTCATTGCCATTGACTAGAAAGTCCTGAATTGCCTTGATCTTGTCCCAAGCGGAAATTGCCCCCGACTGGTCCAATATGTCCTGAGTGAGATTGATGACGAAATCGCCGTTGTCCATGAAGTCCTGTGGCAGATCTGTTCCGTATTCTGAATCATCAAAGGCAGTGGTGTTGTCTGTAATCTGCGCAGTAAGAATTACCTCCGGCGCATTGACGTAAAGTGCCTCGATTACGGCACTGTCCACGATGACATCTCTGGTGTAGTTGGAGAAGTTCAGACCAGCGGTAAAGTCGACCCAAGTGGTGTAATTAACTACGTTGAAGGGTTGGATTAATTCCTCGCCTGGACCAATGTATCCGGCCTCATCGAATATGATTTCCCAAGAAAGGGGCCCTGAGTGATTCCAGAACGATTGATCTGCGATACCTTGTTCGGTAGAGAACTCGGGCAATACCTGGGTATTCCCGACGAGAGTGCTGTTTACACCCCAGGAGACGCTTGTGTAGTAGTCGTATGTGTGCCACCTCCAGTAGTGCCTGACCGAAGGGTCGAGTCCCTCGGATGTATTTGTGGCGGTGAACATGAGGGAGTTTTCCTGGATGTCATCAGAGGGATCGAATGGGTCGCTAGGAGAGCCAATGCAGTCTAGTTCCCAGAAGTCAGCCGGGCACTCTTCGCCATCGGGGACCCCTCCGCCATCAGAGTCTGGATCTAGCCAATCTGTACCCAATTCTTGCTCTATGGAGTCCGGAATCCCGTCTCCATCTGTGTCCAATGGGTTAATGTCATCATCTGGATTGTCCTGGGGATTTGTCCCGTCCAGGTAT
>CETB01019818.1_pt1 | contig 15276 bp, 10 predicted proteins | sample 356381 | NCBI WGS metagenome assembly CETB01 (sample SAMEA2622545, study PRJEB7988) | marine metagenome | biome: marine biome (ENVO:00000447); feature: deep chlorophyll maximum layer (ENVO:xxxxxxxx); material: "saline water (ENVO:00002010), including plankton (ENVO:xxxxxxxx)" | depth 155 m | reverse complement strand
ATGGAAGGTCCAACTCCAGTTTCTGCTTTAATCCATGCAGCTACAATGGTTAACGCAGGGCTTTACTTAGTTGCTAGAATGTTTCCAATCTTTACTGGAACTGCGGATAGCAATTTAATTGGGGATCTTGCTGATGTTGGAATAATTATTGCAATGATCGGAGGTATTACTGCATTCATGGCTGCTGGGATTGCATTCGTTCAAAACGACATTAAGAAAGTCCTTGCTTATTCAACCATGAGTCAATTAGCGTATATTTTTACAGGACTTGGTGCATCTTTATGGTTCGCTAGTAAAGGAAATTCAGAATTAGCATTGTTCGCATTAGGTGCATCATTATTCCACCTTTTCAATCATGCAATGGCTAAAGGAATGCTATTCATGGCTTCGGGGTCTGTTATTCATGAAATGCATCATGCACATCATCATATTTCACACGGTGAGCATGAAGGTTTCGATGCTCAAGATATGACAAATATGGGGGGGTTAGCATCTAAACTTCCAATCACTTCAACTGCAATGGCTGCAGGATCAATGAGCATCATAGGAATACCACTAATTGGTGGTTTCTGGTCAAAAGAGGGTATTATTGCCAAAGTTTGGAAAGCTGCAATTTATGATGGAGGTTATTTACTATTTATTCCTGCAATTTTATTATTAATTTCTGCAGGTATGACTGGTTTTTACATGAGTAGAATGTGGTTTATGACTTTCGCTGGAAAGCCTAAAACAAAGGTTGCAGAACATGTACATGAAGAAACACCCTGGATTAAATTCCCTCTAGTAATTCTAACATTCATGACACTAGGAGGAATCGTATTTGCTTCTTTACACTTTGTTAATTGGGTATCTACTGGTCACGCACTTCATTATGATTTAGTCTATGAAATGAAACATGCGTTTTTAGCAATGGATAAAGAAGGCGTTATTGATTCAACGTTCTTAATATTAACATGGGCTACTATTGGCTTATCTTCATTAATTGGGCCAGTCATAGCAATGTCGTTATATGGAGGAAACCTAAAGGATGGAGAAAAAGCAATACCGACGGTTTCTTGGTTAGTTAAACTATCAGGAATGGTAAGAAATAGGTGGCAATTTAACAATAAACCTCTAGCAGAATCGGGGTTAGCTGAAGCATTAAGAAGAAGGTTGTATTTTGATGACCTTTATGATTGGTTCTGTTTGAAAATAATTGTACCAATCGGTTTAGGTGCCGCATTATTTGATAAAAAAGGAATTGACGGAGTAATAAAAGGAATAGAATCTGGAAGTCAATCAACTAGTACTTGGATTAGAAAACTAACAACTGGATCTGCACGTGATTATATCATGATGGTAGCGCTTGGTTCACTACTATTGGTAGGATTAATTTGGGGGATGGTATAATGGCTGAAAATAAACTAAATGATGGCATGTACGTTATTGGTGGTTTATTTATTGCAATCGCCGCCCTAATGTTCTTATCACCTATTTCTTTAATGGAAGATGATTGGGTAACTCTTCCACTCATTGGTCTTCCGATTTTAGGTTCTTTATTACTGATGGGATTCTCATCTGCTGTTCCTGCTTGGAGAAAAGAAAGTATTTCTGAAACAATAAAATATGCATCTCTTGGAATTTCACTTATTGTTCTAACAATTACAAGTTTAATGATGACTGATATTTTAATGAATGTGCATTGGGCAAACATCACTTTCAACCAATATGTGTATGAAGTCGAATATAATTGGATTGAATCTATTGGTGCAGAATGGCACGTTGGAATTGATGGCCTTTCAATGCCGATGGTGTGGTTAACTGCGCTTTTGGTTCCAGTTACAATTATCACCACGTGGAATGAAAAGAAACCATGGTATTACCATCCATTACTAATTCTAATGGGTGGTTGTTTAATCGGAGTATTTGTTGCACTAGATTTCTTTATGTTCTATGTTTTCTGGGAATTAACTCTTGTTCCAATGTTCTTCTTAATTTTAAATTGGGGTGGAAAAGAAAGAAAATATGCTGCTCAAAAATTCTTTATCTATACATTCAGTGCTTCAATTTTAATGCTTTTAGGTATTATTACTCTCTATCTATTACAAGATCCTTCTACTGCAAATTCTAGCATTACAGGAAGAAGTTTCGATATGCATGAAATGATTAAAACAGCTCAACAAGAAGTAATCCTTGGAAATATTTGGCTTGGTGCAGGAACTCAAAAACTATTATTTGTATTATTTATGTTAGGATTCCTAGTAAAACTTCCTGTCGTTCCATTCCATACTTGGTTGCCAGATGCTCACGTTCAAGCACCAACTGGCGGTTCAATGCTATTAGCTGGTGTTATGTTGAAAATGGGCGGTTATGGTATGTTTAGAATTCCAATTTCCATGTTCCCCCATGCAGTAGTTGAATTTCAAATGTTGTTGATGATTATTGGTATGATTAGTTTATTTTACGGAGCATGGGTATGTCTAGGTCAAACAAATCTAAAAAGAATGGTCGCTTATTCTTCAGTTTCACATATGGGTATAATTCTTTTAGGTATTGCTAGTTTACAACCATTAGGTTTTGCTGGCGCTATTTTCATGATGTTTGCACATGGTTTAATTTCACCAATGCTGTTTGGTGTTGCTGGAGCTTTCAAACATCACTATCACACATTGGAAATCGGTTCTATGCGTGGTATGGCTAAACATAGTCCTTGGTTAGGTGGGAATATGATGTTTTCATGGATGGCAAGTCTTGGTTTACCTCTATTAGCGGGATTTGTAGCGGAAGTAGCAGTATTAGTTGCACTGTGGTTTGAATTCGGGTGGTGGGTAATAATTCCGGGAATTACTTTAGCAATCACTGCAGCATATTACTTATGGAGTATGCAAAGAACTATTTTTGAAGGTGGAGAGAACACACAACCACCTGAATCATTAGGAGATGAAAAACCCAAAGACATCTATCTTACTGAAAAGATTGGACTTATGTCGTTAGCAATTTTAATTGTGATTTTTGGTATTTTCCCATTTATTTTCTTTGAAATGATGTCTGGATATAGTAGCGAACTTATCGAGAGTGTTTTGTTAGATGAAATCTCAGGGAGGTGGGGTTAAATGGCATATGACGCAGTTAGTGTAGATGGAATTAGATACCTTTTACCTGAATTAGTATTAATTAGTGGTATTCTTGCTTTATTTGTAATCACAAATTTGGGTGATGCAAAAATACGTTTACCATTAACACGTTTACGAATCCCGGCTCTCCTTGGTGGAAATAGATTCAAATGGAATTCTGATCCAAGATTACCTGGTGTAATTTCGGTATTCACATTTATTCTAGCAATTGCAATGTTAATTCAATCATTAGGAGGAGATTCCTGTAATGACCTCGTTGAAAAATTCTGTGCTGAAACAACAATACTCACTACAACAGGGAATAATCCTATTGATTTACTTAAATTAGATTCATTCAGTAGATTATTTGAATTAATGTTTTTCCTAGCATTACTCTTAGTAAGTGCTGCTAGCATTAATAGATTACAAGCAGATTCAAACCCAAGTAATGATGATTTGGATCAATTATTAGATAATCGAAGACAAGTGGATTTCCACCTTTTATTACTAATTTCGGGACTTGGTATGACAATAGTTGCGATGTCAATGAATTTATTTGTATTATTTGTAGGTTTAGAATTAGCAAGCCTTCCAATATATGTTATGGTTGCATTCCATAAAGAATCTAAAGCAGGTACAGAAGCGGGTGTAAAATATTTCATTACTGGTGCTGTTTCTTCCGCAATAGGACTTTATGGAATGTCACTTCTATATCTTTGGTCAGGAAGTTTGCAATTATCAGTTCTTGAAGCAACTTGGGCTGCAATGGCTACGCCAGAAACATTACCATTGTTTGGTATCAGTTTACTTCTGGTTGGATTTGGATTTAAGATAAGTGCAGTACCGTTTCATTTTGTTGCTCCAGACGCATATTCAGGTGCATCAAGTCCAGTTGCTGCTCTTTTAGCTACTGCATCAAAAACGTTAGGATTTATTGGCTTAATGCGTATTTTAATGATTATTACTTTACCCGAAACTGGAGATACAGCAGTTTGGATGTTGGCATTTGGAATTTTATCTGTAGTTACGATGACCTGGGGTAATTTAGCGGCTTTAGGAAGTGAAAATCCAAAGCGTATGCTTGCATATTCATCTGTAGCACACGCGGGATATATGATGGCTGCACTAGTTGCAGTTGCTGCTTGGAAAAATGGTAGTTTTGTTGAAAATAATAATGGGGGAGTTATGGCTATAGAATTAATTATTGGTGCAATAATTTTCCATTTATTTGTATTAATAAGTTTCAAAATAGGGGCATTCATGGTAATTTCACATTTAGAAACTGAAGATGAAGTTACCGACATGTCTAGTTTACATGGATTAGCAAAAAGAGAACCAATAATTGCAACTTCCATGTTTGTATTCATGCTAGCATTAGCAGGAGTTCCCCCTCTTGCAGGGTTTATGTCAAAATTCCTGATGGTAACAGGAATTGTCCAAGTTGCATCTGCTGATGTATTAACAAACGCAGAAATAGATCTAATTCCGACATTTTTAGGAATGCATTGGACATTTTTCTTAGCGATTTCAATCTTTATCAATAGTGCAATAAGTCTGTATTATTATCTTAGAGTTGGGGTATTAATGTTCTTTGAAGAATCCACAACAAGACTTCCTTTACCCAAAGTTTCCATTTTAAGATTTGTAATATTATTATGTGCTTTGGCCACAGTCTTCTTTGGAATAAATTCGGATTGGTTAATAGAATCTGCAATTGAGGCCGCTTCTACATTATTTTCTAACTCATAAGCATCTTGTTTAAATCAAGGTGTTGAGACGGAGAACTATGGGCAGACGTTTCCAAGAGAAGGTCGATAACGAAGAATTAGCTCGTTTAGAATCTGATGTAGGGCCAATAAGAGTTTTAATGCCCAATGTGAAAATTAACGAAATGTTTGCAATTGCAGACAATATTCTTGGTGGAAGAAGGGTCAGTGTAGTATGTGCAGATGGGAAAACTAGAATGGCTAGAATTCCTGGAAAAATGCGTAGAAGACAATGGGTTCGTGAAGGCGACTTAATCATAATTTGGCCATGGGATTTTCAAGATAGTAAGGCCGACGTTAAACATAGATATTCAAAAACACAAGCTATTTATTTGTCAAGAAAAGGTGTTTTGCCTGAAATAGTAGATTTATTTGGTTCTGGTGAAGAATTGCAAGATGAAACTGATGATAGTGGAATCTGGAATGAGACGCCTAAAAGTACTGATTCCGATGAAGATATAGATGACACAGAATCTAATGATGATGACGATATTAATTCTGATGACATTGATGATTTATTTGGATGATGATAATTTATGAAAGATTCAGAAAGATTTGATGAATCACTACCTCAGTCATGGGATGATCTAGTAGATGAATTCGGTGAAACTAAAAAGAATGTTAAAAAAAAGAAAAAATATAAAATTAAAGGTGGACATTCTAATTCATTGAAAGAGGAAAGTCAAAAATGGAATTGGATGGACGAGCCAAAATACAAACAAATGTTTAATGAAATTGAACAAAAAATCCAAGGTGCAATAGGGGTAGGTAAATTTGAATGGGTCGATCGTAGAGTTTTCGATCAAGTTTTTGATAGAATAACCTTACTTGGGATATACAAATTAATGCAAGCGGGAGAGATTGGGCAAATTAATTGGCCTATTGCAAGAGGAAAAGAAGCACATGTATTTCAGGGGTTTAGCGTAAATGGAACTATTGCAGTAAAAATTTTCCATACTTCTAATGCAGTTTTTAAAAATTTAATCAAATATATTGAGGGTGACCCAAGGTTTGGTGGATTAAAACGAAAACATCGAGATTTAGTTACAGTTTGGGTAAGAAAAGAACATAGAAACCTATTGAGAATGAAGAAATGTGGACTTAACGTTCCAGAGCCCTTAGGAATTCACAAAAATATTCTAATTATGTCGTATATTGGTAACGATGAAAAACCCGCCCCTAGATTAAGAGATGCGGAAATTGAAAATCCAAAAGAAGTATTTTCTAAATTAAAAGATTTTATTCGAATTTGTTGGCATGAAGCAAAATTAGTCCATGCAGATTTTTCTGATTACAATATATTATGGCATGAAAATGAACCAATAGTAATTGATGTAGGTCAGGCTGTTTCTGATAAACACCCACACGCTAAAGAATTCCTCGTTAGGGATGTTCAAAGATTAATTGACTGGGGTAAAAAATATAATTTGGAAAATGATTTAGCTGAAACACTATATGATATTCTTAATTAGAGTTTGAAATAAATGTTTCATCAAAACCATTTCTCATCCATAATGTAAATAATAATCCAATTACTATCTGAGATGTTGCAAATACTAATATTGCATCTCTTAGGCTTAAATAATTTTGATCTACAGCAATACTCGCTAAAAATGCTGATATTGCATTAAACATCGCCATCAATAATAAGTCGGATGCAAATACTCTCCCCCTCCATTCATCTGGCACTCTTTCTTGTAACATTACATTTGATAAAACCCAATTAGAACCACTCGCAGCATGAGAAAATATAATTAATGAAATTGATAAAAATGTCCATTCGACCAAACCAAAAATCAAGTAAAATAATCCACTAATACTAATTAAAAAGCCAATAAGGTATTTCCATTTACTTCTATCCTTGAACAAAGACCTTGAAATTAATGGCCCAATTCCAACACCTATTGCTCTTGCTAAAAACATCACACCAATCCCTACAGCAAAATCTTCAACACCAATTTCATCACCTACTAAAACAATCAAAAATATTAATCCCCCACCCCCGATGGTCCAAACTGATTTAGCAAAAACTAATTTAAAAACGTCCTTCTTTTTAACTATGTATTTCCATCCTGAAATAATATCTGAAATTCCTTTTTTAATTATTGAACCCTCTCTTTTTTCATTATATTTTTGAGGGATATTAATTGTTGAAATTATAATCGCTGCAATTAAAAATGTTATTGAATCTACAATAAATGCAACATCAACACCATATTTTGCTGTGACGAAGCCACCAATAGCACAACCAAATCCTAGCATTGCTGACCAAGTTGCAGTATCTATTGCATTCGCTGTTAACAATTCATTTTCTTTAACAATATTTGGAAGTGCTGCTCTTGAAGCAGGCACTTCAAGTGCGTGTAAAGCCATTAATAAAAATACTAAAAAATAAAGCAATAATAAATCATCTGAACTATCTACAAAAATTAAACATAACGCCACTATTGAACTTAAAACATTAGCAATAATCATAATTTTTTTACGGTTATACATATCTGCCAACATCCCAGTAAATGGTTGTGGTATTGCAAAAGATAACATCCTCAATGCTAAAATTGCTCCTAATGCCAATTCAGAGCCTGTAATCTCAATTACCAAAACAAATATTGCTATAGTATTAAACCAGGTTCCACCATTAGAAATTAAAAAAGATAACCAAAAACGCAAGTAAGTAGGATTAGTCCTAAATAATTCAAAAAAACCAACTTCTAATTCATCCAAAGTATAGGAATTTGTAGAAACTTGAGTATTTTCTCTTGCCATTATACAATCCTGTACTCTAAGGACCTTAACAAGTTACTATCAAAATTTAATCGCGATGTTCAAAACTAAAGGATATGTCAGCGAGGAATATGCAGAGTAGCCTCAAGATTCCAAAAAAGAGAATCGCAATGATAATTGGCAAAGGTGGAAATACAAAACGTATGCTAATTGAAAAAAGTGGTTGCAAATCAATTTTTGTAGATTCAAATACTGGAGATGTTACTATTACTTGGGGAGAACCCGGAACTTTTGATCCATTAATGATGATGAAAGTTCCTGATATGATTAAAGCTATTGGAAGAGGAATGAACCCAAAAAAAGCAATGTCCTTACTAGATGATGAGATGTTATTTGAACTAATTGAATTAAAATCATTTGTAGGTAAAAAAGCAAATCAACAAAGAAGAGTTAGATCAAGGATTATTGGTTCTGAAGGAAAAATAAGAAAGAGACTAGAAACATTAACAAATTGTGAAATTACAGTTTATGGTGGTACTGTTGTAATTATTGGTGATGACCTTGGACTTCCTATGGCCAGTGATGCCATCAAAAAATTACTGAATGGAGCAGAACATGGTCCCGTGCTAAAGCGGCTTGAATTAATTCGTAAAAAACAACGAGTTACCTCCAAATATCTTGATAGCATCCATACAAAAGATGCTTCTTCTGGTTTTGAACACTTAGTACCTGGATTAAGTAATGTTGCTGAAAGACGCAATAGAAGGTACAAAAATTCGCAACCCGATATTAATGATGAAGAAGACCTTTCTGAATTAATGGAATTAAGTGATGATGAAGCTATTGATTGGTCAGAAGAATAATTAATTTCTACGATTAATAATTCCAGAAATTAAAAACCCTACAATTAACAAAGAAAATAAAGAAGGTGTGAACCCAGAAACTATCCCTACAACTTGATCTCCATCTGCTCCTGAGACAATTAAATATCGATCATTATTTCCTTCATCTCTTTCATCAATATCCTCTCCAGAATCAACTAAAACCCTAACATCCCATTGTCCCCCTCCTGTCAAAGAAAAAGTCCATTCAATTCCATGAACAAGATCAGTCATACTTCCAATTGGTATTGTTTCAGTACTAATCGTTGTCCATTCAACAGTAGAATCTCTATCTGCTGGAGCAATTTGTAGTTGCGCTTCAAAGGATTCTACAAAAGGTTCATTTGAGATTATTGTTGATGTTAAAGTAAAAACTTGACCGCTTCCCGTTCTAATGATTAATCTATCTAATTGTGTTAAATCCCAAGAAATATCTACTCCTGGCAAAATTGTAACAAACATTGGATCTGTTACCTTTTGATTTCCAGCATTATCTGAAATTGTTGCTCTAAGCATAAGGTATTGATTTTCTTTTAAATCCCAAATTACGCCCGAAAGTATTGCTGAAAATGTATCTTCAGATTCCTTTGTAGTTACCAATGATGTCCAACCATTACCATCGTCTGGAGAAGAACCTGAACCATCTAAATCAAAACCATATTCGACAAAGGTATTAGAAGAATCTATGCCAGAATCTACATCTGAAGTCATAAATGAAATTTCCACATTTTGAACTGTACTAGTAGTAATTTCTTGTATTTCCCATCCATGAAAGTTCGGATTTAGATTATCTACATTAAATGAAAAATTTACAAAATCACCTTTGTTTCCAAGTAAATCAACCGCTCTAAATTGTAAAGTCAATTGTCCTGAACTAACTGGAATTGGCGAACTTCCTGATGATGAAATGGATTGCCAACCATTACCATTTGGTAAAACCTGATATTCATAAGAATCTGCTCCAACACCTCCACTATCTGTAACACCTACATTTAAATTGGAAACATTGATTTCACTTGTTGAAATCCAATCACCCTCAGAAATTATTGTAACAAGTCCATTGTCATCATAACTTAAGCTAGGTGTTCCAACTGTAGGCCCTGTCCTATCAATACCGATATACAATGTTGAAGTTGCTACATTTGAATCTGAATCCTGAACTGTCAATACAGGATTGTAAATTCCTTCATCTAACCCTCCTGTGATTTCCCATTCATAATTGAAAGGAGAGACATCCGGAGACGGACTATCACCGGGAGTATTTGATAATGATGCAAAATCAATATTATCGTCAGTTGCTGACCATTGAAAAGAAAGTGTATCTGTGTCATCTACGGAAAACCAAGCTCTTGAAGATGGTGATGTGCCATCACCTAATTCTGGACTGCGAATTGAAAAATCTGTAATTACCGGCGTAGATCGACTAGAAGTACTCATTTTCTCTTCTGTTATTTTATCAAAAGATAGCTGTTCTTGAGAATTTATTAAATTGATTTGTGAATTAAGTATCAAAAAAAACCCTAAAAAAAGGACTGCCGCACGTGCACATTTTGACATCGGAACAAATACACCAGAACAGACAACCGCTTCAATACTTGCGTTCAATTAATGCTTTATTGGTCAAAAAATACAACTATTGATTAAACCCAAATAAGTCATATCTTTTACCAAGGTTAATGGGCAACATTTCATCTAAGGGTATCATGGGGCGAAAGAAGTTTAGTTCAATCATTACAATTTTGTTAATTTTCCCATTATTTTTGACGGTAATCTCAACAAGCCAAGCAGCGGGCGTTGGAGGAATTAGTTTTTCAAATGAATCAATAATAATATCTCCAGAGACTCCCGTATCAGGATCTCCAATTTCTATTAAATTAACTTTAAACAATAGTAATACTGAAATTTCTGAAGTCGATGTATATTATTACAAAAATTCTTATGAAGCCGGAAATGAATGGAAGATTGAACATGTTATACTTGAAGCAAGTGACGGCAATACAGACTCTCAAACAAATGTTACAGTAATTTGGCAAAATGTAAATATCGATGACAGTGGAATATATGTAAGGGTATATGATGCAAGTTCTGACTCTTTTTCGGCATCTGTATTCAAATCATTTTCAGTTCAAGGTTTACCAGATTTAGTTATTGAAAATGTAGATATCTCACCAAATTCAGACATTCATGAAAATGACTTGTTTTACACAAATGTGACTATTTTAAATCAAGGAACTGAAACATCTGAAGCTAATTCAGTTAGTCTAAATATTGAAGGAAGTGGAATTAGTGAAACTAGCGTAATTCAATCATTAGATGCTGGCGAATCAACGACTGTTTCTTTTGAATCATCGGCACCACAAACTGGAACTTGGGCAATACAAATTTCTGTTGATTCAAATTATGAAGTTAACGAATTAAACGATCAAAATAATGATTGGAATGGAAATTTAATTGTTACAGACGTCCCAGACATGTATTTTGTCGGAGATCTTGCAGTAACAACATCTGATGGCGGCATAGCATCTGTGAATGGTCCTTGGACTCTGTCTGGTTCAATTCTTGCTACTGAGTTCGATAATATTGTTCAAGGTACAAACATTGATGTTCAAATTAGGCTTCTAGATTCAATTAGTGATACAGAAATCATACTAAACAAAAATATCGAATGGAATTCCGATTCAAACCAACAAATATTCACGTTAGAATTTAATAAAAATGATCTTAGTGGATTTTCAACTGGAACTCATGAAGTTTCGGTCATTATTGATTCTAATTCTCAATATAATGGAGATAATTCCAATGATATTGTAAGTTCTTCATTCCAATTAGCTAATTCTCCTAATGTAAATGTAAATATAATTTCAGATTCTTCAAACAATGTTGTTAACATAGACAGTAATATTTCATTTTATGTAAATATACAAAATACTGGTGACGTCAGTTCTTCAGGAACATTATCAGCAAATTGGAGAGGAACCTCCTATGGGCCTTATGAATTAATGATTAACCCGAATAGCATTGAGACAATAGAAATTGAAGTAGAAACTGGATCAACTAAGGGTAATCAGGAATTCAGTGTAATGTGGCAACCTGATACTAATTGGATGGACTCTGATAATTTAGATAATACTGATCAAGTTACAGTAGAAATTGAAATTCCATTTTTATTAAATTTTGATTTATATAGCGTAAATATTACTCCTAATCAACCATATATTATGGGTGTTGAGCATAATCTTTTGATTAATGTAGAATCAACTGATTCTGGTAGCCAAACAGTAGAATGTAGAGATAAAGAAGATGAATTAATTAATAGTAAAGTTTTAACATTTTCAGAACAAAATAAAGAAGACTTGTTTGAATGTACTTTTACACCAAATAATACAGGATTATACCAATTAAAACTTATTTTTGTAGAAGAAGATGGACAAGATTATACTATGACCTTAGAAATTGATCCTCCAGACTCTTTACTAAATGTTGAAAGTGAAGACTCTACAAATTTCTTGAAATTACTTATTCCATTCACTATATTACTCATAGTTGCATTAATTGCTGGAATAGTTCTAACAAGACAAAGAATTGATTTATCAAATGTAATTTATGTTGATATAGAAAATGATGGATATGATCCTGAAGAATTGAACATTTCCGTTGGAGACAAAGTTATGTGGACAAATTATGATGAAGATGATAAACATACTGTGTCTGCAAAATCACTAAATGAAGAAGGGCAATTATTATTCCATTCTGGTGATCTAGATGATCATGATGAATTCCTACATGAATTTTCCAAAGTAGGTTCATTTGAATATGGATGTAAATATAATTCAAAATTTTATGGTGTTGTAAATGTGTTTGGTATAGAAGATGAAGATACTGATGAAATAATCAAAGGTTCAACCCAATTTGCTTCAGACATTGCTGAAATGGGCTTTAATGAAGATGAATTAGAATCTGATTGGGATGAGCGTATTACTGAAGCTGAAGCTGAAGTAGAACATGTCCGTTCAAAACAAGAATCTGAAGAAATTGAAGAAGAAGAAATAAATCTAGACGTTGAAGATACTGATGTAAAAATGAAAATTGATGATGAAGATTCTGAATTAGTTTCTCAAAGAGGAAAATACAAACAAAACATGGACGATATTTTAGCCGAAAAAGGAGAATTAAAGGCACTCAAAGATGAAGATGTAGAACTTACGGCTAGTGATGCAAGTATGAGAGCTGAACTATATGCATTAACTGGTGAAGAAGGGGTTATGCCTGGTGAAGAAGTAAAAATAGGTCTAGGTTCAAATAAAGATCATCTAGAAGGAGCTGCTGATTTCGTAGGTAATCAATTACCAAAAGTGGATACTGACTTTACATTCGATGATTCTGAAGATGTAATCAATAAAGAAGTCAAACAAAATAATGAAGAAGTTGAAGAAGTAAAATCTGAAACTGCAGAATGTGGTGGTTGTGGGGCAGAAATTCCTGTTGATGCCAAAGAATGTCAAATTTGCGGTGCTAAATTTGAATAGTGCTCGTCAGCACTCATAGGGTTCGTCATTACCAAAAGGCTCGGCTGACCCTCTTCGCTTCATTCGAGCAAAATATTCCAACAATTCATTATTGATGAATTATAGTATTAAATTTTGAATTTTATGCGTTGGTTTCAAGCGTATGAATGAGTTGGCTTTGTTCAATGAAGGGTACAAATAGTATATTCACACTTATTTTTGCTTCACTAATTGTAACTTCATCCATGGGTTGTTTTGGATTAGTTCCCCTAAGGGAATCTCTTGAATTAATGCGAGGAGCGCCTGCGATAGAAAATATTGAAGAAAAGACAAATATTAGTTATACATTTCAAACTGCTCAATCAGAAGTTTATGAAAACTCATCTACATTTGAAGTGACAGAAAGTGTATCTGAATTAATTATCTATGTTCGAGTTTCAATGCCAGACCCTCTTGATTTATCACAACAAGTTCGTGAATTAATTTATGATACTACTGGAATTAACGTATCAACACTTAGTCAGGAAGCAAGATATGTACACGTAAAAATAAAAAATCCAAATGGTGAGATTTTTTATGAAAAATTAGCAAGTGAATCAATTGAGCCCGTAGTTGAAGTGCATAGACCGCCACTAACTCCAGGCACTTGGACCTTAGAAGTTGAGGCAAGAGGTTATGGATTCAATATTTTTGAAGTTGTAGAAGCGGAGGACAATTTTGCTGCAATTATTACAGTCACTTCTGAATGTGTAAAATTTACAGAAGAGGATTGTGAAACAGAAGATTAAGTTTCAAAATAAAGATTCGTCACATGCGTGTTTACGTGAACAATTTCTACATTTTCCGATTTGCTGATGATTTCTTTTTGCGCCACCTTCAACAGTTAACCTTTGTACTTCCCGAATATTATCCATTAGTAGATTCCTATTTTCATCATTCCATTCTATCGGAAACGCAATATCAGCACCATATCTTAAAGCTCCATAAGGTGGAGAAGTGCCAGTAGATGATTCGATAAGATGGATGTAAGCTAAAAGTTGGATTTTATGACTTAAATGTGGTTCATTGGGAATTTTACCAGTTTTTTGCTCTACAGGAATAAAGTTTCCATCAATAACAACAATTTGATCTGGTCGCCCTCTTAGACCAATATCATTATCAGATAAAATTGATGATTCTTTACTATCATCACTATAGTTAAATTTTGTTGAATAATCTATTCCAAGTTCAATACTTAATTTCTCTCTAGCAGCAATTGATCTAAGAACCTTAAATAATTGTGAAGATGAAATAATTAACCAAAATAGTGCAACCAAAGCCAAAACTAAAGCAGCTTGCTGCCTATTATCCGCTGCGTATAATGAAACTCCGTGAAGCATAATTACTATGGAAGAAAGTAAAGCAAAGCCCTCAATTCTTCCTCCACTAATCCAACCTCCTACAAAATCAACAGTTTGCCAAACTGGCTTGAAAATTTTTTGATCAAAAGTCTGTACAACCTTATTGTGTTCTATTTCGGGTTCATTCCATCCAAATCTTTCTCTCCAAGGCAATGCAATCATTAAAATTGATACAAATAACACACTAGCAGATAACATTACAAGAAATTTTCCAAGTTCCTGGGGTGGTACAAAATCTGTAGAAGATAATGCCCAAGATATTTCTATTGAATCAGAACTAACCCCTCTAATAATAATTATACATCCATTACAGTCAGAACTTAATCTAAATGTGATTTTTTCTTCTGTGCCATTTTTTAATTCAAATGGACCAGCCATTAAATTGTTATTTTCATCAAGCATGATTAAATCTGTACCATTCCACCCATCGGCTTGAGTGTCATACATAGTTAAATAATACCATCCAGAATCTAAATCTCCTACTTTCTCTGCTCCAAAACCATCTCCTGAAATTCCTAAATAATCATCTTCCAAATAAACAAAAGCAAAGGAATCGATTAGAAAGATTATTACAATTGAAAGTGTCCATGTCCACACAGCAATTTCTCTACGAGAATCAATACTTCGATTATGAAATGATTCTATCTTATCATGTATTTTTTGGTGTTTATCGATTCCTGCACTAATTGCATCTCCCTTACCATCATGACCTTCTTTTGCTAATTTCCAAGATAAAGGACAATATGCATGGCGTTCTAAATCACTTGCAGATACAGATATCGCCCCACCCTCAGCATCTTTCCAAAAACCATTTTCGTCCTGCTTTGCTTCGTTCATGGAAACGCCCATTATATGCTACTAAACTCATTAGACATCAACCTAACGTATTGATGATATTGATAATTAGA
>CETB01021074.1_pt1 | contig 15278 bp, 9 predicted proteins | sample 356381 | NCBI WGS metagenome assembly CETB01 (sample SAMEA2622545, study PRJEB7988) | marine metagenome | biome: marine biome (ENVO:00000447); feature: deep chlorophyll maximum layer (ENVO:xxxxxxxx); material: "saline water (ENVO:00002010), including plankton (ENVO:xxxxxxxx)" | depth 155 m | reverse complement strand
TAGATTCAAGCCTTCAAGATGGGATTGAACCAGCGGGCCCTTTGGAAGAATGGTTTAGCACAATTTCTACAGATGAAGACGAGTTGAATTTAGAAAATCCACCCTCATTCATCGATTCCAATGATTGGAAACCAGATACTCCAGACCGCTCTTGGTCATGGCAAACGATTCCGGACATCGGTTTACGTTTAGTTCACAAAGTAAGTTCTATGGAAATGTTAGCGGACGGGGTCAGGACCCATCGTAGCGGTAAACTACCAAGAGATGAGCTCCAAAGAGCGGGTCTTGCATCTATTGAAGGGCGAGAAATAACTAGCCAACCTTTGAATCAGAATTCTATTCTTGAGGCAGTCAAGAAGGATCTATTGCCTGACCAGTACAATCGCCGAAAAGGAATTTCTTCATTCGATGTAGGCGAGATTTTCCCTTTCGAGGACTCTGGAAAAATGATTAGAACCAAGGATTACAGGTTGATTCCCAATCGAAATAATATCCCAAGTGCTAGAGACTCTTCACAGTGGCCCCACCTTGGCGAAGTAACAGAAAAGAAAGCAATCCTTGGAATTGATCCTCGACCTATATTGCCTTCATCAACAGGTATCAAAACTCTAGATGAGCGTACTGGAATTACTGGAGTTTCATTGAGGCTACCAAAGATATGGTCACAAAGCAGATTACAGGCATGGCTATTCTGTCCAAGAAAGGCTTGGATTGATCGTCATTTGAGATTAGGCCAGGAGGAAAAAGTACCAGAAGATCTCGCTGCAAATGCTCGAGGAAATATTGTCCACTTTGTCGAAGAGGCTGTTTTACGAGCACATGGCGTGGAAGATGAACAGATTGCTGAACAAGCAATCACACTTGCTGAAGGGCCTCTAAAAGATATCAATGATGCATGGCAAGTTGTGCTAAAAACGTTGATGGAAAAAGCGCCCTGGATGAAGCGAGCCGATGGAGTCGCCGCTCATCGCTGTAGAGATTTAATCGGCGTATCTCCGTCTCAATGGGTCTCTTGGTTAGAGGGAGAAGAAACCATTCCTGTAGGTGGACGTCTTGGTAGAATGATTCAAGCAGACTTCGGATTGAGAGATTGTGCTCCTATCGCTAGTGAATGGGAAGTCCGGGTAAATAGCAATAGAAATGTTACAATTGTTCTTCCATCCTCTCCTGAACAGGAAACGGAAGAAAAAAGTTTCAAGATAACTGGTTTCATCGATAAGGTAGACGAAGTTTTGGTTGATTACGAATTAGAAAAAGAAGCCGAAACGATTCCTTTGGATTTGAATTTGAAACAACATGTTCCAGTTAGCAAATTGGTAATAATCAGAGATATCAAATCCATGGATGGCCCTAAAGATGATGGAAAAGAAGCTCGTCATTTGAAAGGACTGTTCGATGAAGTCCAACTCGCCCTCTATGCAAGGGCTTGGGAAATTGGCAATCCAGGTCATAGAGTAATTGGAATTGGAGTAACTCAGGTTGGAATCGACACTCACCCTTGGGTGGAATTGGACCCTGATTTTATTGATTTGTTGAGTGAATCAAAGGTTGGTATTGTAACTCAAAGTTTGGTCAACCAATATCGGCGTCCTGGCGAGTCAACACCCGCTGAATCAAACCCATTTAGGGCTTGGATGAGAGAGAGGATAACAACAGCTAATCGTGTTATTGAGAATGCTGAAGCAGGGAAAATACCCTGTAATTGCCCGACAATTGGCTCTTGCCTAGGATCTAAGAGAGGTGGTTGGTAATGAAATTAAATCACTCTCAAAAGCTAGGTCTAGATATCGACAGACACATCGCTTTAGATGCTGGCGCCGGAACCGGTAAAACTACAGTAATGGCACATCGCTATGTCCAGCACATATTATCACACAAGCAAAGAGCAACCCGCGTCCTTCCACCTGCTGCTCGTGTTCCTCTCAAAGGCATGGGTGCGATCCGTTGCCCGGCAATTGAAAGAACTTCTCTTAAGGATTGGAGAGGTCTTCTACCAACTGAAACAGTAGCCATTACATTTACTCGAAAAGCAGCTGCTGAATTGAAAGGAAAGATTCGAAGATTGATATCTTCTCTCAGAGCAGCACCTCCCGCAGAAGGCGATTTCAATGGAGTCCATGACACTAGGATTTCAGATCAAGGAGATGTAGAAATGCTTCTTTCATTAATGGAAGACGCCCCTATTTCAACTATCGATGCGTTCTTGTCATCAATAGTTTCACCATGGATAGGATTAGTTTGCGACAATCCTGGTGGTGAGCAAGTTGACGAAGAAGGTAGTATTTTACTTCGTGAAGAAGCGATTCGTACGGCATGGCGGCTTCAGAAAGGAATAGATGCAATTGAGGTCGGAATGACCGGAGACATCGAGGAATTCCTAGAAGCAAGAGACCGTCTTTCTGTTAGATTAGGAGGCCAGAGTGCATCATCTACGGTAATCAGAGGCTTGATGAAACGCTCGTTATTCGTAGAGGAAGCAGCAAGGTCGATGGGAGATAAAGGTAGAAATATTTTGGTAGAAGATCTCGACCATTTGTTCTTAGAGCCAACTGCTGACATTCTGGATGCATGGTATCTTGATTTTCGGACTTTGATAGAAGAATGGGTCGACAATTGGTTAGATGGTGGTGCCCACTTCATTACAGGTGCAGACTGTTCAGATGGAATGACTCGCTTCAGGTATGTTCAAAATCTGTGCACGCTTAATTCCGATGAACAAATCTGGAGATTGCAGTGGATATGGCTTGTATCCCATGCTATCGCGCCAGCTGCAAAAATTAACAAAATAGATTGCAAAGCCTTGTCCAGAGCATCACCTCCTACCTCTCAAGGCTGGCCCTCTGGTATACTTTCAAAGACTGCAAATAAAGCAATGACTGCAGATGTAAAGAATTTGATAACAAGTAATGCAGAGGCACTTTCTATTCCAATTCGTTCAATGATGAGTACAGCAAATGGCTTACTTTTGAGGAGTATAGGCCGTGCATCATTCTTACTCAACCCTTGCATAGCCGAACCCGTACCGGTTGAAGGGCAATATGCCCACCCCCCGAGAATCGGTGTGGATCTACCTCAATTACCAGTAGATAGGGCAATGCGGTTGACTACTGATTTAGAGATTGAAGTAATTCAAGACCTATTCACCGTAAATAATGGAATCCAAGAGATTTTGGCTCGTTTGAAATCCCAGGAAGGAGTGACTGATCATGACGATATGCATCGCTTTGCAGAGGACTTGCTGTTAACAAGATGTCCCGCAGTATGTCGCACTTGGTATCCTACCAATGTTATTGATGCATTAGATTCGATAGGAGATAAGCCATGGTTAGACGATCATCTTTCAAGGGCAATAGTCGCCTGTAATGGTAAATCTGAAGTCCATGAAGATTTGATGAGAAGAATCACAATTTTACGAGAATTGAGGCGTGGTTATCGAGCCTTCATTATTGATGAATACCAGGATACAAATCCACAACATTTCCGTCTTTTAGCTCGTTTGTGGGGCAGGCGACATTTAGAGAGCGACGAGCTCCGGCCACCTGCTGGAGAATGGGACCCAACGGTCTGTATTGTGGGCGATATGAAACAATCCATCTATCGGTTCCGTCAGGCAGAACTTACTGTAATGCGTAGGGCTGTAGAGATAATTCGTAACATAAACATGGATGAGTCCGCTATGGAACATCGTCTTAGTGATTTAAAGAAGTCAGGAAGTTCTAGAGACCCTCGTCCAATTCCTGGAAAAGGAGGAGAAGAAACTGGTTTTATCCGTTCTAGTGAGATGATTTCTGATGACTCGAAAAGAGAAGAATGGATATTGTTTGCCAATGATGATAATCCTTCTAAAGTAGATTCTGATGTTATCAGCAAACGTTCTCAAGGCCATATTGAAATGCGTATCAATCATCGAACATTACCTGGTTTGCTGAACACAATGAATCACATTTTCCAAGATACCTTTTCAAGAAGGCATCAGGCATTACCTGGGCCTTGGCATGCTGAGGCGCAAGATCTTCTGCCGGGACGTAAGTCCGATTTCGAGTCGGCGTTCGAATGGATTTTACCTGCAAGAACTGAAGTATCGGAAATTCCTGAAGACCTTTCTGTCCCAATAAATCCCTTTGAAAACATAGATTCTACCAATAGGGATCTCTCAAACCAGTTGCTTGCAAAGCGGCTAGTTTCTCTGCTGAGTGGACAGAAAGCTCGGGTTAAAGATTGTAAAAATGATTCGTGGAAGGAAGTAGACGGAGCGGCACATCAAATCTTGCCGGAAGACATCATGATTTTAGTCGCTTCAAGGAGTAGAATTCCCGATATCCTAAATGTCTTGGAAGAACATGGGATACCTGCTATTGCCGATAAGCAAGGCATACTACTCCAACGTCCCGCAATACAGCCTCTGATGTCTTTACTATGGCTTGCATGTTCACCCAATGATAGAGCTGCAGCTTTAGCGGTTGGACAATCTTGTTTAGTCGGTTTAGACGATGCAACACTCAATGACCACTTGTTAGAATCAACTGGTAACCAGATACTAGGCTTGGCAGACATTGTTCCAACCGTGGAGCTGAAAAACCTCCTAGAGAAATTCGCCTCTTTAGTGGCTCATAACGACATTCTGCGTGCCATAAATACCATGATAGACCACTCAGATTTACTCAGAACATTCCCGAGAGAAGGGGACCGGCAGGATGTCAATAATTGGCTTTCATTATTCGAGAGGATTTTGGAGAAAGAAGGCGGAGATGCAGCTTTGGCCCAATTGAGATTAAGAGAACTAGAAGATTTAGATTCTGACGGGCCAAAGAGTACATCAGATGCAACCACTGGAGCGGTTAAGGTACTTACAATACATAGTTCAAAAGGATTAGAATCTCCAGTTGTAGTTCTCTACGACTTGTTCAATATTGGTGCTAGAGACTCCAGTCTTTCCTCTAGCGACAATGTTCTTGTTACGCCTGAAATGATTGCAGGCCGAATTCACCCATGGAGAGGAGTTGACAAACCCGAAAGTGGCTTATGGGCTCTAGCATCAATGATGGAGGAGGGCCAAAGAATGGCTGAGAGGCGCCGTCAATTCTACGTTGCTCTAACTAGGGCAAGAGACCGTGTCATCGTGGTTGGGACTCCAAGCGGAGGGGCCAACATTTCCTCAGATGGATATTTGGAAATGAGCAGAGGGCAGGCTCGTGAGAACATGGGATATATGCTCCTAGACGGCCTAGCCTTTTCGTCGATTAAGGCTGGAAATGAAGGCAGCACTTGGTCGGAAGGGGGCTTAGAACAAACGGGGAATGTCTTACGACTAGACCCAGGCGTTCTGATTGAAAATGGATTTTTACCAGAAGATAGCGTAGACGGAATTGCAATTTTCCACCACCCTTCTTGTTTCGATTCAATACCGTTAAAATCACCATTACAAAAATGGCAGGAGAGGATTAGCGCAATAGCTAATGCAACTGAGGTCAAGCCTTCACCTCGTCCAAGAAAAGCAATCCATGAAATTGGACTGCCTTCACATTCATTAGATGCAGCATGGAATTGTCGTAGAAGACACTGGCTCGCGGTACGGATGAATTGGCGTGCCGAACCGCTGAATTTTATCCCACTCAAAATAAAAGAGGATTTCTGGCCCTCAGCACAAGAGTTCGGGTCACTTTTCCATAGACTATTGGAAATCGGTTTAGCAAACCCTGCAACTAAACGTGAGGATCTTGATGCAACATGGACAAATTCTCAACCGAATCGACTCTTGGATGAAGATACTTTTGATGAAGTATTAGCCCAATCATCTTTCAGTGATTCCCTGATGACCAAAAGAGTCCGTTCTAGAATGTATCATCTTGCTAAATTAGTCGACGATGGAGTACTAGGGAAGTTAACTCAAGGCGAGAGCATTCATGAAATGAAAGTAGAGGGTTTGCGAACTGAATTGCCATTTAATTTCGTCAGAAAGTCAAACCACGAAATCGAAAGAAAATGCTGGTCCCCCAGAGGAGAAATACCCCTCGTGAAAATCGAGGAGGTTCATACAATCTTTGATGGAAGGGCCGACCTTGTATTGGCTTTGAGAGATAATGCTGGGCAAGGTTGGCTACAAGTGGTGGATGCCAAGACCAAGGGCTGCTTAACTGGATATAATCGAGAATCACCCGAAGATGGACATCCATTACAGGTTGTCTCAGGTACCGATTCGCCGTATGCTGAAAGTGAATCTGAAAAAGAAATATTAGATGCGCATCGCTTCCAGTTGACTCTTTACTGCCTGGCATTAGAAGAGAACGAAAGTAAGAAACCGGTTTCGCAACAACGCAAGATACTGCCGCCTGCAATCTTAGTTGCAGCATCTGGACGAATGATTCGAATGCGAGATGAAGAATACAAAAAAACCCAATCTGAGCTAAAAGGATTGATTGATTGGATGGGCTATATTTCGGCGGTTGGTGATGATTATCAGCCACCTCAATGCTCAAATCCAGAAGTGTGTAAAGCGTGTATATTCTTTTCAGGCAATATTAGTTTAGAAGACCCTAATGATTAGCCCGCCCAAGCATGACTAAGGTTCCAGGAAAACCTTCTTTAGAAGCAACTTGATGGATTTCTATTTCTCTAAATCCTGCTACTTTCATGGCTTCTTCCCATTCTGATATTTGCATGGTTTTCATGTGCACACCTACATGCTCAGGCCATGTTAGGGATTCTTCATGTTCCAAATAGTGGTCAACACCTGCTATCAATATCCCTCCATTGGTTAACCATTGGTCATGAATAATCGAAATCATTTCTGCAGGATCTTGAAGGTAGTATAGAAATTCCATTGAGTGAACTAAGTCGAACCTTCTTCCGGGGCTCCATTCCGGTAACATTCCGTGAGAATATTTGTGTTCAGAATCCTTTTCTTGAGCCTTCTTAATCATCTCGATTGCACCATCTACGCCTTCAACATGAGATGCACCCATTTTTGATAACAGACGTACAACCCAGCCATTACCGCAACCCAAATCAATTGCTGAAAATTCTGATTTTACCTTAGGCAATGCTAGTTCTAGCATTGCTTTAACCGAAGCAGCATGTCCTCTTTCCATCCCCTCATCTTTTCCGATAAGAGCCCATTGCGAGAACACTTCAGTTGCTGCCTTTTTGGCCATATTTCGGGCCAAAACGAAGCCCTCGATAACCGTATGCCTCAATCGAAAGGAACATCATCTAGGTTTCATTGCCCGCATCATGCAAATCTCCTTACAGAGTATTGACGAAGTATTGTATCCGAAAATAGAAGCCCACTCAACAGGATTTTTGCAGGTGTCCAAGTTGCATACCATAGCATGGGAGAGGAGTGGCAATTCAGACGGCATTCCAGTGATTGTGATTCATGGTGGCCCAGGCGGAGGTAGTCAGCCGTCATATCGTAGATATTTTGACCCAAATAAATTCGACATCATTCAATTTGACCAGAGAGGTTGTGGCAAATCAACCCCTTACGCCGAATTGCAAGACAATAATACGCAAGCATCAGTCTCAGATTTGGAGATGCTACGCCAACATTTAGGAATCGATGAATGGCATGTATTTGGCGGTTCTTGGGGTTCGACTCTATCACTGATTTATGCTCAAAATCATCCAGAGAGAGTATTGAGTTTGGTATTACGCGGAATTTTCATGTGTAGGAAAAGCGAACTTCACTGGTTTTACCAAGATGGCGCTAGCCATGTTTTCCCAGATGCATTTGACTCGTACAGAGACCATATTCCAGTCGATGAACAACACGATTTCATCAACGCATATTATTCTCGATTGACAAGCGATGACGTAGAGGTAAGAAGGGCTGCTGCTAGAGAGTGGACTCGATGGGAAATGGCAACTAGTAGGCTATTCCCCGATCCTGAATATTTGGACAAAGCAGAAGATTTGGATTTCGCAGTCGCTTTTGCCCGCATCGAATGCCATTATTTCATCAATGCAATTTTCGTCGAAGAAGCCTACATTCTCAACCATGTTTCAACGATTCAAGAGATTCCAACCACAATAGTTCAAGGACGATATGATATGGTTTGTCCAGCTCGTAGCGCATGGCAATTGCATAAAGCATTACCAAATAGCAAATTAGTCATGGTTGCTGATGCAGGTCATTCGATGGGAGAAACTAGTATTGCGAGAGAATTGGTTGCTGCAACCGACGCGATTGAATAATTATCAGAACGATATTTTGCGCTACGATGAAGCGTCGGCTTGATATGTAGGACCAATGTGGGTAGAGAGGAAGGCGTAGCCTTAGGTGAGAGAAATGTCTGATACCGGAACCATTACTCCAGAAACTCAAATTAAAGAACTCACAGAGAAACTTGAGGAAGAAACAGACCGTCTGCTCAAGTTGTATGCAGCTTATGAGCAGCAAGAAGCAGAATTGAGAGATACTAAAGCGGAAGTCGAAGTTCTCGAGAAAGAAATCGTAGAGCGCGAAATCGAAAAAGAGAGTCTTGAAGCCTTGCTAACCGAAAAGGATGCAAGGATTCGCGATTTAGAGATGAAAGCGGGCAAGTCCAGCAAGCAAGTCGAGCACCTAGAGCCAGAATTGCAGAAGATGGAAGAGAAGTTCTCTCGTGAAAAGGACCGTCTGGGCAAGGTATTCTCCATTGCAGAAGAATTAGATAATGATCTGCGACTTGCAGTTGTAGAATTGCAAACTAGAGATGATTGGTACATGGATCACATGTCATTATTCGAGGATTTGAACAAGGCGATCAAGCGCAGATATGAGATGATTGAAGCAGCTGCAGAAGCAGAAAGGCAATCACAGCACATGGGCAGAGCCATCAGTGAAAGAATGGAAGAAATGGTCGAGGCGCGTGCTGCTGAAATGACTCTTGAAGAAGCATCAGAAATTGAAGCCGTTGAATCAGAAAACACTCCTGAGGCTAGCGATGAAGCAACATCCGAAGACTCTGATGAAGACGAATGGAATTGGTCAGAATCAGTCCTAGTTGGAGTCATGCAGAAGAATGGAATCACTGACCGTGATGCATTCATCGAGTTCGCAAAATCCTATGATATGGACGGAAACAAATACCTCAAAGGTTCAGAGTTAGGAGCAGCAGCATCAGACTTCGCAGCAAAAGATGCGCCAGCTGAAGAAGCACCAGCTGAAGAGGAATCTACAGATGAATCCTCTGAAGATGGAGATAAGGAGCCAGAAGTCGTCTGGAGAAATTCCGGAGACTCACAGGACGATCAGTAGGTGAGCCATTTGGCTATGTTAGCCAGAGGCGGATTTCTGCCTGTAATTACACCTACATTGATGGGAGTCGGATTCATACTAGTTGGATGGTTTGTCAATCCTCTTTACGGCCTTGCTCCCAGTTTGGGAATACTAATGCTGATGTTAGCAGCATTTTTTGCTAACTTTTGGCGAGACCCCGATCGACCAATTCCTAGAGATGAAGGTGTTCTGGTTTCACCTGCAGATGGGCATGTTATGTTCGTTAAGAGGGAGAGAGCAACAGGGCGCAGACCATCCAAAGATGAGATGGATGGTGCACAGGAAGATGAACACACTGGGTCGTGGCATCCTGAACCTTGTGAAGATATTTTGTCGTTCTCTACCGAACAGCGCTTTGAAGCAGTGCCAGAAGGAGAAGAATCAGATACCGATGTGTGGAGAATCGCCGTCTTTATGTCCCCACTAGATGTACACGTTAACCGTGCTCCAATCGCTGGAAAGATTACCCGGATGGAGCACCGAACAGGTAAGGGCCTGAGAAGAGGCCCATTCCTTCCTGCATTCAGAAAAGAAAGTGAATACAACGAAAGAGTGAGAACATTGTTCCAAAGAGAGGACGGCCTATTGGTTGAAGTTATGCAAATTTCAGGTGCACTGGCTCGTACAATCATTCCATGGAAATCAGAAGGAGAGGATTTGCGCAGAGGTGAAAGGTATGGAATGATTCGCCTTGGTAGCAGAGTTGATGTTCGAGTGCCTGCGGCTAAATTTAATCCATGTGTAATCAGTGCTGAAGATGGTAACAAGGATTACCCTAAAGGCGAGTTTGTTAAAGCAGGGTCTACTATAATTTACAGAGGGATTTGATGAAATTAATGAGAGAATTTTTCCCATTTTTATTGATGTTAATCGTATTGCTGCCAACGGGATATTTCTTGGCGGGCTCAATTGTTTACAATGATGTGGCATCTACTAATACAGACTGTTGGGGCAATTTTGACCAAAATACTCCTGAACAATTTGCACCGTTAAGAAATGAAGTTCCTTTGAACGAATCTCAAAATCCCGAAAATATTTCTTCTGATATTATGACGGGATTATCTCAGTATTGGTGGAGCGATTATAATTCAGCGACCATTGAGGTAGAAGGCGAGGGACTCTTCCTTTCAGCCTGGTATCTAAAGCAAAACGAATCTATGCCCTGGGTTATTTTTGTTCACGGAATTAGGGGCTGTAAAGCAGATGCTGCTTTGCTACTTCCTTCTGGAATGCTGGCAAATGCAGGTTTCAATGTCATCGTCTTCGATTTGAGAGATCACGGGGAATCGTCAATTGATGATAACCGCGTTTCTGGCGGTCAGGATGAATGGGTAGACGTGATTACAGTTTTTGATTGGCTAATAGATGAGCATGATGCTAATCCCGATGAAATTGGAATATATGGGAATTCAATGGGGGCAGGAACAGCTGCAATCGCATTTACATTAGACGATAGATTACAATCAATATGGTTAGAATCAGGTTATTCTGACATGGGGGCAATAGTGGTCGAAGAATTAGAATTCCAAGGCTATCCTACTTTCTTAGGAGGTGCAGGAATTTTTGCAGGTAAGATAATTGCAGGACAGAATTTGATTGAGCACTTCCCAATAGATGCAGCAACAGAGATTGGAGACAGACACATGTTTGTCGTACATGGAAACCAAGACCAGAGAGTCAGAGTACATCATGGTGTACAGATGTGCGACGAAGCATTAGAAAATGGAGATGAAAGCAAAATCGCATGTTGGTTCAAAGATTCCATAATAAGATATGATGTTGGTGAAGGAATGGAAAGCGATGCACATCAAACTATAATGTTGACAGATACCGACGAATACGAAACTCGAATAGTTGATTTCTTCACTCAATCTTTGATGTAAGCATTCAAACACGCGAAGCCAGACGCCCAGTCATGGCGAATGGCAAATTGACCATGGTAGGAGAGTCGGACAAACGTCCTGCTCGTATCCATCACTTGGTCAAAGCTCCTGCTAATACTCCTTGGGCGCAGGAGAGAAAACATTCGTGGGATGCTAAAGATCCTGCAACTGTATATTACACTCCAGAAACGCTAGCTGATGGAACACCAACAACCGCTCTAACCGTTATTCTGAGAACCAAAGGCTGCCATTGGTGGTGGTCGAGCGGTTGTACTTTTTGCGGATACTTTAACGACACTAGAGACGATGTCACCAGTGAAGATTTACACTCACAATGGGAGAAATCATTGGCTAGATTTGACGATTTTGAATCTATGGGAATGGTGAAGGTTTACACTTCAGGAAGTTTACTCGAAGACAGAGAAATCCCATTAGATTTCCAGGAGCGAGTGTTGAGAGATTGCCATGAAATGGGTAAGGAATTAGTTGTTGAAAGTAGAACCGAACAACTCAGTAAAGAAAAGTTAGAATGGGCAACTAAAATCAATCCGAAATTTTCGGTCGCAATAGGGTTAGAGGCGTACGATGATGAAGTTTTACGATTCCATGTAAACAAAGGATTCAGTATCAAGAGTTGGGATAAGGCTGTAGAAAATTTGGCAAAATTCGGATTAAGAATCAAGACTTATCTTATGTTTAAACCTCCTTTCATGAGCGAAGGGGATGCATTAGTACATGGTGCAAAATGGATTAGGGATGTTGCAGAAAGAAGTGATGAAATCAGCGTTAATCCAATGAATATTCAGAGAGGGACTGTTATTGACAGATTGTTCAGAGCAAATGAATACCGCCCGCCATGGCTCTGGTCTCTGGTTCAATTGATTCAAGATGTGCACTACGATATTCACCCTACTAATTCTGGTAATGGAGCCGCAGATCAAATCAGCCGGCTAATCATCCATCCAACAGCAGGCGGTAAGGTCAGAGGGGCCCATAATTGCGGCTCATGCGATGGAGATGTTGTGGCTGCAATTGAACGATATTCTGTTAGTGGTGACATCCATGAATTGGATGGTCTTGATTGTGATTGTAAGAAAGTTTGGCAGAGAGAAATCGAGTTAGATAAAGCGATGCCAATCCCACTTGGTTCGGGCAAAAATCGACGAGGAAATGCACTATTGCATCTACGCTCCCCTTGATTTGTCGCTGGTCAATGTTTATCACCGTATCATAGGTGGCGTAAATGACCCCTACGGGGTCAAGGTGATTTAATGACCAACAATACGATACTACCCGATGTGTCTGAAGGAATCGCAGAACCATCTGCATCCCGAGTAATTCTTGTTATGATGAGCATAGGATTAATCGGGCTAATCGCATTGTTCAGCAATATTTTCGGCTGGGACAATGTTCCTGTAATCGGCGAGATTATTCCATTCATGGACAATCTTGGAGGCTCAGGAATTTGGTATTACTTAATCGGTATTTTTGTTGGTTGCGGAATGATCATCGCCAATTTGGTCGGAGGAGTCCTTTCGGACTAAGGGGGAATTGAAATGTCTGCATTTACAACATCGGCAATACTATTCGTTTCCCTACTACTCTTTACTCATTACATGCAGAAAGGGTTCGGTGGAATGAGCAAACCGTTACGCCAATTCGGAATGTTTCTTTTGACAAAAGCAGCAGGCCCTGCTGCCGATCTCTTCCAAGAGAGAGAAGGTTGCGGTGCGAAGACTTGGATGCAAACCGGTGTCTTCTGGCTGATTTTAGCAGCTATAACCGGCTTCCTGTCCGCTTGGCATAATTATGACCCTGCAGCATTAGATTCACTATCCAACATAGGATGGTCTTACGATGATGGAAGTGCTCTTGCATACTTCAATGAAGTTGCAATGACCACAGCAATTTTTGCTATTCTAATCGGTGGAAGTCTAGTCGCACACACTCGTACAACTGGCTCCAAACTTGCTAGTGAAGCAAACGCTTCGATGATTGCTATGGCATGGACCGCACAGGCATTAGTAGGCCTGACTCTATGTGTTTTAGACCACTGGGATTTCCTAACATATGGAGTAAAGGAAGCAGCACTATACGGATTGGTATCTGGACTACTAGTCCTGAGTTTACTAGTCAACTCTTTGATCACAATGGGCGGACGTGGCGAATCTCCAATTTCGGTTCCATCTTGGTTCCTAATCTTGGCACTATTCACTTTGCTATTCAGTAGATTTGCAGGTGCCTTAGGTCAAACATTAGATTGGACAGGAACAGTTTGGGTTGCTGATATCATGGCTTCAGGTTGGGTTCCTTTGGCTCTAATGTTTGGTGTAGGATACCATGTATTGTCTCATGTTACTGGCCAGCCAATATGGTCTGGTAGCCTAACTAAGGCATCGATGTTCTTGCTATTCATCACCATACCTCCATTCTTCCTTACCGAGTCATCCCATGCAGACAACTTCACACAATCCATTGGTGCAATTCTAGTAACTATGGGACTAATGCCAGTAATGGCAGCATCGACTAACATGCTTTCCACTATCCGTGGTAATGCAAGTGCTGTAGTAGATAGTCCAGGAGCAACAGCAGCGGCAGGAGGAGCAATTCTGCTTCCAATCTTCGCACTACTTGGATACTTCACAGGATTGAATGTGATGGTTGGTGATGGCAGTCTAGCAAATGTTGCAGATACAGTTAACTCATCATATCTGTATGTTGTTGGAGGCCTGTTTGCACTAGCGGCTTTATTCCATTCTTATCCACTAGCTGCAGGCAAGTCACTAACCGGCTCTGCAGGTATGGCATCTTGGTTTGTAATTGGAGGCGGTTTACTGTCTACAATTCTATTCTTGATGGGAGACTGGTCTGAAAACACAATGGTTGAAGCAGGAGTAGAAGACGCATCTTCTAGCCTATCCGGATTCGCATTGACAGGTGCTTTTGCATTCTATGGAATCGTAATCGGATTCATTCTTGCAGCAAATAGTGTAGTCAAGACATTACTATTTGGAGATAACAAATCTTCTAGTGGAGGAAGCACAAGTGACATTTCCGCATACACTTTAGTCGAGGGAACAACAACAATCCGTGCATTGTTCGGACGTGGAGTTGGAATTGATACAACGCTAGTAATCGGTGAATCAGAAGAAGAATCCGCTGGCGGCTCAACTATAATCGAAGTTTCTGCTGAATTACACAACGACGAAGTTGAAGAATTCCCAGTGAGTTATGATGAGGATTTAGTCACTTTAACAAAGTGGCTTTGTGGCAGAGGAACAACTACTGCACAATTCTTCTCTTGGGCGGATGTAGATGACTCTGGTGAAATTGACATGTTTGAGTTAGCAAATGCACTACGAGTTGCAGATATTGCAGACCTACCACCATGGGATGTTGAGAACTTGGTAAAAATCATGGATATCAACTCGGATGGTAGGATCAATCTTCCAGAATTAGATCTTGCACTTCTAGAAATTAGAAACACCTTGGGAATAGAATTCATTCCTTACGTCGAAGAGTCAGAGGATGTCGAAGAGACTTCTGAAGAAGAAGTAGTCGAGGAAGAATCTGAGGAAGAACCAGAAGAAGAGTCTAATGATGCACCAACACAAGCCGAACTCAAGAAGATGAAGAAGGCTGAATTGGTGGATGTTGCAAAATCAATGGGCCTTACTACTAGCGGTACTAAGGCTGATTTGATTGATAGAATCACTCAGGCGTGAGGCCATGCGAATTGGTTTGGTTGGTAAGCCAAACGTTGGCAAGTCGACCTATTTTAGCGCTGCAACTTTAGCGAAAGTCGACATTGCAAATTATCCGTTTTGTACTATTGAAGCGAATGTTGGTGTAGCTTTCATCGCTGCTCCTATGCCCTGTCCGTGCAAAGATTTGCGAGAGAGGCTTGAAGCAGATGGCCGCTTAGAACCTGTAAGCGACGATGACCCGAGACAAGGCAGTATTTGCGAGCCCCGCACTGGCAGTTGCGTTGGGTATGTGCGCCTTGTTCCAACATTCTTAGTCGATGTTGCAGGACTAGTTCCTGGGGCTGCAGATGGACGAGGAAGAGGAAACGCATTCCTTTCCGACTTGGCTAATTGTGATGCTTTGATTCAGGTGGTTGATGCAGCAGGTCT
>CETB01017404.1_pt1 | contig 15298 bp, 13 predicted proteins | sample 356381 | NCBI WGS metagenome assembly CETB01 (sample SAMEA2622545, study PRJEB7988) | marine metagenome | biome: marine biome (ENVO:00000447); feature: deep chlorophyll maximum layer (ENVO:xxxxxxxx); material: "saline water (ENVO:00002010), including plankton (ENVO:xxxxxxxx)" | depth 155 m | reverse complement strand
GTAAAAAGCACCATTCCACCAGATGGTAAACCAAACCAATTAGCAACTGATCTACGTGCTAACTCAAACGCTTCTGTGGCTTCACCCGCCAAAGCATGTACTGCTCGATGTACATTAGAATTATACTTTGAATAATATTCATTCATTGCATTAATTACAGAATAAGGCTTTTGAGATGTTGCCGCATTATCAAGATAAATTAATTTCTTCCCATTTGGTAAAATTCGTTCTAAAATTGGAAATTGTGATCTTACTTCACTCATATCTGAAATTAAATTCATATTATGCAACCAACCTACATTCCAAATGCACTAAAAGTCTTGCTTGAGCCCATTCAATTAATTTTTTACTTGGAAAATCATCAAAAACAGACATTAAAAAACCTTCAACAATCAATGCTTTGGCTTCTTCTAAATTTAACCCCCTACTTCTAAGATAGAACAATTGCTCATTATTGATGGGTGCACTTGAAGCACCATGCGATGCTAAAACATCATTTGCTAAAACTTCCAACTCTGGAATTGAATTTGCCTTTGCCCCTTCAGACAATAAAAGATTTAGAAATTTTTGTCCAGCATCGGTATTTTGTGCACCTTCGTTAATTATTAATTTTCCAGTTGTTGTATTTTTACTAGAATCATCACAAATTGTATGTGCAATTACTCTACTATTACTATTTCCAGAGTCGTGAATAATTCTTAAATGAATATCATCACTTCTTTTTTCAACACCGTGAATTGCTATTTTTTGATTATAATTTACACCCTTTCCTTGTATCAAAGCACGTATATCTGATTTACATTTTAATCCACCCAACGACAATGTTGCAGAATTCATTTCAACACCCTCATCTAATGTAAAATTTTCAGCACGTAATAATGAAGATTCAACACTCATTTGATTAACTAATAAATCAGAAAAATTAGAATTATGTTCTAAATTTCCTTCCCTAAGCAACCCAAACCATTCAGCATCTCCTTGTATAGATGTAATTAGTTCTAATTTACTATTTGATAAATTTTCAATAACCAAATGAAATGCTGAAACATATCCAGAAACTGTTAATTCCAATAATAAAGGTTGATCAAGAACCATATTTTTAGGAATTGAAATTTTGTAATAATTACCATCACACAAAGCCCGAATAAATGATGCTGAAAGTTCAGGATCATTTTCACTAAATCCTTCTTTTAATTGTGATTTTTCTAAACTAATATTTTCAGATTTTGTTCCATCAAGAAAACTTAATTTGGCTTTGGGGAAAATTACATCTTGTGGTATTTTTGAATGTACTCCAAGTGGATGTATTTTTTTCCATGGAGTGTATCTCCACAAATGCTCTGAATTACTAGGTTCACTATGTTCAAGGTATAATCCTGCAACATCCAAAAAAAACACCCCTCATCCAATTGATCCTTCCATTTCAATCTCTAAAAGTCTATTTAATTCAACAGCGTATTCCATTGGTAATTCACGAGTAAATGGCTCAAAAAAACCATTTACAACCATGCCCATTGCTTCTTGTTCTGAATGACCTCTACTCATTAGATAGAATAATTGCTCTTCAGATACTTTTGCTACACTAGCCTCATGTTGAATATCAAAAGTAGGATTTGAAACTTCCATTGTAGGATATGTGTCCGATTGACTATCCTCATCAAGTAGTAAAGCATCACAAATCACATTTGACTTACAATTATCTGCTTTTTTAGAAACTTGAACTAAACCTCTGTAAGATGAACGTCCACCATTTTTCGAAATAGATTTCGACAAGATATTACTTGTTGTATTACTTGCAAGGTGATGTATTTTTGATCCTGCATCTTGATGCATGCCTTCACTAGCATAAGCTACAGAAATTATTTCAGCATGTGAACCTTTACCCTTTAACACAACTGCAGGATATTTCATTGTTAACTTAGAGCCAATATTACCATCAATCCATTCTATCGTTGAATTCTCATGTGCAACACCCCTTTTTGTAACTAAATTATACACATTATTAGACCAATTTTGAACTGTAGAATACCTGATTTTTGCATCTTTATGAGCTATTAACTCAACAACCGCTGAATGTAAGGATTCTGTTGAATAAGTTGGCGCTGTACAACCTTCAACATAATTAATTGAAGAGCCCTCATCAGCGATAATTAATGTTCTTTCAAATTGCCCCATATTTTTTGCATTTATTCTAAAATATGCTTGAACTGGCATTTCAACATGAACTCCTTTTGGCACATAAATAAATGAGCCACCAGACCAAACTGCTGTATTTAATGCAGCAAATTTGTTATCTGTATAAGGAACTACAGAACAAAAGTATTTTTTTACTATTTCTTCATGTTCCTTTAATCCACTATCCATATCCAAAAATATTACTCCTTGAGATTCTAAATCCTCCCTAATTGAATGATAAACCGCTTCTGACTCATATTGAGCAGTAACCCCGCCTAACCACTTTTGTTCTGCTTCAGGTATTCCTAATCTGTCAAATGTATTCTTTATTTCCTCAGGAACTTCGTCCCAATCTTTTTCTGTTTTACCACTGGATTTTAAAAAATAAATAATTGAGTCAAAATCAATTCCATTTAACATTTCATTATTTCCCCAATTAGGCATAGGACGTTTCAAAAAATGATGGTAGGCCTTAACTCGCAAATCAGTCATCCACTCGGGCTCATTTTTTAATTCACTAATATCTCTTACGACTTGTTCACTCAAGCCCTTATCAAACTTAGTTACAGCCGTTTCTGAATCACTAAAACCATATTTATATTCAGAAACTATTTCCTCTGGCTTAATCTCTTCTTTCACAATTAAACCTCCAACCAATCATATCCCTTGTTTTCAACATCTAGTGCCAAATGTGCACCTCCTGTTTTTACAATTTTACCATCAATCATGATATGCACAATATCTGGTTTTACTAAATCTAATAATCTTTGATAATGGGTAATCAAAATACATCCTGCATTTTTAGTGGCTAAATTAATTCCTTCGGATACTAATCTTAAAGCATCAATATCAAGACCTGAATCTGTTTCATCTAAAATTGCAAGTTTAGGGTTTAGCATTAACATTTGTAAGATCTCCATACGTTTCTTTTCACCACCAGAAAAACCATCATTTACATACCTAGATAAAAATGTTCTATCAATCTGAAGTTGTGTCATTTTTTCTTTTAAATCTGTTCTAAAATCTTTAGCAGAGATTTTATTTCCACTTACAGCAGATACTGATTTTCTAAGAAAATTACCAACTTGAACCCCTGGAATAGTCATAGGATATTGGAAAGAAAGAAACATCCCCGCTTTTGCTCTTTCATCGACAGATAATTCTGATAAATTCTTACCAAAGAAGTAGATTTCCCCCTTAGTTATTTCATAAGCTGGATGTCCCATCAGAACATTTGCTAAAGTTGATTTCCCAGAACCATTTCTACCCATGATTGCATGTATTTCACCAAATTTAACAACTAAATCCAAACCGTGAATTATGGGTGTATCATCTACCGAAACATGTAAATCAGAAATTTCAAGTAAATTCCCTTCTGCTTCGTTCATGGGCTTCACTCTCCTGAGTCGTGTGCCTCTGTCGAGTCTCAAAGACTCATTCGGGTTAGGCTCGGATGAACTGAGGCTGTAAACCGTCCTTTATCAAAGGATGTTTTAGTTCACAAAAAGTTTAGGAATTCCTAAAAAAATTTAGTTTGAAAAATTTAACATTTAATGTTGATATTAGAAACAATCTCAAAAGACAGAATATCATCCTAGACACATGGAGGAAGACGATTTAGTCGAAATGTATCGTGTTGAATCTGAAAAATCCATTAAAGAAGAAGCTGAACAAAGAATTAATTCTTCGGTTCCGATGAAAGAACGAATTAGATTACGTTCAATATCATTAATAGATTTAATTTCAGAAGATCAGAATCACAAAGATTTGATTCCTTCATTATTGGAAAGACTGGGTCCTGTACGTTCAGCTCTTGATGGGCACGGCGGTGGTATCATCATCAAAAAAATAGATTTAGAAAACAATTTACTAAACTTTATTCTTACATTAAATGGATCATGTATTGCTTGTGGTGCTGCACCAAGCACATTAATAGGAATAAAATATGATTTAGAAAATGATTCTGAAATTAATTCAATATATTTTGATCAAGAACTTTTAGACAGTTTCGATGAATTATCTAAAGAATTTCTTATTAGTCAGACAAATATTTTGTTTAAGAGTACTTGAATTAGATGTTTACCTCGGGGTGATTAGATGAAACGTCCTAATCCTGAACCTTGTCGTGAAAGCGACATAGGAAAATTTGAGATAGTTTCTAGAGATGGTGCAGCAAGAATCGGTAAATTTTATACAAGTCATGGGGTGGTTAATACTCCAACATTATTACCTGTAATTAATCCCAACATTCGGACAATAGAACCAAGAGACATGTGGGATTTTTTTGGAGTTGAATGTCTTATTACCAATTCATATATAATTAGAAATTCAGAAAATCTAAGCAAAGAAGCCATTGAACACGGTGTACATTCACTACTAAATTTCCCTGGCGCAATCATGACAGATTCTGGAACATTTCAGAGTTATGTTTATGGGGATATAGAAGTAGAACCTGAAGAAATCATAGAATTCCAAAAGGGCATTGGCGTAGATATTGCAACGATGCTAGACGTATTTGGAAAACCTAATTTGAATTTTGAAGAATCTAAAAAAATAGTTGAAGAAACTGTTTCCCGTTCAGAAATTTCAATAAAAACGGCAAATGGAATGATGCTTAATGGTCCGATACAGGGTGGCTTATTTCCAGAACTAAGAGCACTTTCTGCAGAAAAAATGAGTGGTTTTAATTTTACAATTCATCCAATTGGAGGTATTGTTCCATTAATGGAAAAACAAAAATATCTCGAATTAATAAAAATAATTAGCTCTTGTAGACATTTAATTCCTCCTTCTCGGCCTGTACACCTTTTTGGCTGTGGTCATCCACATTTATTTGCTATTGCGGTCGCTATGGGAGTTGATCTATTTGATTCGGCTGCATATGCACTATTTGCCAGAGATGATCGTTTAATAATGCCATGGGGAACAGAAAAATTAGAGAATATTACAGAATGGCCAACTGCATCAAAAACATTTTTTGGACTAAGTCCTCAGCAAATAAAATCCTATCCTAAAGAAGAAAGAACAAAAATTCTAGCAGAGTTTAATTTAGAAATCTCTATGAAAGAAATGGCTAAAGTTAGAGAAGCTGTTAGAAATGGAAAGATATGGGAATACGTAGAAAGAAAGTCTACAGAGCACCCCTCTCTTGAAAAGGCTACAAAATTACTTTTAGAATGTTCAGATGATTTTGAATTCATGAATTGGGTTAAAGATAGTACAAAAGTTCAAAGAAAGAGGGGAGTTCTATGGTCAAAAAACATCAGTAATCATCCTTATGTAAAAACTTCAAAAGAACTGATTAATAGTAATTTAAACCACCCGAAACGAGATGCATTTGGAAATAATGTAAACAAAGAAGAATGGGATATAGTGTTAATTCATGGAGTACAAGGTCCATGGAGAATGAAATGTAAAGAACTAATCCAAAATTTATTTTCAAAGTTTAAAAATATCCAAATATTTTTACAAACACCAATAGGAATTATACCTTATTATCTTGAAGATTTAAACCCATTTTCACATATTAACGGGCCTGAGGAAATTTGGGATTATAATGAAGATGATTTGAAATTAAAATACAACTCATTAACTATAATTCATGGTTTGACAACACCCAAAAAAGCTGTAGAACAATTAATAAATTCTGATTTAGAATTGAGTGATAAAGAATTAAATGAAGAGGATTTAGAAAATTATCTTGACACGTATTCAATAATCTCAAAAACTGTATTATTTACGGGATTAAACTTTGAAGTAGCTGAAGAATGGTTAAGTAATTCTTCATACCTTAAGGGAGGAACAAACAGAATTAGAAACGTATTTGATTCTGAGGGAGAACATATCCTTTCGCCTAGATTAGAAGATGGAGGGATCTCATTAACAACAATAGGTGCCAAAAAATTATACGATTTTCACAACAATAAACAGTGTAATATTCCAATAATAATTATTGATGAAGGTGCAGTCCCCTTTGTATCTAAAGGCAGAAATGTCATGCACGGATTTATTAATTCCGTAAATGGAATACTTAAACCCGGTATGCCTTGCTTAATTATAGACAATGAAAATAATTTAATTGCACACGGAATTTCCAATTGTACAAATTCAGAAGCAATTGAACTAAAAAAGGGAATTGCTGTAAAAATAAAGTCGGGAGTAAAATAACTCTACAACAATGCATGACATTGATAGTATTGGTCCTTGTGACACATACTGTTCTGAGGGTTTAATTTGAGTCTGGATAATGTTGTAGAAACAATTAACCTCGTTAAATCATATGGAAAGCATATTGCTTTAGATTCTATAAATTTGAAAATAAAAAGCGGTGCAACCGGCCTTCTTGGGCCTAATGGAGCGGGGAAATCAACATTATTCAAAACAATTCTCGGTTTAATTAGTATTACTTCTGGCGATGGTCTAGTTTTAAATCATAACATTCGTGAAGAAGGGCCAGTAATTCGTTCAAAAATAGGTTATATGCCTGAATATGATTGTTTAAATCCTGAATTAGAAGCCATCCATCAAGTTGCATATAGTGGAGAATTATTAGGTATGAATCCCTCAATAGCAATGCAAAGAGCACATGAAGTTTTAGAATATGTGGGATTAAAAGACCAAAGATACAGAACAATAGAAACATTTTCAACAGGAATGAAACAATCAGCAAAGTTAGCCTGTGGATTAATTCATGATCCAGAATTGTTAATTGCAGATGAACCAACAAATGGTTTAGATGCTGAACATAGAGATTTCATGCTAAACACACTAGGTCAAATTGTAAATCAAGGAGGAAGGAGTTTAATTATGGCTAGCCACCTAATGAATGACGTAGAACGTGTTTGTGAAAGAATTGTAATGCTTCACAAAGGAAAACTAATTGCACAAGGAAAAATAGAAGATTTGAAAGCAATAGAAAGAGAAGTTGAAGTTCACGCATGGGGTGGTGCTTCTAAATTAGAAGAATGTTTACTCGACGGGGGATTAAAAGTAAGAAGGACCGGAAGAGTTCTAAGAGTGGTACATGTAGATGATTCTACATATGATCAAATAATTAATGCAGCCGCTAAATCAAATTGTCAAATCAGACGAATGCAAGACCACGAAGCTAGTTTAGAAGATTTATTCATTAGAATTATGGAAACCTTAGGTTATGGAATTAAAAGTTCTGAAGAATTACTAGATAATAATCCAAATATAAAAAATGTTGATGCACCACTTGAACTTAAACAAGGAGGCGGGCTATAATGACTGACGATTTGTCCTTAGATTCAGAATTTCTTGGCCAAGAAGGTGCTAACGTAACGGGATTTAGTAGAATGGAGGCGGCATACGGTTCTGGAGACGGAGATGAAAGTGCCACTGCAGCAGTTGCATCAAAACCCAATGCGGAAGTAGGTACTATTTTTGAACAAATTTATAGGCCTTGGAATGGAAGCTTAAACTCTAGATGGATAAGAAATTGGTCAATACTTAGGCATCACATATACGGCATGTTTTCAAAAGGACATAGACCATGGGGATGGCCTGTAAGAATTTCTCTTCTAGTTTTATTACTCGGTTCACTAAATGATTTATTCTTGTCATTCCTTGGAAATGCTACTGGTGTTGAAGAGTTATCACGATTATTTTCACCATCTAGAGAAAATTTGTACGCACATGTTTTAGGATTCTTCCCAAGAAATGTATTTTGTTTCCCTATTGCGGCAGCCCTACTTGTAGGTGGGATGATTAGTGAAGATAGGAAAAATGGAACTAGTGCCATCTACTTTTCAAGACCAGTAAATCGTACAGATTACACGGTAATGAAATTTATTTCAGTTGCAATCTTATTGTCAATATTAATTGTTGGCACTTTAGCTGCTTACTATGTTGGAGATCTTGTTTTATCAGGTGAAGGCTGGGCTTACGTACTTGATACATTTCCATTATTTTTTGCTGCAGCAATTGCAGGATTATTACTCGTATTTACATATTCATCTATTGGTTTAGCATTATCAAGTATCAGTAGAGGTAAATTCTTCCCAGCAATCTCCCTACTTGGTATAATCTTAGGTACTAAATTCATTGCATTTTTAATATCACAATTGTATAATGATAGTATTGTGTATCTACTTTCACCATATGATTGTATAGCTCATTTAGGTCAAAGAATGATGGGGATTACCACTACATATGATCACCCATATACTTGGAGCCTTGTTTCAATCATAATTATGAATGCAATTTCATTGTATGTTCTTACTGCAAGAGTCTCATCAATGGAGGTGACAAGAGAATGAATTCTAAAGAACAAAACGTTGAGAATTCAAATATTGTTGTGCCTGCATTAATGTTAGATCATGTTTCTAAATGGTATGGAAACATTGTAGGATTAAACGATGTAAGTATCGCAATTAATGGTGGAGTTACGGGATTACTTGGAATGAATGGCGCAGGAAAATCCACTTTGTTTAAATTAATAGTTGGTAAACTTAAACCATCTCAAGGAACTGTCAGATTATTTGGAATTAATCCGTGGGAAAATAAAGCACCTTTTAGTAGAATAGGTTATGTTCCAGAACACGAAAAATTGTATGATTGGATGACGGCCTTTGATTTCGTCACAATCATGGCTAGACTATTTGGCCATTCTAGAGATCAAGCTGAAGAGCGAGCTAAACATGTCTTGAAATTTGTGGGTTTAGATGATGTAATGCATAAAGAATTAGGGAAATACAGTAAAGGGATGAGGCAGCGTGCAAAAATAGCTCAAGCTTTGGTAAATGACCCAGATTTAATTATTCTAGATGAACCATTACAAGGTTGTGACCCACTTGCTAGAACCACAATAATGAATGTTATTAGGGAACTAGGAAGTATGGGAAAAACAATTGTTGTCAGCAGTCATATCTTAAGTGAAATAGAAAGAATTACAGAACAAATTGTAATATTACACAATGGAAGATTATTAGCACTAGGAAATCTTCATGCAATTAGAGATTTACTTGATAAACACCCACATAGAATTTCTTTAACTACAGAACAACCTAGAGAACTAGCGGGTAAGTTTTTGAATCATGAATCTGTTTATGGGGTGCACTTCCCTTCAAAAAATGAATTGTTAATTGAAACACATGATCTTGGAAAGGTACACAATGATATGCCATTTATTTTAGATAATTCTGGAATCAGAGTGACTGCAATAGAAAATCCTGATGATAACTTAGAATCTATTTTAGAATATTTAATGGAGGGTAGATGATGTCTAAAGATTCAAGACCTTTATCAAAAAGTGTTTGGTCCAAAATTGACGTTAAGTCATGGGCTATTACAGAATTTACCCTTCGTCAATATCAAACAAGAAAATCTACTTGGTCAATAGCAATGATTGGAATGTTGTTAGTTACACTTGTATTATTATTTTATGTAAAAGGGCAAACATCAATTATAGATTCAATAGATCAAGATGGTGATTCCTACGATTGGGATGGAGACGGTTACTCAGTTGCCCAGGAGTTACAATATGGTTCTGATCCAAATGATCCTGAAGATTTCCCTGATGTGCCCGCATTACCTCTTTCAAATTGGGTTGATGAAGATGATTTTTCATATTCAATGGATGGAGAAAATTGTCAAAGGAATATTTACGGCATTCAAACTGAAGGTATTTGTCAATTAAATGTTGATGATGACGGAGATTGTGAAAGAACCGATTGGGTATTACAAAATCAATTGTTAGGGCAAGGTGGTAAAGATTCTAACTTTGACAATATTGATTGTTCAATATTTATTAGTACAAATAATGGAATAAACATAATTCCAGATAGTTACGTAGATGAAGACCCAGACGATAACAAATATTTTCATGAAACCGTCCATAGAGCATTTGTTCTTGGTTTTGGAAAAATAGGATTTGCTTTCTTAATGGGTATATTTTTACCATTATTTCTTGCAACGGGGTTGATTAGGGATGAAATGGAATCTGAAACATTACATTATTTAATTGGAAAGCCAATTGCAAGAGGTGAATTCTATGCTTACCGCTTAGGGGGTTACCTTGTAATGACATGGGCATATTTAGCAATCTTAGTATTAATTATGAATATTGTAACCGGTTTTATTGCTCCTTCCGAATCATTTTTTAGAGTTCAAGACATCCAAATGTGGGCAGCCATATTATTCGCAAGTTGTTTAATGGTCATGGCCTATGGAACCATATTCTCAACTTTTGGAATATTTACAAAATATGGGATGTTAGCTTCTATATTCTTTGGAATATGGGAATTCATGATGGCCATGTTAACGCTTATAGGAACTGGATCATTTTTCGTTACAAGAATGTCAATTGTATTTTGGGGGATGCAAATTATAGATTCTGCATCAACATATACATGGAACGACTCTGAATATCTAATAGAGCAAGGTAGTTATCATGAATTAGAAGGTTATCAAGCATTAGAATCATTTTATGGTGTTCCAAGTATCGGTTCATCACCATTAGTAACATTATTTACATCAACCATAGTTTTGACCCTCATTACGTTTGCAGTATTTTTTATAGGACAGTCTGCTTTCAAACGTAAAGAACTAAAGTGAGGATTTCTAATGAAAAAATTTGAAGGCCCATTACAAGATTTATGGCAAATGCCAGATTTGCCTAATATCAAACATCTTACTTGGGATTGGTGGTGGTGGTTAGTAATGTGGCCGTCAAAAAAATACCCTGGAAGAAGTGAACAGTTGATGGTGCTATGGTCTACGAAAGAAACTCCTTTGATTTCTGTTAATAATCATCTTTGGGCGGCTGGGAAAAAGCCAAATTCAGACGAAGAGAATTTACTAGTTCTCCCCGGTATGGTTGCTGGATGGTATTTTGATGGTGAGAAAATGTATGAACCTCTAGTTCTACAAGAGTCACGAATTGCAGCAATCTCTTCAAAACATAAAGATTGGCCCTCAGAATCAAATGATGGTGGTGCTGTTTTTGCTCTTTGTGAACAGTTACTAAGTACTGGAATGGATGAAAAAAAAGAAAAGTTTTGGATGAGAGTTCATTCTGACAGGACTGCGGTAAAAAGTGGTTCACCAGAAAAGTTCGAAATACAAATGACTCCTTGGAATCCAGCATTATCAAAAGCTAGAAGAACATTTCAGAAATATCAAAACAATCTAGGCTATGATATTCTTAGAATTCACGGATGCAAGGCAAATATTACAATTGATAATAATAATTTTGAAGGTAGTGCTTATCTTCAAAAAGTACGCGTTCAAGCTCCCAGCGTCCCGTGGTATTGGGGAATTCTTCACTTTTCTGATGGTTCATATTTAGATTGGTTTTTACCCCATCTTTCATTACTTGCATTATCTTCATCTAACAAGCCATGGCAACTAAAAGACTCTTTAGAAATACCCTTAAGAAAAGCCGGTTTATTTCATGATGCTGAAAGGCAAAGGAGTGAAAAATTTACTAAACTAAAATTTAAAAAAATAAAGAGTAATTACAGCCTCGTAAATCAAAAAGGAGAAAAAGAGCAATTGCCACGTTTTGAAATTGAAATGTGGAATGGAAGAACAATGATTGTATTAACTGTTGAAGCTGTTTCTAGGGCCTATTGGAGCTTTGATCAGCCAACAAGAGGTGGTTTAATTTCTCATTTTTGTTATAATGAATATCCATTAAAAGTTGCGGGGATTGCAATAGAAGATGAATTCGGAATTCGTACACTCGAAGATTGGGAATGGATTCACGGAAATGCTGAACATAGTTGGGGTGTTTTACACTAAATTAGGATATTTTCTATTTCCCTTCAATAGTAAGTGTCAATAACATATTATCATTGGGGTTGGTTAGGGTTGACTATGTCCGACGAAGCAAATCAAATAGAAAACATAGACGAAACAGAACGTGAAAGAAAAAAATTTAACTTAATTCCTGGCGAAGATTTAATGCAAATACATAGACCTAGTCTTTTTGCTTTTGCAGGAATGTACATGATGGCATTATTAATTGGTGCAGTACATTACATTTGGACATTTATGCCTAGTGAAGCACCAGGTCAAGATCCCGGAGTTGTTCAAGAAATATTATGGAGTTTTGTATCAAGTTCTCTAGGTGAAATGCTAGGTTTCCCATTAGTAATGCTATTTCTTGCATGGTTCAATAGATGGATGAACATCTCCTCAAGTACGAAATGGTTTACTACAACAATGATTGTAATTGCAGCACTTCCATTTACCGCATGGTTGATTAATGCATTCGCTGCAGACTCTCCTGTAAATTTCTTAAGTGGTTCATACCCTTACGAAATTGCAGGAATCTTTTGGATTGTATTTTTGTTTGTAAATGTATATTATTTCCAAAGATCTTTCTGTTATGCAATCACTACAGATGCTGTGATTTTCAGAAAAGACTTCATGTTAACTAACAGTGTTAGAAGAATCCTATACAGCAATTTCACAGACGTTATTACTCAACAAGGTCCGATTGGAACCATAATGGGATACGGCAATGTAGTTCCATTAACTGGAAGTGGCCTTGGATTAGGCGAGGAGACCATTGGTATTTCTGCAGGTGCTGCTGGAGGTGCACTTGACTCTAAAGAAGGTGAATCAGTCGCAACTAGCCTTCCAAAGAAAATTTTGAAGATGTTCTTTGTTCTTTTAACATCACAAAGAACAATTAGAACTGTAAAACCTGATCCTGCTGATTGTTTCTATGGCGTAAGAAAACCTCAGGAAGTAGTAACGGTCGTAAATGCTAGATGGAAAGATGCAGATTCAGGTTCAACACTTGAAGAAATAAAAGATTTAATGGCTGCTCAAGCTAAATCTGAATAATCTTCAAATAAATAGATTGAGAGGATTTAATATGGGGTTAATTCCTCGAAAATTGATAGGTCGTTTATTTAGATTGCTTGGATATAATATTGAAAAAATAAAAAGTGGAGATGATTCTAAACTATACAATCAGTTCCCTGAAGACTCTCTTGAAAATAAAAAGTTTCTAAACGTAGGAGCGGGTAAATTTCAACATAAATTTTGGACTAATATTGATTATGGATCAGAGCAATATGAAAAAATACAAACTAATTTTGTCGAATTAAATTTAATAGAGGAACCAAAATTCCCATTTGAAGATAATTCCATTGAAATAATTTACACGAGCCATACAATAGAACATATTACCGATAATTCCGTAATCAATTTTATTAAAGAGTCTCAGAGAATTTTAAAAAAAGATGGTGTTTTAAGAATTACTTGCCCTGATTCAAAATTATTATTGAATAGTGTTAAATTCAAAGTCAAAGATTTTTGGAATTGGAGAGAAGAATGGTTCTTGAAAAAATTCAATATAACTCCTAAAGAAATAGAATTAGAAGATTTTTTAATAAGAGAACTTTCTACAGCACGTTGTAGATTTTTTGATAATGTGAAGGACCCTCTATATCCTAAAGAGGTCCGAGAAAAAATGGAAAAATTAGAAGAAAAGGAATTTTTAGAATGGATTGTTGAAAAAAATGTTTTTGATGACAAATTTGCAAATTACCACATAAATTATTGGAGTTTTGAAAAATTAAAAGAAATGTGCATAAAAGCCGGTTTTTCAAAAATTTACCATTCTGGTTTTGGGCAATCACTTAGTCCACCATTAACAAATACAAAATTATTTGATAATACACATCCAAAAATGTCATTATATTTTGAAGCAAGAAAGTGAGTTTTGCATCCGTTTGATTCATAGGCATGTTTCTACCAGCATCTAATGTCGGGAGTGACTGAAATGAGTGAAGAATTAATGAAAGATGCAATAGAGATGTTTAGAAATGGAGATATAAAAGCAGCTGTTGCCGAATTAGATGAAAAATTAAAATCAAATGGAGATGTTGCACAATTACATCATTCATACGCGGAATTTGCAAATATGCTTAACATGGAAGAACAAGATGACGTAGTTCCTGGTGGTAAAATTATGATGCATTACAAAAAAGCAATGGAATTAGATGAAGAAAACGATGAATATATTGCAGATTTTGCAAGTTTTGCATTAGAATGTAGGAGAATACCTGTTGCTGTAAAAGAATTTCAACGATATGCAAAAAGACTAGAATTAGCGGACATACCAATTGATGACATTTTATATATGGCCGCAAGGAATATTGTAGATAGTATTGAAGTAATGGATCCTGAGAAGAAAAATCCAATGGTTCAACCCTGGTTAAAACAAGCACTTATTTGGGCAGTTGGTGGACTAGGCTATTCAGCAGAAGATGCAATTAATGTAATGTCAAACGATTCATAATTGTGACTTAATATGAAAGTTGCCATAACATTTTCATATTTGGGCGATGAATTTCATGGCAGTCAAATACAACCCTCTTTGAAAACCGTTCAAGGAGAATTAGAGAAGGCTTGTAAACGGTTAAAATGGTCTCCTAATGGAGTGAAAATAAGCAGTAGAACTGATGCTGGAGTAAATGCTAGAATGAATTTTGCAATTATTGATGTACCTGATGGAATAAAAAATGACTTGCCAAAAGGCTTACTTAAAGGCCTCAATGATATTTTACCATCAAGTATTTGTGTTTATGATGCTGAAGAGGTTTCTGATAAGTGCAATATTAGAAACGCAAAAATGAGAATTTACAGATATAGAATGGAATTACTCGAAGGTTGGAAAAAGAATATTGATCTTGAGGAATTTAATAAAGCATTAAATCTATTCTTGGGGGAGCATGATTTTTCAAATTTTTATAAAAAAGAAGATGAAAGAAGTACTATTAGAATTATTGAGGATATATCCCCATGGGTCTCTAATGAAAACAGAATCATTGGTTTTGAAATAAAAAGCAAGGGTTTTTTATGGAATCAAGTCCGGAGAATTGCAAATTGTATAAACGGATTACTTAACAACAATTTCTCAGAAAAAGATGTTATTAATTCATTAAAAGTTGGAAGCAAAAAAACAGATTTTGGTTTAGCACCTTCCAGGTGGCTTACTTTGTGGCATTTAGAGCATAATGATTTGACTAAGAAATTAAAAACTAGTTTTAGTGAACCTCCCGAAGTTAATGATTTTGAAAATGATCGCAGAATACATTCTATCATAATTGAAGTTGAATCAAAAAAACATCACGCGTGGCTA
>CETB01030868.1_pt1 | contig 15303 bp, 11 predicted proteins | sample 356381 | NCBI WGS metagenome assembly CETB01 (sample SAMEA2622545, study PRJEB7988) | marine metagenome | biome: marine biome (ENVO:00000447); feature: deep chlorophyll maximum layer (ENVO:xxxxxxxx); material: "saline water (ENVO:00002010), including plankton (ENVO:xxxxxxxx)" | depth 155 m | reverse complement strand
GGTCTGAAAAAGAAAGTTGCCGAATCAGTTTTAGCTGTAATTTCAGCAGAACCGTCAAGTCAAGGTAGACAGAGATATTTGTCTAAAGTTTTAACATCAGATAAAAAGAAGATGGATAAAATCGAAGAAGAGCGATTTAAACGTCAGCAAAAAGATATTTTAGCAGATTTAGAAGAAGAAATTGAAAGATTAAAATTAGCTAAAGTAGAAAAATATAGGGCAGATAAAATTGTTATGAATAGATTAGGGAAAACATGTGAATTATTAATTAAGTTAGCTAATAATTTAGATGATGAAACTAAAGATGATCAAAAAGTGAAACTTAGAGATCAATTTGAAACAAGAAATATGGAAGCAGCTAGGGATTGGGAATTACTAAGTTTGAATGGTTTGCCTCAAGATATTGTAGATTTTAGAAGGAAAAGAGTGCCATTAATGATTTTACATGAATGTCCAACTTGTGGTGATGAATTAGACCCAAGGTCTTCTAGGAATATGGATGAGTTAGACAATTGGTCCTTTATTTGTTATGAATGTGAAGAAATATTCAATTCCAAATTATCTGAAGTGGTTGAAAAAAGAGTCGTTAATGGAAATAAAATTAAAATTATTGATGGTAAATCACCTAGAAATGCAGTTCCACCTAAACCAGCAGCATCTAATTATGAATCAATTGAGCAATTAATTAAGAGGGACCTTGAGAGAACTGGAGCAAGTGCAGATGCAATGGCTGAAGCAGCTAAAGCAAGTACAATTAGTGCTGGTCTAATGTCAATTAATGATTGGATTGATCAAACATTAGCAGCTAAGGGATATATCCAAGCACAAGAAGATAGGGAAGATTTCATACTTAGAACTGGTGCTGGTGCAACTAAATTTAATAAATGGATGAAAAAAGCTGGATTATATTTCAATAAACAAACAGGTCGTTGGACGCATTTTGATGAACGTTGAGGAGAATTTATGCAAAAAGAGAAGTCAAATCTCTCTGGAGTGATAAGATTTTTTCGTGGAAGCCAATTACTTGGATTAAGTAAACATGATGGTACTGAAACGATTAATGAATTATCCAAATTATGTGGTGTAGTTATACCTACAAATTGTACTTCTGGAACATGCGGTACTTGTATCGTCACATTAAATTCAGGAATCGTTAAATTATCTGATGAATTACCACCAGGATTAGATTTTGATTTAGTTGAAAATATGGCCAGACTAGCGTGTATTGGGATTCCTTCAGGTGATGTTGATATTGAAGTAATACCACCGTTATAATAAGCGGACAAAATGTTGGAAATTTTTGGTTTGGGTTCGACTGAGGTATTTTTACTCTGTTTTAATGCATTAGCTCTGTATGTTGGATTTTATTTTTTATTTACAAGAGTTAGGAATAAAATGAGAGTAATAGAAGATAGGCATAGAGATAACGTAGGATCAAGATCATTATTCAAGGCTTCAATATTTGATGAAAGCGAATAAATTTTTTTATTATTCTGCACTTGATTTTTCGCGATATTTCTGAATTCTTAATGGTAGATTAATTGCAAATAATATACCCACAATTGCAAAAACAATTAAACTTCCAATGGCCACTCCATAAACGCTAATCAATTCAACACTATTTTCCATTCTAAACGCAGTTTCGGAAGAAAAGAATCCTATGAAAAAGGGAATGATTGTATTTATTGAAAGAACTAATGCTGCCAAAACTCCAGCTACTGTCGGATTTATGAAAATACTTCTATAATATTTCTTAATAATGCTTTTTACATTCATCACATATACTTCATTTGTTTTAATACTTGTATCTAACATACTAAATCTAATTACTGAATTTGTAAGCTCTAAGTACATTACAAGACTTACCGCATAAAGAACTACAAGTAACATTTCCATCCATGTGTTTTGTTCTAAATCAAATACATCACCGTCACCGCCTCCCCATGCTAGAGTTACCTGGCTTGATGCAAATCTTAGTCCAAAAAAGATGAATAATAAATATGAAGCTAGCATCCATCTTGGATCTCTACTTTTAATTGAATAAACACCTATTAATCCCGCAGATGTTAAAATCAATAAATGAATCATGTTTGTAAATGCTCCAGTACCAAGAATTGTTTGCCAAATGGTTCCACTTGAAGGGGTTGTAATAAAGGTCAAAAATGTTAAGATAAATAAAACACCATAAGCGGAAAGTTGTAGGTTTTTGACCATTTTGTCTGCAGGTAAAAATTTCACTTTAGGTACAATTGGCCCACCTAAGAGACTTTCTACAAATGATGGCACTTGTACTTCAGGAATTGCATCTTTAGGTATTTCAGTACCTAATTTCATATTTCCTGCTGCTTTTTTACGACTAGGTGCTGCAGCCCTTACTGTTTTTCCATCATAAAGGTGAGCAGTTGAACTATTTTGATTTGGAGGAGGTATTTGTGGAGTTATCTTTGTATTTGCAGCCATTATTTCACCTCAAAACCCTCTTGCACCCGCAAGTGCAGTTGATAGTAGCATATCAGGCTCCCAATCGCAAATGAAAACACCCATTGCACGTAACTCTGAAATTAAAACATCTCTTTCGGTTTTTAATACTTCATAACCTACAGAATCTAATCTTCTCGCATCAAACTCAAATTCTAAACTAGATGGCGAAAGAACGGTTACATCAAAATTTCTCGCCCTCATGTCCCTTAGCGCATTAACTATTGTAGGATCAGATTCAAGATTGGATAAAACAATTATCGGACTCCCTTTATTTATGTGCGGCAATATCCTATTTACTACAACTTGCAATGGAACTTCTCCTTTTGCCATTGCACCAGCTAATTTTGTTAAAATTACGTAAAGCTGTTTTTTACCGGTGTCTCTATCTACACTCACAATTTCATTTCCATAAACTACCAAACCAACAGAATCACGTCTTGCTAAGAAATATTTGGCTAAACTTGCTGCTGCCCTAGTAGAATAAACTAGAGCATTTCTACTTACAGGCCCTGTTTCTGCTACAGATCGACTATCAACAATCAAAATAATATCACTTACAGCATCCCTTTCTCTTTCATTAATCATTAATTTTCCAGATCTAGCATATGCTTTCCAATTAATTGACCTAAATTCATCACCTTGGAAATACTCTCTGAGTGAATAGAATTCAGAACCAGGCCCGGGTTGTCTAATATTTACTGCACCAGTAAATATTTTTGGAACTTTACTTTTTACAAAAGTATCTTTTAGGTCTTCCATTTTTGGAAACACTAGAAAATCGTCATAAATTTGAACTTCTTTCTCCTTATGAAACATACCGAATGTATCTTGCATTCTAATAGAAACTGGACCAATTGTATAGAATCCTCGAAGAGGTGTCTCGATGGTATATTCAATAAAAGTCTCTCTTCTTGGACCTAATTCCATAATTATATAATTAGCACCTTCTTTAATTCTCATAACTTCTGGAACTCTATCTCTTACTTCTACAATTTTAGATAATGCACTTTGATTTTGTACCCTCAATGTTACTTTTACTTCCCCATCTTCAAATAATCTTGCAGAGGATAACTTTCTCATTGCTAAAATATTTGAAAAAGCAATACCTTCTTCACCATCCCACTCATTATTACGCTTCCCACTAGCAGCAACATCTGCATGCCCACTAAATAGTGCAGCATATGTTAAAAAAACAAATATGACTACTGCGACAGAAACTAATTGTTGATTTCTTAAAGTTAATCCTAACAAGTACATTGCAAGTGCTAGACTCGCAAACATTGCTGATTTGCGACTCCATGCCATTACTAATACCCCATACTATCTAAGGGTTCAAACAGTAGGAACTGGTACTTCTCTTAGAATTGTTTGAACTACTTCACTTGGTTCAAGACCTTTAATTTGGTGTTCTGGTTTTAGAATAATTCTGTGTGAAATTGCAAGAGTTGCTACGGCTTTTATATCATCAGGAGTTACGAAATCTCTTCCCCGCATTGCAGCAGCAGCACGTGCTGTTTTCAGTAATGCTTGAGAACCCCGAGGAGATGAACCTACTAACACTCTAGGATCTTCACGAGTTCTTGAAACAAGTTCAACCATATACATTCTTAGAGCCGGATCAAGATATACATCTTCACATGCTTGTTGCATTGCAATTACTCTTTGAGGATCTGTAATAGTTTCTACATCTACAGCATCCTTCTTACGTGTGATACGTCTTGCTAAGATTTCATCTTCATCAGCACGATCTGGATATCCGACACTCATCTTGAACATGAAACGGTCAAGTTGAGCTTCAGGTAATGGATAAGTTCCTTCTTGTTCTACAGGATTTTGTGTAGCCATTACAATAAATGGTGCTGGTAATTTGTGCGTAACTGTACCGATAGTAACTTGTTTTTCTTGCATTGCTTCTAATAGAGCAGCTTGAGTTTTTGGCGGAGCACGGTTAATTTCATCAGCTAATAATAGATTACAAAAAATAGGTCCCGGTTTAAATGTAAACTCACCCTTTTTTGCATCATAGATATTTGTTCCTGTAATATCTGCAGGAAGTAAATCCGGTGTAAATTGTACACGCTTAAAGTCACAACCCAATGCATCAGCAAAAGTATTTGTCATCAGTGTTTTAGCCAATCCGGGATAATCTTCGAAAAGTAAATTTCCGTTAGAAAGAATGTTTATCATTACATTATCAATAACATGTGATTTACCTATAATCACTTTTTGTACTTCTGCAGAAAGTGCTTGTGAAATTGCTCCAACTGCTTTCAATCGTTCTCTTACTTCGGGTGTACTTTGGTGTTTTGGTTGCGCAGGCGCCACTGGCGCTGCTGGTGCAGCTGGCATTGCTGGTGCAGGTGCCACTGGTGCTGCTGGTGCAGCTGGCATTGGCGGTGCGGGCATTGGCGGTGCGGGCATTCCCGGTGCTGGTATTCCTGGTGCTGGTGGTGTTTGTTGCATTTTTTTTCCTCCTTTTTTTTCATTTACCCCATCGACGGATGGTTCGCATTAGTTCGCGGAGTTCGTCAGGGGTATAAGTGCGATTCCTAGAAAATGCTAATTCTACAAGTCTAGGGTCTTTAATCATACTTTGAACTTCGGCTGGTGTTTTCATGGCCATTTCATCACGAGTTAGATCATGAAATAACCTTACTTTACTCATTAGTGCTTCCTTAATTCTTTGTTGATGCTCTTCTGGTAAAACTTTTTTCGGCCGTTCTCTAAATCTGGTTAAATCAAAAACATGTCTCCAATTTTCCTTATCAGGGACAACCATTACTGAAATTGCTAATAACGCAATCATATTTAGCAAGATTAACCATTTCAACCACACGTCTGATGTGAGTAAAACAATTGTGCTAACAGTTTCTGAAAATGGTTCTACAAGAGGACTAGATGAATGTCTACTTTCATCAAAGACGATGTTAAATTGGTCAGGGTGGGATGTAATTACATTTGATAATTCTTGATTGTCAAACTCCATCATGTCAAAAATTAATGTTTCAAAATAAGCACTATTTCCTTGCCATTCACCAGGCCCACTCATTATTTGAGATGTCCAACAAGGTCTAGAATCTGAACCTAGATGTAAACAGAATGATTCTCTACCTGTTAATTTGGCTTCTTCAGAGTCCCAAAGATAGTTAGCAAACGCACTTTGTCCAGCAACAAATACTATTGAACCAGTTACATCAATTTCATCATAAGTTCCTAATTCTGGCATATCAATAACTTCCTGATTTGGATAATCAATTCTGATGATTAATCCTGTTTGTTCTTGACCCAAAATTTCATTTGCAGCATTGTCAATGTTTCTGTCTCCAGCATTATCTAAGAATGCAGAAGGAGATGCAGAGGCTAAAATGTGCACATTTCGTTCGACGTAATTTTTTGAAGTTTGATCATCGCTTTCACCTTCGCCAGAAGTAAGGACTTGAATTGCAGTTGGCATATCAAACATTACAGGCATTACACAAGTATTGATGCCATCTTCATATTGTGCTGATTGTTCCGCAGTGCAACCTTTATTTTTTTCTTGAACCTCTTTTTGTACACTTGCTAAAGCCCATATGTTTTGTTGATCTTTATTGTCACTAATTTCTCCATTTGATAGATTTTTTACTGAATAGTAATTTTCTCCGTCTAGTACTCCTCCAAAGGCATCTTTGTATTGTACTCCAAACTTATCTGCAACAACTTGAGCATTAGTGTTATTAGAGGCAACTATTACTTTACCTCCTTTTTTTGTTACAAAATCATAAACAGCATCTGCTTCAGTGATTGTAATTGGTTTTTCCGGGGCAACAATTAGCAACATTGTTCTATGTGGTTCTTTCCAATCATTAACAAGCATTGGCGTAGACATCGTATTTGCAACATTATATCCTAAATCCAAATATCTAGGAGTTGATTCACCTAAATCAGAAGCCATTAAATTTAATTGCCTCCATTGTAAATTTTTTGACTCATCTTCAACGTAAGCACTATACAATGTATCTTTTCCTGATGAAAAAACTGAAATTAGAATAAATGATAAAAAAAGCGTCACAATAAAACCAGCAAAAAGAGCAGATTCTAGTTTAATTTTCTTTTCATCCCCACTCATTTTTTCACCTTTTTAATCCGATTAACGTACGGCCCACACATTTAGGTTTCAAATAAGTTACCTTAGTGCGTTTACAGAAAATATTTATTTATTTATTTTTAAATCTTGATTTATTTCCGCTTTATTATCACTGTAGCGCATAAAACAGTTAAAATTGTAAGTAGAAATGAAGGACTTGGTGAAAAATTCCTAGATACGATTTCTTCACTGTCTTGATTTGAATTGGAATTAGAATCTTTATCTTCTTCGTTACCATCATTTGAATTTGTTTTTCTTACTTCGAAAGTAATTTTATCTTCTGCTGGAGAGATGTTTTCACCATCGTTTATTGAACCTAGAGAATTTAATTCAATTTCCAGATCACAATTTTTTGAGGGATGTGATATTGGCGTAGAAATTGTAATTTGAATAGTTTTCATTCCACTTTGTCCTTCAAGTGGAGCATCGATTGAAATATCATCTAATGCATCAATATTTGGTATGTCTAATTGAGGACATGTTTTTGATTCAAACATAGCTTCCGCTGTTAAATCAATGTCATTGCCGATGTTTCTTATCTCAACATCAATATTCAACTCAGTACCTGCATTCATAGCTCCACCTAGTTCGGCAATATTAATTTCGAATCCTCTAATTCTAGGGATGGTTAGTTCTCCGGAAATACTCTTTTCATCTCCTAGTGATGGAACCCCACCATAACTATCTATACTTACAGTAATTGAGAACGACTCTCGCTTTTCAGCACGGAATTTTAAAACATCTACGGAACTAAATTCTAAGACAAAACTATCATTTCCCCCAGCACTAATTGAAGTTGAATCAATTTCATTTGTTTCTGCACCAAACGCAGAATCGAAATTAAAAGAAACTTCAATTGCTAATGGATAATCATTTCGAACCCAGAATTCAACTGAAACATCACCATCTTCATCTAGATTTTTAGTGATGTTTTCACCTTCCTTGAATCCAATGTCCCAATCACCAACTTCTATGTCTGGTTGAGCCGAAACGGTTTGCATTGAGAAAATTGGTATGATTAAGAAAAATACACAAATTAGTGAAATTAACCTCATGACAACACCCCTTTTAGCCCGTGCAATGCTTTCTTACATAAGACTTCGACCATCTTTTTCCTATAGTTTGGTGGAAATGCAGTATTATTTACAGGCTTCACATCTTTTCTAAGCTTTGATGCAATTTCATTTATACTGGAACGATTTAATAATGCTTCATTAGTAATATCTTCATGTAACCTTGGGATTGATTCAAGAGCAGTTGTTGCAATACGCAATTTTAATTCATTATCATTTTTCCAAGCAACTGCTACTCCCGCTTCTGGAAAATCCCAACTTTTTCTTAAACTTAATTTTTGGTAATCTCCAGACCAAGAATTTACATCATCATCAAGGGTGATGTGTGTTATGATTTCACCAGATTTCAGGATATTTCTTTTGATACCATCTAATTCAAAAAATTCTGATAATAACATATTTCTCGAACCTTCAGGCCCGCACAAATGAATTTTTGCATTTAGAACTAATAGAGATGGCGCTAAATCTGCTTGATATGTTGCTACACACAATTCATTTTGATTTGGAATTACTCTGCAATCTGCAGAAGTATCGCAATCACATTTATGGCACCATTCAATGCTTCTCCTCCACTCCTCTGCTTGATTAAACCAAAAGCATCTAGTGTCAAGTGCAATATTTCCGCCAACAGTTCCAGACTGCCGAATTAAAACAGATGCTATACTAGATGCTGCTTTCCTAATAATTGGATGAGCTTCTTTTGAATTAGCAAGATCATGTAACCTTACCATGGCTCCAATATGTGTTGAATTTAGGTGGTATAACTCTTCAATAGATGCTAAAGAAATAACATTTGGTTTAGTGTTTAAGTGCCATTTGTAATTTGGTAGTAAATCTGTTCCACCAGCAATCCAATCAAATTTTTCATTATTTTCGACAAATTTAGCAGAAAGTGAAACTGCTTCATCAATAGATTTTGGTTGAAATAAATTAAACGGAGGTGTTTTCATCAATTCCCACTCCCATTCATGTGTCTAACTTCTTGATGTTTCCACGCACTTCCAGCAAGTCTAGGGTTAGCAAGATATTCTTCCGAAGGAGTTACTGATAGAGTCCAGTCATCATCTTGTTCTTCAGGAGGTATTGTCTGAATTTTTCCAAATATTGTGCCGTTGTAGTAAGGTTCACGTTCAGAATTTAATTTTCTTTCGAGGTCTCTTTCTTTATGTGCTTGTGCTCTTTTTTCGAGAGAATTTTGCAATTCACTATGTATTAATTCAGGATTAGGTAAATCAAGCGGAGAATCCAAATTTAATTTTCTTACTTTCTTTTCAATTTGTTTATACAATTTATCAGGAGTAATTGGTAATTCGTTTGTTCTAATTCCAATTGCATCATAAACAGCATTGCAAACAGCAGGTAAAATAGGTAGTAGTGGCCCTTCTCCTGCTTCTTTTGCTCCGAAAGGACCTTCTGGGTCATTACTTTCAACAATAATTGGAACAACTTCTGGCATTTCATGAACTGTTGGGATTTTGTAATCAAGTAAATTTGGGTTTAGTAATCCACCAGTTCTTGCATATTTCATTTCTTCACTAAGTACTTGACCTAATCCCATATGACAAGAACCAATTATTTGTCCTTCTACAGATAATGGATTTAAAGCACGTCCGCAATCATGTGCTGCCCATACTTTAATGACTTCCGTAAAACCTGTTTCAGGATCAACCTTAACTTCAGCAGCATAAGCAGAAAAAGAATATGCTGGTGCTAAACCCGCTGCTGCTCCCTTGTGAACACCACCCATTGGAGGTGTTCTGTAAGCACCAGAACTAACCAAAGCACCTCGTTCTTCTTGAGCTTTATGTAATGCTTCCAAATATGAAACTCCAACAGCAGGGTCTTTCTTTTGATAAATTCTTCTATCTCCTACAACTAATGATTCTTCACTAACATTACAAATTTCAGCAGTTGCTTTTAACAATTCTTTTCTAATCTCAATTGCAGCAGAGATCGCAGCATTGGCATTCATGAAAGTAACTCTAGAACTATATGAACCCAAATCAACAGGAGATGTGTCAGAATCTCTAGATTTAACTCTAATCATTTCTATTGGAAGTCCTAAAACTTCAGAAACACTTTGAGCAACAACTGTGTCACTACCTTGTCCAATATCTGCAGCACCAGTGTGAATAGTAACCCCTCCATCCATGTCAATTTTTAGATGTACAGTTGCATGTGGAAATTTGTTTGGATCCCAATGGATAGGTAACCCACTTCCAGAAATGAAGAAACCACAACCCACCCCAATTCCATGACCAAGGGGCAATTTTCTGAATTTTTGTTCCCAATCACAAGCTTCTTTAACTCTTTCAAGGCATTCTCTCATGCCTATACTAGTTATTCTGAAACCAGTAATAGTTGATGAATGAGGGGGTAATAAATTTGCCAATCTAAATGTGATAGGGTCTACTTGTAGTTGGTTGCAAAGATCGTCAATTCCTAATTCAACCGCACACCTACTGTTAACAGCACCATGCCCTCTCATAGCACCAGATGCTGGTTTATTTGTCCAAACCCGTGCACCAGTATAATGAAATGAACCGATTTCATATGGCGCTGTATGTAGTACTCCATTGTAATATGTGGTTACATGACCAAATGATGCAAAAGCACCACCATCAATTAAAGCATCAGTTTCAATTCCGCAAATTCTACCTTCAGTGTCAACATGCAAGTTCATTTCTATGTGAGATGGATGCCTTCCTCTATTTGTGTAAAAGACTTCATCTCTATCAAATGTAATCCTTACAGGTCTTCCTGTTTTTCTTGCTAAGATTGCAGCACACATTTCATGTGGAAATGGATCAGATTTTCCTCCAAAGCCCCCTCCAACAAATGTTCTATGGACGTTAATTTGATGCATTGGTATTTTCAAAACATCGGCTAATGAACGATGAACATAATGAGGAACTTGTTGAGGAGTATAGAGTGTTAACCTTCCAGAAGGTTCCCAATTTGCCACTACTGCATGAGGCTCTGTAAATCCATGATTTACTCCGGCAAACTTCCATTTTGCCTTTGATGATGCATGAGGGTTTTTCATATCATTGAAGTTTCCAAATTCTTGAAAAACTCTTTTTTGAACATTACTTTTTCCTATGTGGTATTTACCTCTATTATGAATTGGTTCATCCACATTTTCTAAACTTTTTTTCATATCATGAGTCGGTTTTAAAATTTCATAATCAACTTTGATTTTTCTAAGTGCTTCCAATGCTGTTGCTTCATCTTCTGCAGCCACACATGCTACTAAATCACCTACGTGTCTAACTTTATCAACAGCCATTGCGTGTTCATCTTTAGTTACGGGTAAAACTCCAAACAAATCAGTATGTTGTTGCCCAGTTTCTATTGCTAATACGCCAGGAATTTCTTCTGCTTCACTAGTATCTATATTTTTTATTTTAGCATAGTGATGAGGAGAACGTAAAATTCTGCCAATTAATTCATTTGGAAGTCTAATGTCATCACCATATTTGGCCTGACCTGTAACTTTCCAATGTGAATCAACTAGAGGAGTTCTCCTTCCAACAGAACTACCAGTAAGTAAGTGATCATGTCTATTTTTTCCTTTAGGTTGTGGTTTTTTTCCACCTTCACTTTCTGGAATCATATTCAGATCTCTTAATTTGCTGAAAGGTTCGCTTCCGCCACTACCTGGTTTGGAAAATGGAAGTTTTCCAGGTTGTTGGCGATAACCTTTGATCTCTTTTGACATATTTTCTCCTCACTCTTGAGTACGGTCAATTCCAGGGTGTGGGTCGACTTTTGCTTTGGTATTGTCTTCAACATCATTGCCCGAATTAAATATTTCAGCAGCAGCATGTACAGAATCAATTATTTGTTGATAACCAGTACAACGGCACAAGTTTCCTTCTATTGCATCTTTAATCTCTTGATTATTAGGATTATTATTTTCATTTAATAATGCTGAAATAACTACAAGGAAACCCGGTGTACAAAATCCACATTGGCTTCCCCCACATTCAGCAAATGTTTTCTGAATTGGATGTAAATGGGGGCCATCAGCAAGTCCTTCAACAGTCGTAATTTCTTTGCCTTTAGTTTCTGCAGCTAAGGTTAAGCAAGATAATTTTGGAACACCATCAATCAAAACAGCACAACATCCACAAGTTCCTAAATCGCAACCTCTTTTTACGCCTAACATACCAGTAGAATCTCTTAAAACATCCAATAAAATTGAATTTGAATCAATATTGATATTTTCAAATAGCCTATCATTTATTTTAGCATTCCAACTAGATTTTTCACCAGTAGGAATCATTGGTACATGAGGGCCATTAGACATTGCAGACATGCATACCAAATCGTGTAAACACTTGAGCCTTACCACTGAATGGCCCAATATTAGCCCCAATAGGCTTCTCTAATTTGTTGATTGGTATTCATACAGGCAACTACATCAGAAGGTCTATTTGGCATTGGATTTGTTTCGTTTAGATGCTCAATCATAGGGATTACATTGCTTTCATTTACTACCCCCCAACCAACTTGTGTACAAGGCAAAATTGGAGACATGGGAGTGGTTCCAGAAGTGGGGTCCCATGTTGAAAAACTAGGATACCACCCAGATAGGTTCAATGCGTCTCTAATATTATCATTAGTCAACTCAAAAGTTTGATTTTCTCCAATTGTACCGTTAACAAGCAAACCTCCTCTTGTTTCTGGATCCGCTCCTCCAGAATAATCATTAAATTCACTTCTCAGTGTTTGAATAATTTTAGACAATAATCCTGCAGTTCGAGGTGTTGCAAAACTAGTTCCAGATGTTTCGTGATAACCATCTATATCATCATGATTTGGAAGAACTTGAGTCCAATCTGCTGCGACATCTGGATATGAACCACTCATGGTTTCTTTTTGGTCATCTCCTTCTTCAGCATATCCGGAGATTCCAATGCTCCAAGGAGGGCCAGCAGTACTATCTTGAACAGCAGGGCTAGGTGTATTGTCAGCAGCTCCAGTATGGATTTTTTTCTTCCCAACAACTGCTACCTTTGTAGCGTCTTCAATTCCAGGAACAGGGACAGAACCAATTGGTCCAAATGATGTTGTAATTATATCTACTAATGGTTGATTTGCTGCTGCTAATACTGCATTATCACTGAATCCTTCAACAAAGAAAATTATAGCATCTGGATTTGCATCTATTACTGCTCCAGTTACAGCGGTTCCATGACCATCATTTGGGTCATCTAAAATATGAATATCCGTTTCTCCATCGGGAGATGTACCAATTATTTTTGTTCCTGGGAAATAGACTATATCTGAAGTTGTTAAATTATTCCAGCAAGTATCCATATCTGCTTCGACTCGTTCGGAATAACTTCCTTCAAATGTTAAATTACACCATTTATTTACCCCTAAACCGTCTAATATTTCTTGGGGATAGGTCTCATTTGTTCTAAAATGATCATGATATACATTAATTCCAGTATCAATTGGAGCAACAACACTAAAAGGTCTCCAATTCTCATTTTCATTATTTGAATCCACTTCAGAGTAATTTTCTTCGGTATTTTGAAGAAAATAAATTACAAAAGTAGATGCAATAATCATTAAGATTGCTATTGCAATAGCACCAATCAAAGTTTGTGTTGAATATGGCCTATTCTCAAATTTAGAATCTAAGATTTTCCTTTCAACTGGGACTGTAAGGAAAGCTAAAGAAGCAAAAATTATCATTAAAAATTTACTAAATATGCTCAATTCACCAGTAACTAAAAATTTCAATGTCATTGGAATTAATGGATATAATGCAGCATATGTTAACACAGCCGGTTGGTTACGAACAATAAGTAAAGATGCAATACTAAGATCTATAACACCAACTATAATTAATACAAAAGGAACAAATAAAGTCGGAAGAATTACATCAACAAGAGGTTTGAAACTTTCTTCAATCATTAATGCTTTTAAACCATGAGATAAGAATTTCCAAGAAAGGAAAATTACTGCTATTGAATAAATTAATCTTTGAAAACTATTTTTTACAAAAATATTTTTTAACCACTCTTTAGTTAAAATATTTATTTTAAAATCAGAATTAAAAACTTCTTTCAGTGACATTAAACTCCCTTATTGATTGGCTCTGGTTCGAACTATCTTTTATTTGTTTAGTGATTACAGGATTCCGTTATAACTAAAAAATAGGCCTTCTCCAATAGCATGTTGCTTATGTCCTACAGTCGAACTATTGCATTGATTTTTGTTTTACTTTTTTTAATTCCCCCAGTAGTTGTTGCAATGTCTCCAATTACTGAACAAGTAGTTGAAGAGGTTCAAGAAATACCTTGGTGGGAAACTACGAATATGGATGAAAATAGAGACAGAATCCATGACGCAATCCCACTCGCAGCAGCAGGAGGCGGCGGTGGAGGTTGGTTAGATGGAGATAATACAATTAGTGTAATCGTTGATTTTGACCACACTCCAACAGAGGCAGATCAATTAATGTTAGAGGAGAGGTTACATTTCCAAACACAATTTCGTTATCATCTGATAGATTCAATGGCAGGCAGAATTCCATTAGAATATGTTAATGATTTAGTTGAACTTCCAGGGGTTGTATTTGTAGAATTAGATGGAAGATTAACTACTGCTATGGATCACGTTGTTGAAAGTCATGGCGTAACTCAAGTTTGGCAAGATACAGGATATACTGGAGCAGGTAGTGTAGTTTCAATTATTGATACAGGTATTGATGGGATGCATGTCGGTTTAGATGATTTAGATGATGATAATTCAACAAATGATCCAAAAATCATTGCATTTTATGATCCCGTAAATAACCCTGATTTAGAAAACGGTACTGAAATATTCCCTTATGATGATCAGGGACATGGCACTCATTGTGCAGGAATTACTGCAGGTACTGGAGCACCAAATAATGCATACGTTGGAGTTGCACCACAAGCTCAGTTAGTTGGTGTTAAGGTTCTAGATGAAGGAGGTTCAGGTTCTTTTGCTACAGTGATGAGAGGAATGGAATGGACTGTTGAAAAGAAACATGATTTCAATATTCGTGCTGCTAGTATGAGTTTAGGTGGACCAGGAGCTATTGAATGGACTAGTTCTGAAGAAGAATCAGTTAACAGAATGGGCAATGAGATGATGCGGGCGGGTGTAGCATTATTTATTGCTGCAGGAAATAGTGCCGTAAGTTTTCAAATAGGAACACCAGGTTCTGCTGAGGATGTGATTACCGTTGGGGCACTTGATAAAAATGAAGGAGATCCAGGAGAAAACCCCATTGCAATTTATTCTAGTCAAGGGCCCACAGAAGAAGGTAGAATAAAACCAAATGTTGCTTTTGTAGGATCCAGTGTTAATGCACCTGAGGCTAATTCTGGAAATGGTTATGTGGCTTTTTCAGGAACAAGTATGGCAACACCTGGTGCAGCAGGAGTAGCGGCTTTAATGTATCAAGCAAACCCTGATATTTCTCCATTTGATGTTAGGAATATTATGCAAGAAACAGCAACGTACAGAGAATGTGCATATATGCTTGCAAATGAGCCATGTGCTGAAGACTTCTTGCCAAAAAACCGCCAAAATAATGTTTATGGGCATGGACATGTAAATGCATTACCTTCAGTT
>CETB01167705.1_pt1 | contig 15435 bp, 15 predicted proteins | sample 356381 | NCBI WGS metagenome assembly CETB01 (sample SAMEA2622545, study PRJEB7988) | marine metagenome | biome: marine biome (ENVO:00000447); feature: deep chlorophyll maximum layer (ENVO:xxxxxxxx); material: "saline water (ENVO:00002010), including plankton (ENVO:xxxxxxxx)" | depth 155 m | reverse complement strand
GGTGCCTCATCCTTTCTATTGCCGCCAAATCTAGTCTTACTCCCTTTCCATCGAACCTTTCTATGGTCAGCTGCCGCTCTGTTATTACTGCGCAGCACTTCCCTCTCGCTCCGACTAAGTAGAGTCCGCCGATTAACTCGGCTTCCCTCTTCTTAGTCGGGCCCTTAGGCCCGGCTAATCCCATCCGAACCTTCGAGCGTTTAATCTAAGGTATAAGTTCATGGGGAGTCGAGGACAAAACTCGTGCTACTTAGAGACATTTTATTTCTAGCCGAATCTAGGTCAACGCATGGCCTCTCTAGCCTCTGCTGCTAACTCCCACATCTCTTTCTCTGAATGAGTTCGAGGCTCGAATTGTGGAATTTGGACAGGCTTCATCGAGTCATCAATCGCCACCATGAAGAAGAAACCTGAGCAAATCTCTTCACCAACCCAATCCGATCTCGAAAGTCTGCAAGAAGTGACATGGGCCCCTACTGTTCTCGGCGAGGTCCAAACAACTCTGGCCGTTGTCCTGATTATGTCTCCCTGGAATGCGGGTCTTTTGAATTTCAGAGCATCAACCGAGACAGTCACGAAGACTTCGTGCGCGAACTTCGAGGCGACCATTCCCGCAGCTGTATCCATGATTGACATCAACCTCCCACCGAAAAGTGTGTTCAACGCATTAGTGTGGCCCGGAAAAACCTCATTAAGTACTACAACTGGCTCATTTGAGAACGGAGATTCGCCCTTCATCAATCATCCACATAACATCATCTGCCTTGAATGCTCCATTGTTAGGCTCCTTCAAACACCAGTTTACCGCTTAATTCAATCGAGAGGAGTTACTCGAACATTCATGAGAGTGCCGAGACTTAGGTGGGAACCTTCCGTTTTCCAAGATTCACAAGGTGGTTCTGCGATTCTCTGGCCATACCTTCCATGCATCAGGATGCCCATGAAGATGAGGCCCAGAGAGTGGGATGCACTGGCTTTACTTTCATCTTCAGACGAACTCATTTCGCTTAGGGAGGAGGAGGGACAGGATAAGGAGAGCCCCGGAGTACATTTGGAATCTGCAGTTGCCTCAGGTACTACGCTCGGGATGCTAATACGAGACCTTTCCGAACTCGAATTAGAGGGTCCAGCCATCCCTGATCCCGAGAGAATCAGGCTCCTAAGGCACGCAGAGAATTCTAGAGGAGGGATGCCGATTTATGCCATCGAACCGGGTATTGACGACTCAAAGTGGGCCGATTGGCAATCTAGATGGGCCGACGAACAAGTAAGATTCCGGAATCTAATTGCCACAATTAGCAGGACTAGAAGATGGTCCAAGACACGAAAGGCAGCGATATCCAGAGTGCAAACCTCACCATTCGCTAATCCTGACTTGGGTGCGGCAGCAGCAGTTTGTGCAGCATGGTGGATGGAGGAATCTCTATGCCTTACCGAGGAACTTTCCAAGGAGAGGGATACAAGATACGCCTCAAGGATAAGGGGTGCGATATCAGATTTGAGAGAAAATGAAGAAAATGAGTGGCGAGATGGCGGCCCAACTCTTCTTGTTCCGGTTCAGCAGTGTCATTTGCCTAGTCTAGAGGATAGCCTAATTGCCTGCGAGTCTGTCGAGATGCCGGAGAGGGAGCAATGAAGGCACTAGAAGTGAACATCGAGACTCAGACTTTCAGGGTTATTCCCTCAGAACCAGTACAAATTGAGGAAGCCGTGAAGTATGCCAATGCCAGAAGCAACGGCGAGTTCGCGGTCATCGAGCATCAAGACCCACACGCACTAATTGTCATCGATACAGATGGCTCGATTCTAATTCATGGAATCTCTAACCTAGAAGCAGCTTCGCTAATCGCAAAAGAAACTCTGCTTAGACTTGGCCTCCCCGATAGCGGTCTAGTGATAGAAAGAGGAGAGGTCCTTGCCAGTTTTTCCATAGGAAGGGCAGTTCTTATCGGACTAGCCGCCGAGCGGTTCAAGGATGCAGAGCACGATCTAAGGATTGATGCCCTCAGGATTACGGCAAAGAGGCACAATTGTTCCATTCTCTTATTCAATAACGGGAAGGGAATAGTACTGGGGCAGTCTTCTCGTAAGGTAGCTCAGATGGCTGCTTCATATTGGATCTCAAGATTGAGTGACGAAGGAGCTCTGGCGTGAGAAGATGCTTGAGCAAGGAAAGTGGGTCGGGCCGATCATAGACCAACACATGCATCTTGACAGAGAAAATAGATTCCTTGAAGCAGTTGCTGATTTTTCCAGTTCGGGTGGAACAGGAATTATGCTGGTTCACAAGCCCGCCTTCTCTAAATCACTCCCAATAGATGTAGAAGGATACAGGAGGGCATATTCTGAAACAATCTCTATGGCAGAGGAGGTTCGTAAAGAACACGGAATAGAGGTTGGGGTAGTACTTGGCCCTCATCCCGTGGCGTGGGAGAAGCAGATTTCAGAATTAGGAATCGAATCCTCATCTGAGCTACATCTAGAAGCAGTTAGCCTAGCACTTGAGCACATAGATTCAGGTGATGCGCATTGTCTCGGGGAGGTTGGAAGGCCTCATTACCCAGTTACGGAGGAAACATGGGCAAGAGCAAATGAACTGCTGCTGGAAATCCTCTCCATGGCATCTTCAGCGAGAACATCTGTACAGCTCCACGTGGAGGAAAACAATGAGCACACTTACAGAGAATTAAGCCAATTATGCAAGTCCTCCGGAATCATTACAGAGAGGGTAATCAGGCACTATGCACCCCCAAATGTTAGCTCCGACTTCACTCATGGGCTATCAGCTACTGTAAATGTAGGAAAAGGAAGCATAGAAGCCCTTGTAGAATCAGCAAGAATGACAAACTCTCCTTGGGGAATGGAAACAGATTATCTTGACGACAAGAGACGCCCTGGAGCAGTACTAGGGCCGAAAACAGTTCCCAAAAGAACACAAGAGCTGTGCTCTAGTTTGCTATCTTCGGGATGGAGCGAGGGCGAAGTCGAGTCCTTGATGACAAAGGTTCACTCTGAATGGCCAGAGTCCCTCTACGGTTTATGACGGGACCTCATCTCTGGTGCAAAGATCATCACAGAGCCAATTGTGAGAATTGCTAGTGATAAAAGTAAGAACTGAAAATCTCCTAATGGAAATTCCACTCCTGAAGATTCGATCCCCATTATCCATAAAGGACCATTTATTGGCAAGAATAGTAAGACAAGTAAAACACCCAACTTCTGCCTGAGTTTCATGCCTCTTCGTGCAGGCATCCACTTTTGAATTTCCTCAGTGAACCGAATCGGTTTAGAGATGCCATACTCTCGCCTAACTCGAGCGCCTGTAGTGAAGGGGTTATCACAAGAGGTTTCCAACCTCTTGTCCCGGGTTCGAATCCCGGCGGGCGCACCATCTCCACCATCTGCACTAAGGTAATGACTGAAGCATTGAAACACCTATCGCTTTTCGTAATAATGTGAACTCAACAGGAGTGCCAGGCGGCATTGAAGTGACCTCAATCAGCAAGGATGACTCCGACAAGATGGATGACGGCCAGATAGTGGGAAGAAAGATATGGAGAATTCTCCCATATGTAAAGAAATATTGGAAAAGCGCTGTAGGCGGAATAGTGGCCAACGCTGGAGCCAGGGCCTTCGACTTAATCCCGTTCATCGCCATAGGTATGGCTGCTGACTACTACGAGTCTGGAACATTCACTAGCGAAAGGGTAGAGAGTCTCATGACCTCAGATCTGATTCCAAGTTTAGGCCCAATTGAATCCGAGGAACTCGGTTTTGGGCTGCTGATTCTTTCATGCTTCACGTTCCTAGCGATTTTTCAAGGGCTGAGTAACCAACTTTGGCAGGCGACAGCTTACAGGGCCCAGCACGATATCAGAATGGACGCAACTCAGTCCCTAATGTCGATGGAGGCGTCCTACTTCGAAACTAGGCAGACAGGGAATCTAATGGCTGTGCTGTCGGCGGATGTAGCCCAGTTGGAGGACATAATCTCAGATGCCAGTACCAGCATCATCAGGATTGCAATCACTTTCTCCACTGCATTTGCGATTATGTTCTGGATGTTGCCAAAGCTTGCTGTCATTTTGTTCACTCCTCTTATTATCATAGTCCCGATGGTAGTATGGTTCTCCACTCGGGTACAGAGGAAGTATAGGAAGCAGAGGGAGAGTACTGGCGGAATCGTCGCTATTCTTGAGAACGTCCTCTCTGGCATCACAGTCGTACAGGCGTACAACGCAAAGGATTTCGAGAGATCTAGAATTGAAACTCAGAGTGGAAACTACAGGGATATGGCGATTCAAGCCGCCTTCATCAGGAACCGCTTCATTCCTGGAATATACGTCGTCGCAGGGATTTCCTTCGGTCTTCTTGTTTCGGCAGGGGGTTGGGTCATGGCCACAGAGGAGATTACTGTTGGGCAATTCGTTACCTTTCTTCTAATTTCTACTAGGATGACAATGCCGATGTTCATCCTTGGAATGCTACTCAATCAGTTACAGAAGGGTGAGGCCGCCTCTAAGAGGGTTTTTGCAATCATAGATCTAGAACCCTCAATATTTGACAGAGAGGGGGCATTCCCTCTGGAATCGCCGATTTCTTCCGTGAGCTTCGAAGGAGTCTCATTCGCCTACCCGTCTTCCGATTCCAATGTGCTAAACGACATATCATTCTCCGCTTCTTCCGGGGACTTCCTCGGAGTAATGGGTCATACGGGGGCTGGCAAGAGCACCATTTTGAAGCTGCTCGAAAGGTTCTACGAGCCCCAGAGCGGACGAGTCCTAGTTAATGGTACAGACATCAACGAATTCCAGATAGAGTCAGTAAGGGCGAGGATAGGTTTCGTTTCTCAGGATCCATTCCTGTTCTTCGGAAGTGTCAGGGAAAATGTTGCCTATGCACGCGAGTGCTCTGATGAGGAGATTGAACAGGCCTTGGATGCTGCGGGGGCGCTCGAGTTCGTATCACAACTCTCGGATGGTATCGACACCATGGTCGGCGACAGAGGGGTCATGCTCTCAGGCGGACAGAGGGCAAGGATTAGCCTGGCTAGGGCCCTGCTAAATGATCCTGATTTGTTGATTCTAGACGAGGCCAGTGCGGCTCTGGACGCAGAGACGGAGAAGAGAATTCAGGAATCTCTGTTCGACAGCTCCAACGGAGGAAAGCAGAGAATAACGATTGCTGTTGCTCACAGGCTAGCCACAATTAGAAATGCTGACGAGATTGTTGCAATGGTAGATGGCGCTATAGTTGAGAGGGGGACTCATGATGACCTGGTAGCTAGCAACAATGTCTACGAATCCCAGTGGTCCATCCAAACAGGGGAGCTTAGATCAGAGGAGGGGTGATATTGCCCGACTCCATTGAGTGGACTGAGATTGACCCGGGCATAGTTGTAATGGGTTCCACAGACAGGTCTGTACTTTTCGGAGGGATTGGCCCGAGACATGAGGTCAATATTGGATATCACTTCAAGATCTCTTCAACGCCGGTCACCGCCAGTGAGGCATTGCAGATGATCAATTCTTCAGAGGCCGAGGAAGCCTCTGAATCTGAGTGGGAGCTAGCTAATTCAAGAGGACTTTTATCCGCAGAGATTGGAACTATTGAGAGGCTTGCAGACACTGGTCATGACTACTGGGGGAAGGCGTGTGATGGTAGGCCACACTATGGAGGGGAACACGCTCTGAAAACTCTTAGGCGTTGGTCGAAGAGTGGGCCGGTATCTATCTCGCGCACTCCAATTTCAGAGGTAGAAAAACCCGAAGGAGTGCGCCTGGTAATCAGGGAGGATCCCAATTGGGAAGATAATCCGCCCACTCTTCCAACGGGGAAGGACAATCAAAGGATACTATTCGAGGAATTCGTAATTTCACTATTTGCTGGTGTAATACCCTCATTCTTGTGGGCCCACTATCACGCCAGCGAAGGATACCTGAGGGAGGGCTGGCTAAATCTAATCATAGGTGGAATCTTCATTGGAGTCTTCACGGTGCTATTCTGGCGACCCACGCAACCAACTTGGTACATCAAGTCAGGGAGAATGACAAAGAAATGAGGGACTCAACTACTCCCTTGCCCTGTCATCTATCTGAGAAGACGAGCTCCCACTGGCAATGCTGACTCGGGCCTTATTGACTCCCATGCCATAATCCCATAATAGCATGAATGAAACTATTGGGGAGAGGAAAACGGTCGTTGGACTCTTACTTGGAGAGGGTCCCAATGTTGCACCAAGCCATGCTATGATATTGAACAAGGCTACTAGTGTGGGGAATTGGTGAACCATTGCTCTCTCCACCCCCATAGGAACGGCATCAGCGGATATGTCCCAGAAATCTGGCCAAGCCAGACCTCCATTCAAGCACCCCCAAACGAAGGAAATAGCAGACATCATCACTAGAAAAGGAAAAGATGACACCATACTGTGGCTAAATCCCCAAAGTTCATGATACCTCCTTCCCGCTAGAGTTCTGACTAATCCGTAGTTACGAATCTGCTTCCTTACTCTTTTTATTCCACGTCTACGATGCCACATTATTGCGCTTCCATCAGACCAAAGTCGATATCCAGCCAATCTTATTCGATGATCCATCATCACGTCCTCCGCTCCAATTGCCCCCGAATCAAAAGCCCCCACCTCCACTAGAACTTCCCTTCTGTAGGCCGAGTTAACACCTGGTATTTGCTCAACTTCTTCCAACTCCATCATGGCCCTTTTTCCGTAATTAGTACCAGCAGTGAGAAATTTATTGCAGAAAGCAACGTCAATGGTTCTCTGCCAGAAGGTCGACTCTTCAACAGGGGCAAAATTAGGTCCCCCTACTCCTGCAACATCAGAATTATCGAACCACCTCTCTAGTCTTTCGACCCATTCATTTGGGACCAATACATCATCATCCGTGAAGAATACAAGTTCAGAATCGGTCTCTTCGATTGCTACGTTGCAAGCATCCGCCCTGTTGCGAGCGCCTCTGTCATCGATAAATCTGAATCCACTACTCTCTGTCACTATTCTACCGGGGTCTTCTTTCGACCCTACCACCACTACTTCCATATCGCCATAGGTCTGATTGGCCAGACCCTCCAGAGACACCGCCAATTCATCCGGGTTGTTTACAGTGGGAATGATGACGCAAACTCTGCTGGGCACAAGAAGTCGGGAGAGGGGGGGATTGATGAGTTCACGGGTCAGTCATTGACGATTCGAGGTGCAAGGAAGTAAGTCCACCTTGCCCCACCATCATTACTAATCCAAGTTAACCTCAATGGATACTTCTCTTCGAACTCAAGCGAAACCTCGTTCGTGAATCCCCCGGCAAGCTTCTTTGTCAACTCTCCAAGATACTGAAGAGAATAAGTAGAGTGTGTCGGAGAAGCACAGACAAGTTCACTCAACTCGCCCGATTCGAACTTCACATTAACACCCTCTCCAGCCTCAACAGTTACTGAAACAGCAAGTTGATTCTTGTCCATGCTCAGGTCAACCTCACCTCCAACGAACTTAGCAGCCCTCAGAGCCCTCGAAAGCTTCTCAGAACCTATTGTCGCCTTCGACTTGAATTCCAAATTTGGCTGATTAGGATTGTCCATCGTGCTTGTGTCAATCCCCCTCAGTATCATTAGAACTTCACCAACTCTCACGTTAATTGCACCAACTGCGTCGTCATAATCCATCTCAACTAGATCACTAGGCCCTGCCAGTGTTAGAAGATCCCTCATTTTCTGAAGGTCGAGGCCAATCTCTACAGGCTCTACTTCGTAAGTCTCGAAGCACTCATCGGCAATTGTTGCAGAAAGAAGCGCCACATGCGAACCGTCAACAACCGATATGCTAAGGCCTTTCTCGCCCCACACTAACTTAGCTTCAGATGTCAGAACTGACAGTATGTCTACTATCTCCCTCATAAGTTGCTGCTTGGCGGTAATTCTTAGCACGTGTCCACCCCGATTTATCCCTTAACTGTAGGAGGCTCTTGATGATTATTGGCCTAAAGCCTGCTCAAATCTACTGGTACTCCCTCCAACGATGACCGCAGTCGTCGCATGTGCAGATTTTCGTCTCTGGCTCGTCCGAGGACCTAGTCTGCCTAAGCTCAACAAATGCCCTATCTCCATCGCATTTTGGACACAGGTAGTCCCCTACTCTGAGAGTTCCCCTGGGCCCGTCTTCCTCTACAACCTCAGTAAGGTGCTTGAGAGATTTGGAGTCTGTTGTAGCCATGGTCTTGGAAAGATCGATTGTCTCGCCGGTCATAGGATCAGTGAATTCGGCGCCCTTGCCGTCCTCTCCGGAAAGGGGCCCTTCATAGCCACATTTGTAATCCGGACACTTAATCCAACCCTTTTCATCGGGATAACTAAGTGAACCACATTTAGGACAAAACATGTCTCTCACCATTGCCGTATAAACGATAACGGAATCACCCTGAACCTACAGACTATTCAACTATTCGTATATCTTCTAAGACACACCCGCACCGTTCAAGCCACCGTGCCTTCTGGGACGTCTATGAAAATCCACTTCGATTGGCGATTGGCACGAGTTGTCGACGATCATGGGAATATAGTAGACCAGGTGGAATGGGACGGTCCAATAACCTCCTCGGCTTTGTCAAAACGACTCATGATTATTCAAAGAGGGAGAAATCTCCCTGAAGTATCTACCCTATCGGAGAGATTCCCCAATGCAATAATCGATCCGATGGGGGCATTATCGGATCCTGATTGGCCCACTAGTCGAGATTCGGGGGAAGTATTCCAGATGGCTACTTTGGAATTGGCTAAGAGGGGGGTCGCAGACTCATCGGGAGATTTGGACAGGAGATTAGACATGCTTGTCTCTGCAGCAAAGGAACTGAGGTCATCGTGGACAACATCTGAGGCTAGATGCATAGAGTGGGCAGGCTTGTTCATTACTGAAGCAAATCTGGACACTCAGAGGGATGACATCCCAGGAGCGATATCCTTCTCGAGCAATATCTCCGAGGCTTCCGGGAAACTTGGTGTGAATCCACCTAAGCACCTTCCATCCGATTCTGAGTGGGAATCAATGGTTTCCCACGCCATTTCAGTTACCAGTTCATCCAAAATTCTAGACCAAATAGAGGACTCAATAAGAGAAATTGCAACTCTCCACGTTCCATCCCTCAGCGCACTTCTAGGTCCTATTTCTGCTGCTAAACTGGTCTCCCTAGCAGGAGGGAGGGAGAGACTAGCCCGGATGCCATCCGGCTCACTACAGGTCCTAGGTGCGCATGCCGCAATGTCGGCCCATAGGAGAGGGGCTCCCCCGCCAAAGCACGGGGCAGTACTATTCTCAATGCCACAAGTGAGCCGATCACCTCGATGGGTTAGGGGTAAAATTGCCCGATATCTAGCAGGGAAGGCCAGTATCGCAGTGCGTGTCGATCACTTTGAAGGCCAGAGATGGGACAAGTCCAAAATCGAGGAAATCAATTCTGAGATCGAGGCAATAAAAGCAAAGTTTCCCAAACCCCCCAAGAGGAAGTGATATTTTGTCCAAACCAACCCTCATTTGCTGGGGCGTAAGGAGAGAGGGTCGGACTCTTTGGACAAGGAATGCAGTCAAGGGACACTCCGTTAGGGGTGAACGTAGGAAAAGGGACGGGAGAATAGAATGGAGAAGATGGGACCCCACGAAGTCGAAGGTAGCCGCAGCGCTCCTCCGGACTTCTTCTGACCCATCTTCGATTCTTCCTGAACCTGGCTCGACATGTCTCTATCTAGGAGCATCCAGTGGGAGCACAGTCAGCCATATCCACGATTTCGTCTGCGGAGCCGAAAACCACCACGGGGGACAGGTCGTCGCCGTGGAGATTTCTCCTCGGATGTCCCGTGATTTGATTTCCCTTTCCGAAACCCGTTCAGGACTTGTTCCAGTTCTGGGTGACGCAAGAAAAACCAGAGTGTTATACCCCTTTATCAGATCGAAGGCCGATTGGATTCACCAGGACCTTAGTATTGCAGACCAAGCAGAGACTTTCGTAAAGATCGCCTTGAATTTCCTATCCCCTGGTGGGGTGGGCCTACTAAGTCTAAAGGCAGCTAGTGAGAGATCTTCGGATGGTGACGACAATACAAGGTTCCACAAGGCCGAGACAATTCTTAAGGACTCAGAACTAAATCTATTGGAGAGGATAGATCTGAGAGGGATGGAGGAACAACACGTTCTATTCGTTTGTGAATTAGGCTCCTGCGGCAACAAACAAACCAATCATTGCCCCATAGAAAAGAGCAACAAGAACGAATAGGGCTATTCCTATCCAAGAAATAATCTGAGCAGCCTTCGCCATCCCCTGATCCGGATGGCCCGGGTACTGGTTGGTAGTTGCTAGTGCACCATTAGCTACAATTAGCCCTGGAATAGCGGTACATATTGAGCACATCAAAATCCCCAGTATCGAAAGAACCAGTGCCAGTACAGCATTCGTTTGAGGGAGAATCGCCCCCGGACCTCCATATTGCCCACCTTGAACGTAGATTTGCTGGGGTGCTTGATCTGTAACGGCCGGACTTCCCTCGAGAACTACTTCAGATTCCGGTTGCTCTCCCGCCTCCGAGGAGACCCAATCCGGGACTTCATCTCCTTCCATGAAGCAACCAAATGCAACCTCCCAATAACTCTGCCTATTTTTCTAAGAAAGGTAATGGCCTAACCATTACAGCCACTAACAATGCCGGAGTTGCCCGAGGTCGAAACAGTCCGCCTTGGACTAGAGAGGCACATCTTGGACAGGACCATTTCTTCAGTAGAACTTCGAAGAAGTGACTTGAGATTTCCCTTTCCGAGCAATTTCGAAACCACTTTGGAGGGAAGAAAGGTGGAATCAGTAGACCGTCGTGCAAAGTACCTCCTAATCCGACTAGAGAGGGGTATAACTTGGCTCTGCCATTTGGGGATGAGTGGCAGGTGGACACTAATTGGCGATGGCGTAGTGGGAAGGCCAGGAAAGTTCGCAAGTGGAGCCCCTCTAGGAAGTGGGGATGGGCCTCATGACTGGGTCGTCATCCACCTAGATAGTGGAACAAAGGCAGTATACTCCGATCATCGTAGGTTCGGATTCATGGACTGCTTCAAGACCTCAGAACAAGAATCTAACAAACTGCTTTCCGATTTGGGCCCAGAGCCAACTCCTGACCACCTAGTGCCCCAGAATCTTGCCGACGGACTAAGAGATAGGAAGACGCCAATCAAATCGGCTCTCTTGGACCAGAGAATTGTAGCCGGACTCGGGAACATCTACGTCTGTGAGATCCTCCATCGGGCTGGAGTCTCCCCTAGGAGGAAGGCCAGCAGCGTAGCAGGATCGTCCGGAGTCTCAACAAGAGTCGAGAGAATCACTGCTGCCATTCATGATGTGATTACAGAAGCCATCGATGCAGGAGGCTCTACCTTGCAGGACTTCAGAGGAGTAGACGGAGATCAGGCTATGGGATATTTCATTCACAACTTCTTAGTTTACGGGAGGGAAGATCAGGAGTGCCTAAGGGATGGTTGCTCAGGAACCATCAAAAGGATAGTTCAGTCGAATAGATCGACCTTCTACTGCTCATCCTGCCAACGTTGATGGACGTTCTACTAACAACCGATAACATGTCCGAAGAATATGAGATGAATGCTAAACTGATTACTGAGTTCATTGGAACCTTCTTCCTCTGTTTGACCATTTGTGTAGCAGGAGTATTCGGGCTTTCAGGACAAAATGCTCCTTTCGCCATAGCAGGTACCTTGATGGTGATGATTTATGCCGGGGGACACGTCTCAGGAGCCCACTACAATCCAGCAGTGACCATATCGATATGGATTAGGGGGGCGTGCGACAAATCAGAGATATTGCCTTACGCGATCTCACAGTTGGCAGCAGGAGCCTTAGCAGCTCTGGTAGCGGCACACTTGGTCGTAACCGGGAGTTTGGCTGAACATTATCCAATCGAGCCGTTCGATGCTACAGGAATCGAGATCTCAATCATTGTTTCGGAACTCCTCTTCACCTTCGCGTTGGTTTTCGTAATCCTAAATGTAGCAACCTCAGAATCTACAGAGGGAAATGGGTACTACGGTGCAGCCATCGCTTTGGTGGTCCTAGCTGGAGCCCTAACTGTTGGGACTATTTCCCTGGCTTCATTCAATCCGGCAGTATCGCTAAGCCTAGTAGTAGTGGGGAAGATGGCCTTTGCAGACATATGGCTTCATCTGGTCCCCCAGTTTCTGGGGGGTTGGGCTGCCTCTTTCGTCTTCATGTCTAATTCCTAGTCGAATTGCTGCGACAGCTCTATTCCACGTACTAGTGCCATGAGTACCTCGTTACGGGGTGTAGGCACCCCGAAATCCTCTCCCTTTGACACCACAGCACCGCAAAGGACATCGATCTCAGTCTTTCTTCCTGCCATCAGGTCCTGAAGCATTGATACTCTGTTCTCAGCAGTTGATTCGACAACCTTCCTCAGATATTGCTCAGAGTCAGAGTCCCCTAGTTCCACACCTGAGGCACGTGCCACAGCCTCGGCCTCCCTCATGGCCTCAAGTGCTTGACTCCACAATTCCGGGATCTCTGTCAGAGCTCCGTTCCGTACTCCTGCTATCGCGCAGATTGGGTTAATTGCTACATTGATCATTAACTTCCTCCAGATATCTCTCTCAATATCGGATGACCATTTTGGACTTAGACTCGCTTCATCCAGCAACGATAAGAACTCTTCAGCAGTTGTATTAGGGCTCCCACCATCCTTTGACCCAAGAGAAATTTTACCCCTTCCTGTCCAGTGTACAGCCCCGTCTCCATCTCTCCAAGCAGAGTGAGTGGTTGAACCACCCAGTACTCTTTCCCAGCCAACCCTGCTAGCAATAATTCCAGAATTTCCTAGTCCGTTCTGAATGCTGACTACCACTGCATCATCTTTAATCAGATCTTCAGCAATAGATGCCAAGTGAGGTGTTGATCCAGCCTTGCCAGAGACTATTGCCACATCGCAAGATCCGCACATATTTTCCTCAATAGGGCCCTTCTCGCTATCGATTAATGCATATCTCTCTCCCGGAATCATTTCTACTGAGCCTTCTGGGGTAAATAGAGTCAAACCCCCCTCCAAATTCCTAGCCGTCTCGCCACGAGAAACACAAACCAACTCAGCATCGGTGTCCGATAGACATCCAGCAAGAACTCCTCCAATTGATCCAGTACCTAGAATAGCAATTCTCACTAGCAACCCTCCGAGGGACATCTGGCCGAAAGGTGGACCACAACCCCAGACTCATCTGCAGTGACCCACAATGCCCTCTCAAGAGTGGAATTGCCACTTGCTACTGCCTCAATGTAAGCCTCCTCTCCTGGATATATCCATTCGCCAATGCTAACTTCCCAAATGCTCGACTGAGGTGTATCGCCGTGCCACTCTAAAGACAGTGCCAAATCTTCCGGACCTCGATTGATAATGGCGAATAACTCTGACTCAATCCTCTGATTGATACCTATCGCCAAGGAATCTTCACTGATGTCGTTTAGGGTGACTAAGACATCAAAACCCTCAGTAATTCTGTATGATATCACTGACTCATCACTCCCGCAAATCGTCAGCCACCCTTCTCCTCCGATGCCTATGGAACCATTCCCGCTTAGATTCCCGATCAGCCTCACTGCCGAGTAGTTACTCATCTCTATGGACCAGTTATCTCCAGTTTCAACTTGGGCCGCAACTTCACTGGATGGGCAGAAAGGAGAACCCTGGTCTGCGTGGAAGATGACATCTCCCGTATCAACGATTTCCTTGGGGATTTTCCATTGTCCACCCATAACCTGGATGGATGGCTCAGAACCATCTATCGCAATCTCCCATGGTCCTTCTGTTGAGTTCTCCACCTCAAGGAACACAACCGGTCCAAAGGATCTTCCTTGAGAATCAAAAGAGTCTGAGCTCTGAATCGCACCACTGTGACCGACCAAGCAAACTTCTTGGATTCCAGAACTTAGATTGCTCCCATTAATTGGCTCCCAATAAGCCCCTTCAACAACTAGCTGACCTCCTCCTCCAGCGTCAAAGTCTGAGCAAATAATTGGCTTGTCCAACTCCTCAGAAAGCCTCCAGAACGGACCAATAAGCCCCTCGTTAGAGTCTGCATAAAGTAAGATTTCATGTTCCATTTCGAAGCCTGAGACCTCGACTAGTATCTTGAGGAGGTGCTTCGAGAAATTCTGCTCTGGAGGTGTAATCGAGATTTGTAAATCATTGGTTTCAGACTGCGAAACTCCATCGAAACGACAAGGATCACCTAAATCAGAACAATTGTCGGTGAGAATCCAATCTTCAGCTTGTGCACCCTCTAACCTCATCTGCAGCCAACCGGAGACAGGCATCACCCCTTCTGGCTCCAGATGTAGCAAGATTACTTGTTCGACGCCTCCTGAGAATTGCACCTCTTGCGGCCACTTCTCTGAGGATATGCCCGCAATGTAGTCCTCCATCTCGTACGAGGGAACTGATCCCGGCAGTCCTGCCAGAAGAATTACACTCGCGATTGCTACGAAACGACTCTTGAATCTCTCATCCAATCCAGCTTGTTCGTCAAGGATAATTGGCTGGGGAAGACTATCCGGGTTGAAACGCTGCCATGCAGCCACGAAGGCAAGGAAGACCCATGGGGTCCATTGAGCAGTAGCAAAAACCACCACCATAGCGAAGAGTACGATTAGGAAGATTGAGGTCTGTGTCCCCCCTCCCCTCATTTCTGAGGGGCCAATAATTGCATGAAGCAACCTATCCCCGGGAAGGCCAGGTATTGGAAGCATCATTATCCAACCAACTAGGGATAGCCCTACTCCGGAAATTCCAATTGGATGCAACCATTGGAGGCGGATTTCCAAATGATCCCCCAGCAAAGACTCAGCCAGCGATCCAGAGATTAGATTCGTCTCAAACACTGTAGGGGGGCCTATTAGTGAAGGTGGAATGCTTGGTGTAAGGATGAGACCAATTACAGTCAGAAAACTACCCGAAATGAATAGTACCAGTGGGACTGCCAACTCTATGGAACCTAGAGCTCTTCTAGATGGCATTGGAACCAAGTCCAGTTTCCTCTGTCCCAGAGCACCAACGATTCCGAATGGCCACCAAGTGGGAATCGGAAATACGATTGGAGCGATGTGTCCTATTTCTATCCCGAATCGTCTAGCTACTAGGACCCTGCAATAACTAGCTATGGAGAGGGTGACTATAATGGGCAGTGTGAAAAATAGTAGAGATTGTGCGATCTCGCTATTTCCCGCTGAATCCCCCGCATAGTCGTATTCGGAAACCCAATGTGAACCAACGATAGTGATGAAGACAGACATGACCGCCCACATCAGAGCCCCTTGGTAACTTTCCATCACATTGCTTCCGGGGGGAAGTCGAGAAACGGTTAGAATGGGGGGG
>CETB01024981.1_pt1 | contig 15435 bp, 15 predicted proteins | sample 356381 | NCBI WGS metagenome assembly CETB01 (sample SAMEA2622545, study PRJEB7988) | marine metagenome | biome: marine biome (ENVO:00000447); feature: deep chlorophyll maximum layer (ENVO:xxxxxxxx); material: "saline water (ENVO:00002010), including plankton (ENVO:xxxxxxxx)" | depth 155 m | reverse complement strand
ATAAGTATTCTTTATTAAAGTCCTTTGATAAAGGATTTGAATCTTTAGTCCCGTTAGGGTGGGGTGTTTTTGGTTGGGTTAACCAATTTTTAGTTATTCCAATGTTTAATTTTTTAGAAAATTTCGGATTGAATTATGGAATTATTATACTAATTATTGCACTTGTTATTAAAATGATATTATTTATTCCTACCAAGAGTTCATACTTATCGATGGCAAAAATGCGTGTTCTCAAGCCTGAAATAGATGCAATAAATGAAAAAATTGAAGATCCAATGCAACGTCAACAAGCCCATATGAATCTATATAGGAAAACTGGTGTTAATCCACTTGGAGGATGTTTGCCCATGTTATTACAAATGCCCATTTTGATAGCTTTATTTAGATTTTTCCCAGCTTCTATTGAATTAAGGCAACAACCCTTTTTATGGGCAGATGACTTATCGAGCTATGACTCTATCCTAGATCTAGGATTTAATATCCCATTATATGGGGATCATATTAGTTTATTTGCTTTACTAATGACTTTTGCAACAGTTTTACAAATGTTCTATTCTAATCAAATGTCTTCTAGTAGTGCTCAAATGCCACAAATGAAGTATGTTATGTATGCTATGCCATTAATTTTTTTATTTGTAATGAATAATTATTCCTCTGCCTTAAGTTATTATTATTTTCTAGCCAACTTAATTACTTTTGCTCAACAAGCATTAATAAGAAGAAGTCTCGATGACAATAAACTATATGCGATGTTGCAAGCGAATAAAAAAAAACCAATTAAAAAATCTAAGTTTCAACAAAAATTAGAAGAATTAGCAAAAAATCAGAATAGATAAATATGAGACTATATATCTTGATTATAATATTGTCTTTTTATTGCTGTACCAGTAAATCACACTTATTAAAAAATAATACGCAATCCTTACCACTGATTGTCATGGAAAGAACAGCTTGCTATGGTACATGTCCACAATATATAATTAGTATTTATAATAATGGAACTATTGAATATGAAGGTAAAATGTTTGTGAGTAAAATTGGATGTTTCTTTTCTTTTTTATCAGAAGACATATTGAATATGATTAAATCAGAATTCATTGCTAGTCAATTTTTCTCATTTGAAAACGAATATAATTCTAATATTACAGATATTCCTTCTGTTATACTGGAAGCCCATATGGGCTCTAAAAATCATCGAGTTATGGATAGATGGAATGGGCCAAAAAAATTGAAAAATTTACAGAATCTAATTGACAGTGTAGGGAGTACTGTGATAGATTGGCAGGATTGTCAAAATTAGGTCAGCAATTCACTTAGCGACCCATATTTATCTACCCTAACACCTCGTTCCGTTTTTTTTACAGTACAGCATTCATGATGATAGTCATGTTCTAAAAATAAAATATATCCTTCATTTACGGCTTCGTCTAAAAAGTGTTTTTTCTCTTTTAATGTTATTAGTGGTTGTGTATCATATCCCATTACATACGGTAAGGGTATATGGCCAATTGATGGAATAAGATCTGCTGTAAACACCAATTTTTTATTTTTGATATTAATGATTGGAATCATTTGTCCAGCAGTATGTCCGTGAAAAAATCGGACTTCAATGTCATTATATAAATTTCCTTCATTGATAAATTTCAATTTCTTTTTTTCTGCTATTAAATTAAAGTTTTCTCTTAAAAAAGATGCTTTTTCGCGATCGTTTGGATTATTAGCCAATTCCCAGTGTATTTTATTTGTTAAGTGTTGGGCATTTTTGAAAAGTATCTCATGTTTATTATTTCTATTTATAATAGCACCTCCACAATGATCGAAATGTAAATGTGTCAGAAAAACATGAGTAATTTCGTCAGGATCTATTTCAATTTGCGCGAGGGATTTTTCTAAACTATCTTCTCCGTGTAAATAGAAGTGTTTAAAAAACTTCTCGCTTTGTTTATTGCCTATGCCAGTATCGATGAGAATTTTTTTGTTGTCAAATTCTATTAATAGACACCTCATCGACCAAGAGCACATATTGTTTTCATCAGGTGGATTTGTTTTGGCCCAAATCGTTTTGGGTACAACTCCAAACATGGCACCGCCATCAAGTTTAAATTTTCCAGTATTTATTACATGTATTTTCATAAAGCTATACTATATTGTAAATATATATATGATTTCCTAATTATTATAATTCATTAAATAATTATTAAATGAACATACATTTTATTGCTATTGGTGGAAGCATAATGCATAGTTTAGCTATTGAATTAAAAAGGCATGGTCATATCATTACAGGTTCAGATGATTTTATTTATGATCCAGCTAAATCAAACTTAAATAAGTATAATTTATTACCTAAAGAATTTGGGTTTTATATTTCTAATATACATGATAAACTAGATTTAGTTATTTTAGGGATGCATGCAAAAATTGATAACCCTGAATTATTAGAAGCTCAAAAAAAAAATATTCCTATTTCTTCTTTTCCGGAGTTTATTTTTAATTATTCAAAACAAAAAAAACGTATTGTCATTGCAGGTAGTCATGGTAAAACCACTATTACAGGAATGATTATACATGTTTTAAGTCAAAATAATATTGCATTAGATTATTTAATTGGAGCAAGAATAAATGCATTGTCCAATCAAGTTAAACTAGATAATAATGATATTATCATTATTGAAGGTGATGAATACTTATCATCTCCTATTGATGTGACTCCAAAATTTATCCACTATCATGCTGACATTTTAGTTGTCTCAGGTGTTTCTTGGGATCATGTGAATGTGTTTCCTACTTTAAATTCTTATCAAAGTGCTTTTAAATCTGTATGCAAACAAGTACTTAAATCATCAGGGCAAATTTTTTTTTGTAAGCATGATCCATTTCTATTATCTTTTTTAAAGAACAAGCACTCCTCTGTTCAATCATATTCTTTGCCGGAATATGAAGTGATAGATGGTAAATTTAATTTAATTGTTAATTCTAAGAGTTTGTCATTATCGGTCTTTGGGCAACATAATTTATGTAATATTGCTGCAGCTAAATCTGTATGTGATCAACTTGGTGTGTCTGATCAAGATTTTTATACAGCAATCCAAACTTTTCAGGGTGCGTCTAAACGTTTAGATCTTATTAAAGAAATTGATAATCATAGTTGTGTTTATTATGATTTTGCTCATTCTCCTTCGAAAGTATCCGCAACTATTAATGCGGTTAGAGAATTATATCCTAATCGTTATTTAATAGCATGTTTAGAGTTACATACTTTTAGTAGTTTGAATAAGGATTTTATTCCAAACTATTCAAATATATTTTTGGAATGTAATGAAGTCTTTATTTATATTCCAAAAAAAGAATTAAAAAGAAAAAGAATCAGTGAAATTAATCCAGATTATGTTCTCCATTTAATTAACCATGATCATGTTACGGTAATAGAGGACGTTCAGCAACTTCGTGCAAATCTGTCTAATTTAAAATTGGATCATACTAATTTATTAATGATGAGTTCCGGTAATTTCTCAGGGTTGGATATTACATCTATCTTCATGTAGTATTTCTATCCATTCATGGAAATAAGAAATTCTTCATTATTGATTGTGCCCTCTAGTCTGTCTTTAATAAATTCCATGGCTTCAATAGGTTTCATATCTGCAAGATGCTTTCTTAAAATCCACATTCTTTGCATTTTTTCTTTGCTAATTAGCAGGTCTTCTCGTCTAGTTCCTGAACTAATTAAATCTATTGCTGGATAAATTCGTCTATTAGAAATACTTCTATCAAGTTGCATTTCCATATTTCCAGTCCCTTTAAATTCTTCAAAAATAACCTCATCCATTTTTGATCCGGTTTCTACTAATGCTGTAGCAATAATTGTTAAGGAACCACCATTTTCAATATTTCTTGCAGAACCAAAAAAACGTTTTGGTTTATGTAATGCATTGGCATCAATACCTCCAGATAATATTTTTCCAGACGCAGGGGCGACTGTGTTATATGCTCTCGCTAACCTTGTAATAGAGTCTAGTAGTATGACTACATCGTGTCCACATTCGACCATTCTTTTTGCTTTTTCTAATACTATGTTTGCAACTTTTACATGTCTCTCTGCTGGCTCATCAAATGTAGAAGCAATGACTTCTCCCGCCACTGTTCTAGCCATATCTGTTACTTCTTCAGGCCTTTCATCTATCAATAAGACAATTTGGTATACTTCAGGATGATTTGCAGCGATTGCATTGGCAACTTCTTTTAATAGGACTGTTTTCCCAGTTTTTGGTTGTGCGACAATCAGTCCGCGCTGGCCTTTTCCAATCGGAGAAAATAAATCTATCAGTCTCGTTGATATAGTTGAGTTTTTTTCTACAATCTTAAATTTTTCATCTGGAAATAAAGGTGTTTTGTGCTCAAATGCAACTCTATCTCTCAGCAAAGCGGGATCTAGATTATTAATTTTCAATACTTTAACTAGTGGGAAAAATTTTTCACCTTCTTTCGGTGGTCGAATTTCTCCCGTAACAGTGTCACCTGTTTTTAATCCAAAAAGTTTAATCTGTGACTGAGAAACATATATGTCGTCAGGTGAATTTAAATAGTTGTAATCGGAGGATCTTAAAAAACCATATCCATCAGCCATTTTTTCTAATACACCTTCGCCTACTACTTCAGACTCAAAATTGTAATTTAATTCCGTGTTGTTTTTCTCTGATTTAATATCAGATGCAGATCCCTTTTCATAATGCGCTTTCCTTGTTTTATTCCAACTTTTCTCTTGCTGCTTGACATTCACATCTTTTTTGTTCACATCTTTTTTGTTCACGTCTTTTTTGTTCATGTCTTTTTTGTTCATGTCTTTTGTCTTCGTCTCTTTTTTATTTGTGTTTTTCACTGTTTTTACAGAATGATTTTTTTTGGATTCATGTGGTACTAATGCTTGCTTATCTAAAATTTCATAAATAAGATCTAATTTTTTATAATTTTTTAAATCAGCAACTTCTAATTTTTTTGCAATATCTTGCAATTCAGTAAGTTTTTTCTTTTTAAGTTCTAATATGTCGTACATAAATCAGGTATTTTAATTTGCCTATAATTCAATCGCCAAAAAATAAAATATAAACGGGAAATATAAAAGGGTTTATTAGATATAATTGATGCAATTATACGACATTCTTTTTAATAATAATGTATATATTGTAAAAAAAAATAATATGATTCAAAGAATACAAACACTATATATTTTGGGGGGAGCCTTATCAGTCCTCACCGGCTCTTTCTGTTTTCCATATTTTGAATGTGATAATCCGTCAATAAATGTGTATATTTTTGATCAATATCTAGGTTTTTTTTGGTTGCTTGTATTTTTAGTATTTTCAGTATTAGCATTTCTTAAGTTTAAGAATAGGAAACAACAACTATATTATATTAATGGTAATATATTGGGAATTATCTTTTTGATTGTATTTGTTTACTCTTATTATTTTTACCTTGATTTCTTTTTGCATCTAAAATTGTATGTAGTGAATTCAATTTTCACTATATCCTTATCCATAGGCTTGTTTTCTTTTCTTTTAGCTAGGCGTGCTATTCAAAAAGATGAAGATTTAATTAATTCGATTAATAGGATTCGTTAATTTTGATCTGGGGCCTAGTTCAATTACTTCCAAGTCAAATATCCTATTTTCTTCGATTTTAACTAGTATGATAGTCCTTTTTTTATGAAAACCTTCTTTCCCAGCGGCCCCTGGATTGATATGTAATAATTTATATTTTTTGTCATACATTACTTTTAGGATATGTGAGTGTCCGCATATATATAAATGTGGTTTATATAATTCTATTTCTTGTTTAATGACTTGTGTGTATTTATTTGGATATCCTCCAATATGAGTCATCAAGACTCTTATTTTTTCACATTTGAATTTTTGAATTTCGGGATATTTTTGTCTTATGAATGCTCCATCAATATTACCATAAACCCCAATTACTTTATTCTGTTCAATAAACTCACTTATTGTTATACTATAGCCGAAATCACCAGCATGCCATATCTCATCACAATTATTTGTTAATTTTAGTATTTTATCATCTAAATAATTATGAGTGTCAGATATTATAGCAATTTGTTTCATCATGTATATTTATTTCAAATGATTCTAATTTATGACTATTTTTGAAAAAACTTATTCAATGGGGATTTCATATGCTTATAAATATATAATGCACCTCTCTTATCTCGGGACTAATTTTTCTGGTTGGCAAATTCAGGACAATGCAAAGACTATCCAGGGTGTTCTTATGGAGGCTTTGAAGTGTATAGTAAATAAAGATATTCCATTAATTGTTGGTGCAGGTAGAACGGATAGTGGTGTGCATGCTATTAATTTTTATGCACATTTTGAGTGGGATGAAATAAATATAGAACAATTGAAATATAAAATGAATAGATTTTTACCTATTGATATTGTGCTTCATAGTATTAATCGTATTGATATTGATTTTCATGCTCGCTATTCTGCTAAATCTAGAAAATATGAGTACTGGCTTTCAACAGTGAAGGACCCTTTTTTAATTAATCGAGCATATTTTTTTGAGAAAACATTAAATTTAGAATTAATGAATTTAGGTGCTAAAATGTTCATTGGCAAGAAAGATTTCAGTGCTTTTTCTAAATCTAAATCTCTCAATAATGTTTGCTCTATTAAATCAGCATATTGGGTCAAAAGTAAAAACATGTTAATTTTTTCTATTGAGTCGGATAGATTTTTATATAACATGGTTAGATGTATTGTTGGCACATTGATTAATTTAGGTTTGGAAAAAATTAATTTAGATCAGTTATCTAATATTATGTTGAGTTCTAGTCGATCACATGCAGGATATTCAGTCCCTGCATGTGGTTTATATTTAGTAGATATTAAATATCCAAAAGTGTTTAGTCTTGAAAGTATTTGATTTTAAATTATTGTTTAAACTAATCCATTATACTAAGCCATATAAAATCGTGTTTTTGGGGGCTATTTTAGCATCTATTTTTTTTGGATTGTTATCAACAACTCGCCCATTACTTATTCAATACGCATTCGATCATTATATCTTAAACTCTAACATTGAAAAGCTACTAAACATTATCATCATAATTTTTATTTTTTTGTTATTTGAGGCGCTGTTTCAATTTGTGTTTATTTATCAATCAAATTATTTAGCTCAGAAAATTATCAAAAATCTTAGGGCTAATTTATTTGATAAAATAATTTCATTTCAAGTTCGGTATTTTGATAGTAATCAAATAGGTACAACTATCACTAGGTTAATCTCAGATATTGAAGCTATATCCTCTGTGTTTTCACAAGGTTTGTTAGTTATTTTTGGAGACTTGTTTAAAGTTTGTTTAATTATTACATGTATGTTGTTTGTTAATTGGAGGTTAGCCTTAATAAGCTTACTCTTTCTTCCATTTTTAATTTTGGCTACTATTCTATTTCAAAAACATATGCAAAAAGCATTTTTAGATGTCAGGAAATATATTTCAAAGATCAACACATTTGTGTATGAACATATAATTGGGATGAATCTTGTTCAAATATTTTCAAAAGAAAATAATGAATTTGAATTGTTTAAAAATCTAAATTCTTTTCATAGAGATGCGCATATAAAAACAGTTTTATATTTTTCAATTTTTTTACCTATTGTAGATGTTTTTTCTGCAATTGCTATGGGACTGATAGTTTGGTATGGTTCTATTCAGGCTATTAACACTCAATTGGTTACTATAGGTGAAATTGTGGCTTTTATCCTATTTATTAATATGTTGTTTAGGCCCTTACGAGGAATTGCTGATAGATTTAATATTTTACAGATGGGTGTCGTTGCTGCCAATAGAGTATTTATTCTTTTAGAAAGTCAAATTAAACAAGAGAACGTGTATGATTCTAGCGTGCAAGTTAATATGTGGACTAATACAAGTATTGTGTTTAAAGATGTAACCTTTGCCTATAAAGCTGGAGAGCCTGTTTTAAACAATATCCACTTCGCTATTCATCCTAATGATAATATTGCAATTATTGGATCAACAGGTTCTGGTAAAACAACTATTATTAATTTGCTAATGAAATGGTATGATTTGACTTTTGGAGATATTTATATCAATGAAAATAATTTATCTAATATCTCTATTCAAGAATTAAGAAAAAATATCGGTATTGTATTGCAGGATAATTTTTTTCTTGCAGATTCTTTAATGAATAATATCAAATTTTTCCATAACATCTCTGACAAAGAAGTCTATAATGCAGTTGAACAGATTGGCCTAGAAGATTTCATCAATAAATTCCCAGAAAAATATAATTATCATATAGGTGAACGGGGTAATGGTTTGTCTCAGGGTGAAAAACAATTAATATCCTTTTTAAGGACATATTTGTTAAATCCGGCTTGTTTTATTTTAGATGAAGCAACTTCATCTATGGATCCATTTACAGAAAAACTGATTCAGAAAGCAATTAAAAATATTACTAAAAATAGAACTTCGATTATTATTGCACATCGTTTATCTACAATCCAAGATGCTAATAAAATATTGGTTTTAGAGAATGGTGATATAGTTGAATCTGGAACTCATAAAGAATTAATTAATCTAAATGGAAAATATGCAAATTATTATTATCAACAATTTATTTAATTTTTCAATTCATTTGTAAAAGCTTTTCCAGTATGTGTTTTTATCCCCATTAAATTCATTGGATTTCCTTGAAAAATAATCTTTCCGCCATTGTTCCCAGCTTCTGGGCCTAGATCAATTACCCAGTCGACATTTTTAATTAATTCGAGATTATGCTCAATAATAATAATTGTATTGCCAAGATTAACTAATTTTTGAAATGCCTTAATTAAAATTTCAATATCATAAAAATGTAACCCTTTGGTAGGCTCATCAAATATGAGTACAGATTTAGATTTTTTCTTGCTTAAAAATGACGCTATTTTTAGTCTTTGTGCCTCACCAGAGCTTAATGTCGAAACAGGTTGGCCTAATTTTAAATAACTAAGGCCAACTTCTATTAATGGTTCAATTTGGTCAGATATAATTTTATAATCATACTTCCTAAAAAAATCAGATGCTTCTTTAATAGTTAAGTCCAAAATATCAGCAATATTTTTGTCTTCAACATATACTTTTAAAATACTATTCTCATATCTTTTTCCTTTACATGAGTTGCATATTAATTTAATATCAGATAAAAATTGCATTTCTACATTAACAAACCCTTGGCCTTTACATTCTTCACATCGCCCTCCCTTGATATTAAATGAAAAATGTTGTTTTTTGAATTGATTTAATTTAGCTAATTTTTGAGACGCAAATATATTGCGAATACTATCAAATCCATTAATATATGTAATTGGTGTAGATTTAGATGATTTTTTTATTGATTCTTGATTTAAGAAGTCTATGTTTTCAATTTTGTTTACATTAAAATCAATTGATTCACATTTAGGTTTTGGAAAGCTATAGTCTCTAAGTTTTCTTTTTACAGCAGGTAATAAGATATCTCTTAATAGAGTTGTTTTCCCTGACCCACTAACCCCTGTAATTGCAGTCAGCACATTGATGGGTATATCAACATTTATGTTTTTTAAATTATTTTTTGTGATGTTTGTAACCTGAATAAACTCTTTTATTTGTCTATATTTTAATTTTTCATTCTTTTTCAACCGCATGTAATTTAAGGTTCGGCTTTTTTTCTCTTTGTTATTTGTGTCTCCACTATAAATGATGTTTCCTCCATTAATTCCAGCAAAAGGTCCCATTTCTATTATATGGTCTGCAGCTTTGATTATTTCTTTATCATGTTCGACTATGATAATAGAATTGCCTAGATGTTTTAATTGATTTAATATATTAATTAATTTATTTGTGTCACGAGAATGTAGGCCGATGCTAGGTTCATCTAAAATATATAATGATCCGATTAATCCACTGCCAATAGATTTAGCAATATTTATTTTTTGCATTTCTCCTCCTGAAAGAGAATTAGATTTTCTATTTAATGTTAAGTAATCTAGTCCTAGCTCAATGAGGATGTTAAGTCTTGATATAACTTCATGTTTTATTTTTTCTGTAACTTTTTTTTCCTTTTTCGAAACTTTAATTTTTTTGATAAATTTTAGTAAATCTTTAATTGGGTAGTTAATTAAAGCCTGTATGTTTTGGTTGTTTATTTTAATATATTCACTGATTGTTTTTAACCTGTTTCCCTTACATTTTTTGCATATTGATCGACTTTTATATTTTGATAACATCACTCTATACTGTATTTTGTATGATTTCCTTTTCAGGAAATCAAAAAAACCATCAATACCACTAAAATTACTTTTTCCATGCCACAGTATTTTTTTTTCTTCCTGGGATAGATTAGAGTATTTAATATTTAGTGGAAACTGGATTGCTGCTGATTTTTTTATTAAATCATTTTTCCATTTTTCCATTTTTCCATTCTTCCAGGGATGAATCATGTTTTCTAGAACACTTAATTCTTTATTAGGGATTACTTTTTCTGGATCAATTTCAATAAGGTCACCATGTCCATTACAATATTCACATGCTCCATATGGGTTGTTGAAATTAAATAAATCTTTATTTGGTTCTTGGAAATACATGTTGTCAAGAAAAAAATTTGCGTTAATTTTTTTTAATAATTTTCTATTTTCGTTATATATAGAAAATTGGCCCGTTCCTATTTCAATTGCTTTTTGATATGTTTTTTTTAAAATGGCTTCAAAATCCGAATTTGCTTCATATATTAATCTGTCTAAGATTAATTCACTTGTGTCATAACTCTCTTTAATGTCATCAATCTTAGTTATTTTCGAATTGATCAGGAGTCTTGTATATCCTTTTTCTTTTAGATATTTAAGCTGATTCATTTTAACAGGGCAACATATGATAAATTTACATTTTGTTCTAAATGTTGATATGTATTTTTTAAAATCTTGAAATGAGTACTTTGTCACTTTTTTACCACTAATTGGGGAAAATGTTTTTCCATTTTTTTCGTATAGCAGTGTTAAATAATAATATATTTCTGTTATAGTGCCTACAGTTGATCTTGGGTTGTTAATGTGACTTTTTTGTTCGATTGCTATTGCAGGTGATAAGCCTGTAATATGTTCCACTTCTGGTTTGTTATGGTTTTTTAAAAACTGTCTTGCATAGGAAGATAAGCTTTCAATATATCGTCTTTGTGCCTCTGCATAAATTGTGTCATAGGCCAATGAAGATTTACCTGAGCCAGAAACCCCTGTAATAACAACAATTTGATTTTTTGGGATATTTATAGATATATTCTTAAGGTTATGCAAACGGGCTCCCCTTATAATGATGTCGTTTTTTTTTAACATTCTTATTGAATCCAAAATTGATAAATTTTTTCACCCAATATATATGAAATACTTAGTATTATTGGATATATAACAAATAACCAACATAGGCTTACTATGTTTTGTTGGATTAGTGCCGTAGATAGACCGTGTGCTAAAATATTTTCACAAAACTTATACCATGTACAAATATTAAAGTGGTTGGCAAACAAATTAGCTAAAATTGCCCCTGCTAGTATTGCATTACCTGTGATTAATAAATGTGTAAGCATGTCTAATAAATATATTAATTATTCATTGTAATTATTGCATAATATTTAGTAATATAATTTTTTTAAGTATATTTGTTGTTATAAATTCAAAACCAAATTGCGTATAGATAAATTTTTACTTGTTTAATTTTTTACTAACTAAATAAGCTAAAAATATGTCTATTAATGTAATCAAAGATGAGCAATTGGTTCAATCGTATATAAACGGAAAAGATAATTCACTTAATATTTTAATTAATCGTCATCGTCAGAGATTGATGGCTTTCATAATATCTAAAGTTAAAGATCAATCTTTAGCGGAGGATATTTTTCAAGAAACTTTTTTAAAAGTTATTAAGGCATTAAAACAGGGTAAACATTACAATGAGCAAGGGAAGTTTTTACCATGGGTCATGAGAATTTCTTACAATTTGTCAATGGATTATTTTAGAAAAATCAAAAAAACAAAATTTATTCGTTCTAATACTGAATTTAATATTTTTGATTTTGTGAAGGATACATCTATTAGTATGGAAGATGAGTTAGTTAATAAAAAAGTTTTAGAAGATGTAAAAAATATTATTGAAAAATTACCTGTTGAGCAAAAAAGAGTTTTGAAAATGAGATATTATTTTAATATGAGTTTTCATGAGATTGCAGAAGACTGTAATATTAGTATTAATACAGCCTTAGGACGCATGCGTTATGCATTAATTAATTTAAGAAAAATCATCAAACAGGATGGAGTTGTTTTGTCAGTGAATTAATTTATGAAAATATTATAATAAAATTCAGTTTTATTACGTTACCATAGTACAAATTAAATTTGCCTATGGATATATTTTTTACCAATTTAAAAGAAGAAAAACATAAACTATTAATTAAGAATTTAACTAAAGAGATAGAGTATCTGGATTATTTAATTTCTTTACATTCAGATTCAGAAATAAAATGCAATAAATTTTTAAATGATTATTCAAACTCATTATTCACACCTTTACATGAAGAGGATTCGGCTGGTGTGATACTAAACTAAAATTTATTAGTTTAGTGTTATGCTTATTAATATATAAGATGAATAAAAACGAGAAAATTTTATTTATTATTTCACAGTTAGAATCATTATATAGTACGCCAGCTATACCTTTACAACATGTTAATGATTATACTCTATTAATTGCTGTTTTATTATCTGCTCAATGTACTGACGCTAAAGTTAATGAAATAACACCTCGTTTATTTTCTTTAGCTGATAACCCAAAAGATATGATGTCAAAGGACGTAGATACCATCCGAGAGATTATTAAGCCATGTGGATTGTCTCCGTCAAAATCTAAAGCAATTTCTCAATTATCAAAAATATTAGTAGAAAAACATAATTCAATTGTTCCAGACAACTTTGAGGATCTTGAAAATTTACCAGGTGTTGGCCATAAAACAGCATCAGTTGTTATGTCACAAGCATTTAATATCCCATCATTTCCAGTAGACACACATATTCATAGGCTTAGTTATCGCTGGTGTTTAAGTAATGGCAGAAATGTGATTAAAACAGAAAAAGATTGTAAACGTCATTTTCCTAAGCATCTATGGAATAAGTTACATTTACAAATGATTTATTTTGGCAGAGAGCATTGTCCTGCAAGACAACATAATCCAAGAGTATGTCCTATTTGTAGTGTTGTTGGAAGAAAATCATTGTTTAAGTAAAAACTTAAGTATTGATTTATTACATTTGAATTTAGTAATATTTTTTTTATGACACATTTAAAAATTGGTGAAAATGCTCCAAATTTTTCTGGTCTTAATCAGAACGGTGACATTATCTCTTTATCAGATTATAAAAACAAAAGTTTAATACTTTATTTTTATCCAAAAGATAATACGCCGGGGTGTACAGCGGAATCATGTGATTTAAACGCAAACTATTCGCACCTGCTTGATAAAGGATTTGAAGTACTTGGAGTCAGTCCAGATTCCCAAATCTCACACCTTAAATTTATTGATAAATATAATTTAGCTTTTAATTTGATTTCTGATACTGAAAGAAGACTCTGTAATGATTATGGCGTTTGGGGGAAGAAAAAATTTATGGGGAAAGAATATATGGGTGTTCATAGAACGACATTTATTATAAATAATAATCAAAAGATTGACCATATATTTACAAAGGTAAACACTAAAGATCATACTAATCAAATATTAGAAATATATAAATAAATCTAAATTATGAGTAAAGAATTAGAAGCAAAACATAAGGCATTAGCTTTAACAATGGATAAAATTGAAAAAACCTATGGTAAAGGTACTATTATGAAACTTGGAGATGCTCCAATTATCGATATTGAATCAATATCAACTGGATCTATTGGTATAGATTTAGCTTTAGGCGTTGGTGGATTGCCAAAAGGTAGAGTCATTGAGATTTTTGGACCAGAGTCTTCGGGAAAAACAACTTTAACTCTCCATGCTATTGCTGAAGCACAAAAAAAAGGAGGTATTGCTGCCTTTATTGATGCTGAACATGCATTTGATCGTTTTTATGCAAAAAAATTAGGTGTCGACATAGATAATTTACTTATTTCACAGCCAGATTGTGGTGAGCAGGCATTAGAAATAGCGGATAATTTAATTCGTTCGGCAGCAATAGATATTCTTGTTATAGATTCAGTAGCCGCTTTAACTCCAAAAAGTGAAATTGAAGGTGAAATGGGTGAATCAAAATTAGGCCTGCAAGCACGTTTAATGTCACAAGCACTTCGAAAAATGACTGCTACTATTAGTAAATCGGGATGTATTTGTGTGTTTATTAATCAATTGCGAGAAAAAATAGGTGTTATGTTTGGTAATCCTGAAACTACTACAGGTGGTAATGCCTTAAAGTTTTACTCCTCTGTCAGAATAGACATTCGAAGAAGCACGCAAATCAAAGATGGAGATAAAACGATTGGTAATAGAACTAGGGTCAAGATTGTTAAAAATAAAGTAGCGCCTCCATTTAGAGGTGCACAATTTGATATTATGTATGGTGAAGGGATTTCGAAAACAGGTGAAATTATTGACTTAGGGGTAGAGCACGGTATTATTCAAAAAAGTGGTTCTTGGTTTAGTTATGATGACACAAAGCTCGGTCAGGGAAGAGAATCTGTTCGACAAATATTAAAAGACAACCCTGATTTGAGTAGTCAGGTAGAAGAACAAATAAAAGAAAAACTTTCTTGAAATCAGTAATTAGATATTTTCAGAGCATTTTTTTTATAATATGCGCCTTCCTACTTTTTAGTTGTCAAAATCCCTCTGTTGTTCCTTTTACATCTTCTCTGGATTCATTATCAAATCTACTTATAGATGATTCCTTGAATATATCTCTATTAACTCAGCGTGCAAATATTTATATAGAAAAAAATAAGTTGTATTTAGCACAAAAAGATATTGATAATGCGTATAGTGTTTTTAAAAATGATCCAGATTTATTACTTGCTAGAGGTAGTGTTTATTATATTTTAAATCAAACTAGAATATCTAAAGAAAGTTGGGAGAGATGTTTGCGGATTAATCCAAATCAACTGGAATGTCGTGAAAAATTAACTAATTTATTTTGTGTAGTTAGGCATCCTAATTGTAAGTTAATGATAGATACTTTGTCATTAATTACTAATGGCATTATTCCAAGTTCATTCATTGTCTTTTTAAAAGAAATGAAAGAATATGAATTAGCCATGAATTTGTTACATAATAGAATAACTCGATTCCCAGAAGAAAAAGAAACTTTATCATTGTTGTCTATTATATATAGTGATACCACATCTTCTAATAA
>CETB01018008.1_pt1 | contig 15435 bp, 15 predicted proteins | sample 356381 | NCBI WGS metagenome assembly CETB01 (sample SAMEA2622545, study PRJEB7988) | marine metagenome | biome: marine biome (ENVO:00000447); feature: deep chlorophyll maximum layer (ENVO:xxxxxxxx); material: "saline water (ENVO:00002010), including plankton (ENVO:xxxxxxxx)" | depth 155 m | reverse complement strand
TGCTTTATATTATGATCCCATAGAGAATCATTTTTGTGATTTTCACAATGGTTTAAAACATATTCAAAAAAAAATTATTGTTTCTATAGGAGATCCATTAATTAGATTTGAGGAGGATCCAGTTAGAAGTCTTCGAGCAATTCGTTTTAGTTCAAAACTAAAATTTAAAATATCAAGCGAAATAAAAGAGGCGATATATCAAAAGGGTTATTTGCTTGAAAATATTTCTAACGCAAGAATGTTTGATGAGTTTTGTAAAATCTTTCTTGCTAGAGAGGCTTTGAATAATTTTAATAAATTAAATTCTTTCGGGATTCTAAAATATTTAGTAAAAACAAAAAATTATACAGAAAGTAGCTTTAATCATAAGTTTCAAAAAGGTGCATTAGTAAATACTGACAACAGATTAAAGGACTCTAAATCAGTGACCCCAGGTTTCCTTATTGCTGCATTACTTTGGCCTAGATTAATTGATGCTTGTAAAGAACAAGGCTTTCTAAATTTAAGAAAATTCTTTAGGAATATGGATAGCGTTTTGAGAGAACAACAAGAATTAACGGCTATCCCAAGAAAATTTCATGGATACATCAAGGATATTTGGTCGCTTCAATTAAAACTTGAAACTCGCTTGGGACATCAACCATATAAAATCTTAAATCATCCACGCTTTAGAGCAGCATATGACTTCTTGCTTCTTAGAGAGGAAGCTGCAAATGACATACAAGGTCTGGGTGATTGGTGGACAAAATTTCAAAAAATAAATAGAACTGGAAAGATCGATTTAATTAAAAAACTTAAAGAATCAAGAGCTAAGCCAATAGAGAAAAAATTTGGTTTCTATGAAGAGTTAAGCTAATCTTTACATAATAAATAAATAACCTATGGAACCAGCTTTACAGGAAGCTCCGCTTCCAAAATATATAGCAATCGAAGGGCCTATTGGTGTTGGCAAAACAACGCTTGCACACAAAATTGCTGAAACATTTAATTATGATGTTTTCTTAGAGCAACCTGCGGAAAACCCTTTTTTAAAAAATTTTTATAGAAATCCAAAACAATCTGCATTGGCAACTCAATTGTTCTTCTTATTTCAGCGAATGCAACAAATTGAGGATTTAAAACAAAGATCTTTATTTGAACCAGTACGTGTTGCAGATTTTTTAATTGAAAAAGACAGGCTTTTTGCAGAAGTCACTCTCTCTGAAGAAGAAATGAGTCTTTATGATAAAGTTTATGAGCATTTAACTTTAGATGCCCCCTCACCAGATTTGGTAATCTATCTGCAAGCTCCGGTTGAAGTTTTACTAGATAGAATAAACAAGCGAGGAAATCCTGATGAAAAATTTCTTACAATTGATTATTTAGAAAAACTTAATGATGCGTACTCTAAATTTTTTTTATACTTTGAAAATGCGCCATTATTAATTATCAATGCATCTGAAATTGATCTTGAGACAGATAGTTCTGATTATGAAATGCTAATAAATAAAATAATGTCTAATCCGAGGGGTAAAAATTTCATAAACCCTCAACCTTCGATAATTTAAAACTAGGATTATCCTTGTGCCTGAAAAAATTTATCAACCCCCGCAAGATCTTACAAATCCTCATATCAAAGATTTAAATCAATATTATAAGATGTATGAAGCATCTATAAATGATTCAGAAAACTTTTTTCGAGAGCAGGCTAAGAATAATCTTGACTGGATTGAACCATTTAAAAAAATACATAATAAAGAATTTGAGGGAACGAAATGGTTTGAAGATGGAAGAATTAATATTGCCTATAATTGTATTGATAGGCATTTGAAAAAAAATTCAAACAAAACTGCCCTTATATGGGAAGGTGATGATCATAATAATTCTAAAGAAATCAGTTTTGCGGATTTACATATAAATGTATGTAAATTTTCAAATATTTTAAAAAATTTAGGCGCTAAAAAAGGTACACGAATTTGTATATATATGCCAATGATTTTAGAGGCAGCATATGCAATGCTTGCCTGCGCAAGAATCGGTGCTATTCACTCTGTAGTATTTGGAGGATTTTCACCAGAATCATTAAAAGATAGAATTTTAGATGCAGATTGCAGTGTTGTTATTACTGCAGATGAAGCTATAAGAGGTGGTAAAAATATCCCATTAAAAGAAAATGTTGATATTGCATTATCTCAATGCCCAAATGTAAAAAGTTGCATTGTGGTCAGAAAAACACACGCTGTTATTAATTGGCATGAAGGAAGAGATGTTGATTATGAAGAATTATTTAATGATGCCTCTAGTGAATGTCCATGTGAGCCAATGAATTCTGAAGATCCTTTTTTCATATTATATACATCAGGTTCTACTGGTAAACCAAAGGGAGTAATGCATACTACTGCAGGTTATTTGTTAGGCGCTCATTTAAGCTTCAAATACTTATTTGGCTACAAAGAGGATGACAGATACTGGTGTACAGCTGATGTAGGATGGATTACTGGGCACACATATATCTTATATGGTCCCTTATCAAATGCAGCAACTAGCTTGATGTTTGAGGGAATTCCCACATATCCGAATCCATCAAGGTTTTGGGAAATCTGTGATAAGCATCAAATATCAATCTTTTATACAGCACCAACTGCTCTAAGATCATTAATGGCTCAGGGAGATCAACACGTTCTGAAAACAAATAGAAAAAGTCTAAGAATCCTTGGAACAGTTGGAGAGCCAATCAATCCAGAAGCATGGGAATGGTACTTTAAAGTTGTTGGTAATCAGGCCTGTCAAATAATTGATACTTGGTGGCAAACAGAAACTGGCTCAGTACTAATTTCACCTATTGCAGGTATCACACCAGTAAAGCCTGGCTCAGCTACTTTGCCCTTTTTTGGCGTGAAACCAGAGCTTGTAGATGAGAATGGTAAAATTTTAGAGGGAGAAAAATCTGGCAATTTAATCATTACACAATCATGGCCAAGTCAAATCAGAAGTGTTTATGGCGATCATCAAAGAATGATCAATACTTATTTTTCATCATACAAAAATGCTTATTTTACTGGGGATGGCGCCAGAAGAGATAGTGACGGTTATTTCTGGATTACTGGCAGAGTAGATGATGTATTAAATGTATCCGGACATAGACTGGGAACTGCTGAAATAGAGAGTGCTCTAGTTCTTCATGAAAAAGTTGCTGAAGCAGCAATAGTTGGTTTCGATCACCCAATTAAAGGTCAAGGAATTTACGCATATGTAACTCTAATGATTGGAGAAAAAGAAAGTGATGAGTTAAAAACAGAATTGCAAAAATTTGTTGCAATCGAAATTAGCCCAATTGCAAAACCTGATCTTATCCAGTGGGCTCCAGGATTGCCAAAAACTAGATCAGGGAAGATCATGAGAAGAATTCTAAGAAAAGTGGCTGAGGGTGAATTTAGCAATTTAGGAGATACTTCAACGCTAGCAGATCCAAATGTTGTTGAAAATTTAATAAAAAATAAACTTAATTTAGAAATAACTAATTAATAAAGATCCGACTCCTGCAACAGATGAAAATATTACTGCCACATTATTAAAATAATCTCTATCCATTAATTGCATTTCATCTTTTGATTGATAAAAGAATTCAGGTTTAATTATAAGTAAACTAGAATTTATAAAATGCATAAAAAATAACAGATATAAAAACCAATGAGCCTCCTCAACTATCGCTGCAAAACATATTAGTAAAAATGGAAAATCTAAAATAAGTAAAAATTTTTTATTTTTAGGGTTATATACGAATCCAAAAATATTAAATTTTTCTTTCATTAACCATAGGTAAATTAAAGAAAATAATAAATAGAAACAGCCTAGAAAGAAAGTAAACATTTAGCTTAAATAAACCAAAGCTTTTTTTCAGGATCGAAATTAACAATCCCATCATCAATGAGTTTATATAGGTGTGCCTCTAAGCTCCAAATTGCTATTGGATGCAATTTTGTATCAACATCATCGTACACAAGGGAAACTAACTCTTTGGATGTAACTTCTAAAAAGAGTTTTAACTTTGAAATAACCTTCTTCTCACGTTGAAGTCTGTGATCAATAATCCAGTCAACTACGTCCATTGGGTTATCAAGAAAATCACCATGTCCCGGCTCTATTAAATTAAAAGCATAATTTCGTAATAACTCCAGAGAACTTAAATAATCTCTCATAGAACCATCAGGATGGGCAATAACAACAGTTGATCCATTCATTATATGATCTCCAGTCAACATAACCTTTTCTTCTCTGATCAAATAACAAAGATGATTAGATGCATGTCCCGGGGTATGAATGGTTTCTATTGTATATTCATCAGTTTCAATTAAGTCTCCGTGGTTGAGAGTGCGATTTGGTTTAAATGTTTTATCTTGAAGTCCATCATCCTCCGTCAGCAATCTCCCCATAAGAGGGACATCAAGCATTTCTCCCAATACCTTGGCTGCTGGAGAATGATCTCGGTGCGTATGAGTTACAAGAATTCGTTTAATTTTGCCTTTGCCATGTTGGATCAAAGCATCGATATGCTCTTTAATTATTGGCCCGGGATCTACAAGAGTTATGTCATTTTTTCCTATCAGGTAAGAATTAGTGCCAGCACCAGTGAAAACACTTCCATTACTGGCAGTAATTTTGTTAATAAAATTTTTAGAGTTCATCATACCCTTCATCTCCTGGATAATATCCGATCCAAACTCCGTCCTTTTTAATAAACTTAGGCAATATTGGAGGAATATTTCCATTCCCAATATCAGCAAAAAAATTAAACGCATCATCAAACGATTTAAATTCATCAAGTTTTTTAATATTTTGAATTGTTGGAGGTAACATGTTCATTTCTCCATCTTTGAATTTCTTAATTGCATCAGCTGGTGAAATCCAGAAACTTTCTGTAAGCTCAAAACCATCATGAAATCCTAATTGCTCTGACTTTACTTTTGCAAGAAAAAATCTTGTATCGAACCTCTTAGGTTCAACTGTTGGAGTAATCCAGTGGGAACATGGAACAATGCTGCTAGCTCTTAAACTTAATTTTTCTCTTATACAAATATCTTTAAAAGTGATTTTGCCAGAATTTAGTTTATTACGATATGAATTCAATCTAACATCATTATGAATTAAATCATCGTGTTTGCTTGTAAGCAGTATGCCAACCTCTTCAAAGCACTCTCTAATACAAGCCAACCAATACGCCAAACCATTCTCAGTCAAACCAAGCTTTTTTGAGGCTGAAATTTCATCTATGCCATAGCAAAATTGATGCAAATCTTCATCATAGTCTGCCTCATCTAGCTTGCCGCCGGGAAAAACATACACATCACCGAAGATTGATTTGCTATTTCTTTTGGCCAAAAAAATTTCAAATCCATTTTTTGCTGCACGCATTAAAATAATAGTTGCTGCTGGTATTAATGGTGTATTCATAATTAGTATGGGTCTCTATTATCCATTAGAATAATCCTTAATGGAAATTACAAAATTACTTTCAAAAGATATAAAAGATGCACCAAATTGGTTTATCAATGCCCTTAATGAAAAAGCAAGAGAGGCTTCATTAAATCATTCTTTAGGTAAAGTAAGTTATCAAGTTTGGGATAGAAATAAAAATAATAATGTTGTTTTATTGATTCATGGAACAGGAGCTCATAAAAAATGGTGGGATCCTATCGCTCCTCTAATTAATAATAAATATACAATTATCGCTCCTGACTTACCTGGGATGGGAGAATCTGAGCATAGATCAAAATATAACTTCAAAGGATTTGCAGAGGCATTAATTGAGATTCTAAAAAAAGAAAAATTTCTTAAAGAAAATAAAAAAATTATTCTGATTGGGCATTCTCTTGGTGGACATATTGCTGGTTATATTGCTACCGAAATGCCTAATTATGTGGATGGTCTTATCATGATTGACTCTCCGATTCGTCCTCCTGATTATGATTACAATAAACATATAAGCACTGGGCCATTAAGAAAAATTAAATACTATGACAATAAGGTTTCAATTTTAGAAAGATTTAGACTAATGCCTCCGCAAGACTGCAAAAACGAATGGTTTATTAGATATATTGCTGAGTACTCTATTTATTATGATAAAAAAGGATGGCGATGGAGATTTGATGATAAGCTTTTTGTGACATTAACTCGGTTGAATAATTATGAGTTTAAATTTCAATGCCCTGCCCTTTTTATTGCTGGTGGAAAAAGCCTATTATTAGAATCAAAAATAATGAAATACATTAAAGAAGCGTTTAAGGACTCAATGATTGTTGAAGTAATTGAAGATGCTGCTCATCATGTTCCAGTTGATTCACCCAAAGAGCTTACTTCTTTGATAAATAATTATTTGAAAATGTGGAGCTAAACAAAAATGAAAAATTTTTTAATATTCTTGTTATTGATACTAAGTATAATTCTTATATTTACTATACTCATAAATTCTGAACCTTTAGAACCCTTACAAAATTGTGATAACAGTGAAGAACTAAATGTTTATTGCGATTTTATGAATCCCGAAGATTTAGCTCTTACCCCAGATGGCAAATTCCTCATAATAGCTGAATTTGGAGGAATGGCTCCCTTGGTTGAGATAAAGCCTGGTAAATTGAGTTTTTTTAACATAAAAGAAAAAGTAAGAACTGAGGCAGAAATTCTTTTCAAAGAAAATGAGTGGGGTTCATCAAATTGCTCAAGAGCGTCAGGAACTGAATTTGGTCCCCATGGTATCGATTTAATTAAAAGAAATGATGGTAAATTTCAGCTTGCAGTTGTAAGTCACTATCCAGAAGAAACCATAGAAATGTTTGAATTAAAACAAAATAATGGATGGATGCTTGAATGGAAAGGCTGTATAAAAGTTGAAAATAAATATTACTTTAATGATGTTTCATTAGATAAAGCTGGAAATTTTTATGCCACTCATATGTTTGATTCAGATTTTTCATTAGCAGAAGTAGTTTGGAATATTGTTATTAAATCAAACACAGGTTTGGTAGTTAAATGGAATAATGGTGATTTCTTTGAGGAACTTCCATTTACAGCCGGATCTTTTCCAAATGGAATTGCATTAGATAAAGAAAATAATAATCTTGTAGTTAATTATAATCTTGGGGATAAATCTGTCCTTTTTGATCTCGATTCTCAAAAAATAATTGGAACTTATACACACAATTCACCTGATAATGTTGTGATTAAAGATAAGTATGTTTGGGTAACCAATCATGATCATGCTGCAACTGATACGTTCAAGTGTAGTGAGGTTAGAAATTGCACTTTGCCATTTTCTGTTAATAAGTTATCCCTAGAAGATCTTTCATTAATTTCATCATATAAATTTCAGAGCGAGAATATGGGAACAGGAACTGTTGGCCTTCCTCATGACGGATCTCTATGGATTGGCTCCTACCACTCAGACAGATTAGCAGAAGCAAGTCTATCTATTAGTGAATAATATTTATTCAACTCAGCAGGTAAAAGATTTTGAAGAAAAGTCTTTTATACAAAAAGACGATGATCTTCATGCCATGATAAGTGCTGCAGAGCATTCTATTGAAATTTTAGTTAATGCTTATCCATCATCTGACTTTTTAATACTTTGCGGGCCTGGCAATAATGGAGGGGATGGATATTTTATTGGTCTAGGACTAGAAAAACTACAAAAGAGTGTTAAATTAGTTGATGTATTCAAAGATCATAAAAAATCACGCCTATGTGATCATGCATTTGAACAGGCAAAATACTTGCAATTCATCTCTCCAGATAAAATCAAAAATATTTCCAAAAAAACAGTAGTAGTTGATGCAATATTTGGGATAGGAGGACGAATTAACTTTGGAGAAAAACTTAAAAATATCTTATTTCTTTGTAATAAATTTGAATCTAGAGTTGCAGTTGATTTACCAACCGGAGTAGATGGAAATACTGGAGAAATAGCTAAGGCATGTTTTAATGCAGATATAACAATAACTTTTATAGGTTTTAAGCTTGGCCAAAAAATAAATAAAGGAAAAAGTTATTGTGGAGAAATTATATTAAAAGATCTTGGACTAAATATGAGTAAAAATGTAAATGCAACATTGAAGGAGTTCGCTTACGAAGATATAAAAGATAAACTTCCTAAAAGAAAAGAAGACTCTCACAAAGGAAATCATGGCAAGCTTTTAGTTATTGCTGGGGATGAAGGTCTTGGAGGTGCAGGTATTTTGTCTTCAGAATCAGGGATAAAAACTGGAGCAGGATTAGTAAGACTTCTTACAAGAAAATCCAATATTTCTTCAAGCCTTTCAAGAAATCCTGAGGTCATGGTTTCTGGTGGAGATAATGCTCAAGATCTTGACACTTATTTCGCGTGGCCTGACATTATTGTTGCTGGCCCAGGAATGTTCAAGAACTTCTGGTCTGAACAAATGTTATATAGGCTACTTGAATCCTCAAAAAATAACTCTATTCCCATCCTTTTAGATGCTGGAGCTCTAAGACTATTAACTCATAAATCTTTTACTAAGATAAAACTTAATAAGCAAACTGTGCTTACGCCTCATCCAGGTGAGGCAGCTGAAATGTTAAAAATAAGTACAAATGAAATTCAAAAAAACAGAATTCAATCCGCAAAACAAATACAGAAGAAATATGGTTGTATTGTTGTTCTTAAAGGCTATGGAACAATAATATGTGATAAAAAAAATACATATCTTTGCTCATCTGGCGGACCTGAATTAGGCGTTGCAGGCTCTGGAGATATTCTTGCTGGTTTTATAGGCGCATTGATTGCACAAGGGTTGACGCCGATGGATGCTGCAATAAGTGGTGTAGCCATTCATGCTGAAGCTGGTAAAGCATTTTCTGAGAAAGTTGGTAATATTGGTTTGTCTTCTAGTGAACTTATAACTTACATAAGAGATTTATTGAATTAACATTCAATGGTGAAACTAGAATTAAAAAATGAGTCTAAAACATTGCTGTTAGGTGCAGCCATTGGAAGAGCTATTGAAAGCCTTAAGCATGAAACAATTGAACTCCATTTAAAAGGAAACTTAGGAGCCGGAAAAACAACATTAGTAAGAGGGATTTTACAATATTTAAATTGGAAAAACGAAGTAACTAGTCCCACATATACTCTTTGTGAGGAGTATGAAATAAAAGGGAGGCTATTGTTACATGTTGATTTATACAGAATAAACTCCGCTGAAGATGTAGAAATATTAAATTTGGATAGAGAGACTATTCATCAAAAAATTATTTTTATCGAGTGGCCAGAAAATCTTCAGACATCTAGAGATGCAGACGTTATAATTTATTTAGATCATAACAAGAAGGAAAGGATTGCCTCAATTAATTGTAGTGAAGTAGAAATGGAGTCGAATATAAGAACTTACTATGAAACTAATAAGTTATAAAGCCTTCATCATAGTTGTATTTACTTTTGCCCTTACAGCTGAAGGTTCCAATCAAATATCCTTTAGTGAAATTGAAGAACTTGAAAGTGGAAATCTTAAGATAGTATTTAACCTTGAAAAGGTTTCTTTGATAAACTCATATGCTTTAGATGATCCCTCTAGAATAGTTATTGATATAAAAAATACCTCTATTAGGGAGCCTATAAAATCTCCCCCCTTTTTTCCGATTAAACTAATAAGAGCAAGTGAAGTAGGAAATGCTAGCCGAGTTGTGATAGATCTTAAAGGATCGGTATATTGGAAAAAACCATGGCAGGTAAAATACAAGGATCGCGTTGATTTAATACTTGAAATTAAGCGTGATAAAAAAATCTCTAATAATTTAAGAGATATTGTTATAGCAATAGATGCTGGGCATGGAGGAAAAGATCCAGGAGCAGTTGGAAAAAACATACTAGAAAAAGATATAACACTTTTAATTGCAAGAGAGCTCGAAAGAACTTTAAAAAATACCAGGGGATATAAACCAGTAATGATTAGATCAGATGATCAATTTGTTAACTTAGATGACCGATATCAAAATGCTAGAAAGCTTGGTGCAGACTTGTTTGTTTCTATTCACGCAGATGGATTCAGACTTTCATCTGTGAAAGGTGCATCTGTTTATGTTTGGTCTGAAGAAGCTTCTTCAATTACCGCTGAAACTCTTTCAAAGGATAAATTATCTTCCAGTCCGGAGGTTAATTCGAAAATTGGAAAGCTTGATATCAGGGACTTTGATGAAGATGCGGCAAGAACTATTTATCAGATAGCATATGAGGCAAAGATTGAAAATAGCGTCATTTTAGCAAAAAAAATTTTAGATCAATTGAAAAGAGATCCATTTACAAAAATGCATAAACCAAATGTAGAGTTTGCAGATTTTAGAGTCTTAAAATCAATAGATATTCCGTCAGTACTTGTGGAGTCAGGGTTTATTTCAAATCCTGATGATGCTAAAAGATTGGCAGGCAAGCCAGGTAGAAGAATGATTGCTAGAAGTATTTTTCTCGGGATACATAATTACTTCAAAGAAAAACCTAAACCAAATACCTTCATGACAGCTTTACCAAAATTTGTAGAGTATGAAATCCAAAAAGGAGATGTCATATCAGAAATTGCTATTCGTTTTGGAGTTACTATTCAAGATGTAATAAAATGGAATAACTTAAGCAACAAAAACATATATCCTGGACAAGTAATTCAAATCTTTATCTGATGTGGAATTTAAATAATAAAACATTGATCATTTCAGGTGCCACAAATGGTATCGGAAAAGCTGCAATAAAAGAATTAGCAAAAAAGAAACCAAAAATATTTTTTACCTACCGAAATAAAATCTTAGCTGAGAACCTCATTGCTGAGATTAAAAAAGAATTGCCAGAATGTGAAATTGAAGGAGTATATTGTGATTTTTCCAGTCAGGAATCTATCAGAAAGTGCGCTGAAGAAATCAATAATGCTTCAAAAGTAATTGATATTTTAATTAATAATGCAGGAGTAGTTAACACTTCTTATCAAGAGACCCTTGATGGAATTGAAAATACATTTGCAGTTAATCACATAGGATATTTTCTTTTTACAAATTTACTTTTAGAAAAAATGAAAGGAATTGCTGAGGCAAGAATTATAAATGTATCCTCTGCGGCTCATGGTTTTATTAAAAAAATACAATGGGAAGATATAAATTTTAGAAATAATTTTAGACAAGGTCTGAAAGTCTATAGTCAATCAAAGTTAGCAAATATGTTATTTACAAGATATTTAGCAATTAAATTATCAACAGATAATATTTCTGTTAATGCAATTCATCCAGGCGGAGTAAATACTGAACTTGGAGGCCAAAATAAAACTTGGTACAGCAAACCTTTAAAACTAATCCTGAAACCTTTTTTTAGATCTCCATTAAAGGGAGCTGGAAGCATTATTTATCTTGCTACCAAACAAGATGATGGAATAACCGGAGAATACTTTGTGGATTCAAAAGTTGCAAAATCAACATCATATTCAAAAAACCTTGAGGAAGCACATAAACTTTGGAGCGTATCAGAAAAAATGGTTAATCAAAAATTCGAACTTTAAAATTCAATTGGATCAACATTTATTCCCCAGCGAGCCTTGCTAGAAACCTTACTTTTGTCTTCATCAACTGATTTTACGACATGGGATAAGATTTTATTTAACAATGCTCTAGTGTTAGCTTGAATGAGTATATGGTGATGATAAGAACCTCTAACTTTTGACTTTATTGCTGGCATGGGACCGATGACAAGACACTTATTAAGATCAATAAATTTTTTTGCAAAATTTAGCATTTCAATATTATTTTGAGCGTTTGAGGAAGAAGCATTTATTGTAGCTTCAAAATAGAAAGGTGGTTGATTCATTGCCTTCCTCTCTCTCATAAGTGAATTTGCAAAATTTAAATAATTTCCAGTTTTTAATTGCAATAGATTTTGATCATTAAAATATCTAGACTGTACGATTACATTAGCTTGACCATCTGAACGTCCGGCCCTTCCAGCTACTTGAATTAATTGTTGGCCCATTTCCTCAACAGCGCATGCATTGAGACTTGTAATACCTTGATCAACATCAATTGCAATTACAAGTTGTAAATTTGGAAAATCATGTCCTTTAATAAGCATTTGTGTGCCTATAATGATGCCAGTCTTCGAAGATTTAATTTCATGTAGTATTTTTTCTAATGAACCTACTTTTTTCGTAGAGTCTCGATCCATTCTATAAATTGGAACATTAGGAAAATAATTATTTAGTGTATTCTCTAATTGCTCGGTACCAGTTCCAATATATGACAATTGCTCTTTTGAACATCTTGGACATTTTTTTGGGATTCCAAAAGATGAATCACACCTATGACATATTAACCGTTGGACTTGATGATGAAATACTAAACCTGAATCACAACTGGTACACATTGCCTTCCAATTACAATAAGAACAGACAAATTGAGGGGCAAATCCTCTACGGTTAATGAATATCAAAACTTGCTTATTTTTATTAAGTATCTGATCAATGATATCTAAAGAATTTTTAGCAAGGCCACTAATCATATCCTCCGAATTGATATCAAGAATAGTAAATTTTGGGGGATTTTTCTTGGTCACTCTTTTTGTAAGTTTTGTAACTTCAAATTTCTCTTCATCAACTAATTTAAGTGTTCTTAATGAAGGAGTTGCGGAACCAAGTATTATTGGAATTTTTAAGATTTGAGCTCTTTTAAGAGCAATATCTCTTGCAGAAAATTTAAACCCCTCTTGTTGTTTGTAAGAAGAATCATGCTCCTCATCAATTATTATTAAACCAAGCTTTGGAGCTGGCATCATTACAGCAGACCTAGTTCCAATCATTATCTTAAAATCACCGTTCCTAAATTTTTTCCAAGACTTATAGCGAGCACTTATTGTCATTTTTGAATGATAAATACCTACTAAGTCTCCAAAAATATTTTTAAATCTATTCTCAAGTTGAGGAATCAATGCAATTTCTGGAGCAAGCATTAAAATAGATTTGTTTTTTAATAAATTTTCTTGAACACATCTTAGATAAACTTCTGTTTTTCCAGATCCTGTAACACCATATAAAAGAGTAGGCTTAAAGCCTTTAAGTAATTTAAAGAATCTCAATGCTTTTAATTGTTGTGTATTTAATTTATTTTCAAATTTAGCCCTTTTGGAATAATTTATTTTATTTTTTTCTTTAACTATAGAATCGAGATTATTTTTTATTTGCCTAAGATTTGTTGGTAAAAACGAGTGCAAGACTTCTCCTATAGGATGAAGGTAATAATCAGAAGCCCATTTTAAAATTTTGAGCTCAGACACAGAAAATACTGAGATATCATCCAAAACTTTTTGTATTGCCTTAGTATCAATTTCTGAACTAATTAATTGATCAATTACAATGCCTACCTTTCTAGTTGAACCAAACTTTACTTCCACTCTTCTTCCAAGAGAAATTTCAAAATTTGAATGATAGGTAAAAGCTTGCCTAAGGGGTATGTTAATAGCAACACTGTAAAAAAATTTATTCATTTATATTTGTAAACCTAATTGTATTTGTTATAGTGCTCCAAAATTTAATTTTAATATGAAAAAAGATATACATCCTGAATATCGTGAAGTTCTATTCCATGACGTTGGAGCGGATAAATACTTTCTTATTAAATCTACCCTAAATACAAAAGAAACAAAAAAATGGGAAGATGGTAATACATATCCATACTATGTTCTTGACGTCTCTAGTGCATCTCATCCATTTTATACTGGGCAACAAAAAATTCTTGATTCTGGTGGAAGAGTTAAACAGTTCCAAGATCGTTTTGGCGCATCAGGCGTTTCAAAACCTACGGCAAAAAAAGCTGAAGCTAAAGTTGAGGAAACAGCTGATGAAGAGGTAGCTGAAGAAGTCCTTACAGACGAAGCTGAGGTTGAGGAAGTGACTGAAGAAGCACCTACAGAAGAGGTTTCTGATGATAATGCAGAAGCAGAAACTGATGTTGAATCAGATACTGAAAGCGAAAAAGACAAATAAGCCCAAGGTATTTAATCTATACCTGAACTTCCAAAACCTTTAGCCCCTCTATCTGTTTCTGAGAAATGCTCTACAACTCTTAATTTAGCTTGCTTAATTGGTACGAGAATCATTTGAGCAATTCTATCGCCACTGCTGACTAAAAAGTCTTCTGTCGATCTATTCCAAAGCGGCACTTTAAGCTCACCCTGATAGTCAGAATCAATCAAGCCAACTAAATTTCCCATGACGATCCCGTGTTTTGAGCCCAATCCAGATCTTGGTATTACTAAAGCAGAAAGAGTTGGATCTTCTATATATATAGAAAAGCCCAATGGGATTAACTGACATTCTTGAGGTTTTAAAACAAAACTTTCCTCCACACATGCTCTTAAATCTAAACCTGCTGAACCTTCTGTAGAATATCTTGGCAATGGAATAGAATCGCCTATAAGTGGGTTGAGAATTTTAACTTTCAAATCAATCATGTTTGAGATCCTTGGGAGTAATTAATGATTCGAGGTTTAATATACCAGTATCTATATCCTTCCAATGATTAAAATTAGTAATTTTTGCAAAAGCACAGGTTGGATACTTCACAATGGGTTGATTGGTTAATGTTTCTGTAAGAATATGCAGTCCTGGATTATGCCCTATAACCAGTAAATTATTTATTTCGTCATCTTGTTCCTTAATTAACTGAGCAAGGCTTGATGGTGATGCATGATATATAGATTCTTTAAAAGTAGTTGTAGGAAAATGTTCAAGAGAACTCAACACAAGATCAAGAGTTGATTGAGTTCTTTCGCTTGGACTAGATAAGACCAGATCAAATGTAATGTTATGTTTTTGTATGTGTTCAGATAATAAAATTGCATTGGATATTCCTCTTTTAGACAATGGGCGGTCAAAATCTGTAAGTGCTGCATTATCCCAACTGGATTTGGCATGCCTGAGTAAAAATAAATTTTTCATTCTTATTCATTCTATCTTGCTAAGACTCTCTATGTCCTATAAAATCGCGTTTCTATGAGTAAATTATGTCAAGTCACTGGGAAAATGCCACAAAGCGGTAATCACGTTTCCCATGCGAATAACCGAGTGAAAAGGAAGTTCTTTCCTAACCTCCATACACACAAATTTTGGGTCGAGTCAGAAAACAGATTCGTAACTCTGAAGCTATCTACTAAAGGTATGCGCATCATAGACAAAAAAGGCATTGATGAGGTTCTCAAAGACATGAGATCTCGCGGCGAAAAAGTCTAATTAATAAACCACCGCTTCTGAAAAATCTCTTGGTCCACCAAGAGTTTCCCTGTCGCTCTTAGGAGTGCAGTCATCTATATCTTGAACTCCATATTGTTTACCAACTTCAGCAGCTAATAGTGTTTTTCCTGACAATGTCATGAGTTTTTGGTCATCATATAGCTCGTTAATTACCAAACCTGCATATTCTTGACTC
>CETB01172213.1_pt1 | contig 15457 bp, 12 predicted proteins | sample 356381 | NCBI WGS metagenome assembly CETB01 (sample SAMEA2622545, study PRJEB7988) | marine metagenome | biome: marine biome (ENVO:00000447); feature: deep chlorophyll maximum layer (ENVO:xxxxxxxx); material: "saline water (ENVO:00002010), including plankton (ENVO:xxxxxxxx)" | depth 155 m | reverse complement strand
GCAAATTGACATAATGGGACCATTTCAGGTAATTGTGTATTATTTGAATTAGAAAGCTTCGGCTCATTTATTGGGCTAACACTGGCTATTTTTCCTGAATGTCTGTGCAGTACCCTTTCTTCTATAGAAAGTGGCGCTGAGACGGGAGAATCATTCATTTGAGGTAATGTTTTTTGATTCGATGGAGATGTGCTTATTTGTATATTGGTCTTTTTAATCTCCTTTTCTTCATTAATGATTTCATTATCTAAAGACAATTGCTTTCCTGCAGATTCTACCCATTTCGGTTTTTTCGACTCCATAAAATTATTACTTAATTCATTACCATTGACTTTTGTGATTCCAGTTAATTTACTTTTTTCTTCTGGTTGAGTAGGTACTTTAGAAAGAGTATATTGAATTGATCTCTCTAGTCTTTGAAGGACTCTCCAAGAATGTTTTAATCTTATTTCTCTTTTTGTTGGATGTACATTGACGTCTAGTTCATTTGCTGGTATTTTTAAATTTAAGATTGCCACTGGATGTCTTCCTACCATTAATCTAGTGTGATAACCTCTTCTAATTGCTTCTGTAAATGGTTGGCTTGTTACTACTCTATTATTGACTAATACATGAACCTCATCATTCCTTCCTCTTGATAATTCCGGAGGAGAAATCCAACCAGACCATAATTCATCACCTGGTGCATTTATGTCTTCAGGAGGCGATTTCAATTCAATTAGATTATTTGCTGATAATCCTAGTAAATCAAATAATCTATCTTGTAAATTGTCAGTTGAAGGGACATTTAACATTAATCTGCCTTCATTTTTTAAATTAAATGAAATACTTGGGTGTGCCATTGCGTGTTCTACTGTAATTTCAACAATTTTTGCCGATTCCGTTGCTGGCCTTCTTTGGAATGCAAGTCTTGCTGGGACATTAAAAAATATGTCCTCAATTTTTACAATAGTGCCTTGATTCATTCCACAAGGTTCTATATTTCCAATTTGACCCCCAGATACATTTAATTGATAGCCATCTTTTCCTTCTTGTCTACTTGATATTTTTAGTTTAGAAATTGAAGCAATCGATGAAAGAGCTTCACCTCTAAACCCTAGGCTGTATATTTCGTGAAGGTCTTCAATATTTACTAATTTACTTGTTGCATGCCTTTCTATAGATAATTCCAATTCATCTTTGTTTATTCCAAATCCATCATCTGTTATTTTTATTGAATCAAACCCACCATTTTCTATTTCAATAATTATTTCTGTAGATCCTGCATCAATACTATTTTCAATTAATTCTTTAACAACTTGCGCTGGTCTTTCTACAACTTCTCCAGCAGCAATTTTTGAAATTGTATTATCATCCAATTTTTGAATTTTAGGCAAATTTACTCCTCCATTAAATCATGTTTACCTTCTAATACTCTTTTTAATTTATACATTTTTTCTAATGCATCTCTTGGAGATAATAAATCCGGATCAATTTCTTCTAAATATTTTATAGTTGCAATTTCACAAGGATTTAATTTTAACTCATTAGACTCTTGCATTGATTCTAGAGAAATTTCTTTCATATCATTTGAAATGACATATCTCAAAAGGCTAGTTTGACCTATATCTCTCTTTTCAGGCTGGCCAGTACCTGCCTTTGCACCAGATGCTTGTGATTCTAAAAATGAGAGTAATTCAGCAGCCCTTTCTACAATATGAGATGGTAGACCCGCTAATGCTCCTACTTGAATTCCGTAAGATTCATCGCATGAGCCATCACTTACATTATACAAAAATTTCAAACCACTCTCTAATTCTGCAATTCTGACATGGACATTAGTAAATCCTTCAAGTTTGTCCTCTAAACCAACTAATTGATGGTAATGGGTAGCAAACAATGTTCTCGATTTCAATCTAGATTCAATGTCTTCACATACTGCCCATGCAATAGATAAACCATCAAAAGTTGAAGTTCCTCTTCCAACTTCATCAAGTAAAATTAAACTTTTTGAAGTAGCTCTTCTTAATATGTGTGCAACTTCAATCATTTCTAGCATGAATGTGGACCTCCCTCTTTTCAAATCATCACTTGCACCAACTCTAGTAAAAATTCTATCTACAACGCCTATTGTTGCTTTGTGTGCAGGCACAAAAGAACCCATTTGAGCAAGTATTACAATCAATGCATTTTGTCTTAAGTATGTTGATTTCCCTCCCATATTTGGACCCGTTATTAATAACAATCTTCTTTTATCATTCATTTTCAAGTCATTACTGACAAATTCAGCCATTTTTTCTAAAACGGGGTGTCTTCCCTTAATAATTTCAATTTTATTTCCTTCTTTTAATTCTGGTTTGCACCAATTTCTTTTTCTTGCTGTTTCAGCCAAGCTTGAAATTACATCTAATGAAGAAATAGAATCAGCAATTTGGATTAGGTACGGAGCTTCTGTCCTACATTCGTCTCTTAATTTACAAAATAATTCATATTCTAATTTTTTACCTTTTTCGTCCGCATTGAATAAAATATCTTCTTTTTCTTTAAGTTCTTCAGTAATGAATCTCTCTGCATTTGTCATGGTTTGTTTTCTTCTATAGTTCTCTGGGACTTTATTTAGATGTGTCTTTGTAACCTCTATAAACCAACCAAATTGACGATTATGCCTCACTTTTAGTGAGGGTATTTCTAATCTTTCTCGTTCATTAGTTTCTAGATTTTGTAACCATTCAATGCCATTTGAAACATTTTTTCTAAATGCATCTAATTCACTTGAATAGCTATCTTTGAACATATTTCCATCCCTAATCCCAACCGGTTGTTCTTCTAATAATGCATCTTTAATTTTTAATTTCATATTTTCTAATAAGTCTAAATCAGCCGCAATTTCAAGAAGAAACAAGTTTTTTGATTGTAAAAGTATATTCTTTATTTTTGGCATTTTTTCTAATGCAATGGATATTGCAACTAAATCTCTACTGGATATGTTTCCATAAGACAATTTTGTAGCTAACCGTTCTAAATCTCTCATGCCTTTCAAAATATCCCTTATTTCGTGTAATCTTCTATTTGATCTAATTAAATCAGCAATTGCGGCCTGTCTTTTTTCTATTTTTGAAATATCTTTCAATGGCCTCATGATCCAATTCCTCATTCTTCTTCTTCCCATCCAGGTTCTTGTATTATCTATAGAATGTAATAAAGAACCCTCACTTTCATTATTTAATGTTTTTATCAACTCTAGATTTCTTAATGTTGTGTTGTCTAATGTAACAAGATCTTCTTCTTGTTGTAATTGAGGATCTCTTAATTGTAATTTTTCATTTTTGTATAAATTATCTAAATATGATGCCGCTAATCCTAGTGCATCTAAACAAATTTCTGAATCATCAAGGCCTAGAGAACCTAAATCCTTTAATCTGAAATTTTCTTTAACAAATTCTATTGATTTCTTAGTAGAAATTTCATGTTGTGACGTGCTTAACACTTCAATGGATGAAATTATTGAGTTTATATTGTTGTTATTCGCAGTATTTTTCCTCATTACCAACTCAGTTAATTCCCATCTCATTAATTCATTTGAGCATTGATTCAAATAATCTGTGCCTCTAAATTCCATGGACCAAACTTCACTTGTAGAAACATCAATGATTGCAATACCTATTATTCCCTTTTTAATTATAATAGAAGCAAGCCTGGAAGCTTTATCTTGTTCAAGTAAATCTTCTTCATATAAACTTCCTGGAGTATAGACTCTGGTTACTATTCTTTCTAACAATTTTGCTCCAGGTCTTAATTCTTGTTCTTGCTCACATAAGGTGATCTTATACCCTCTTGTAACCATTTTTTTTAGATTATCTTCTAAAGCATGCCAAGGGAATCCCGCCATCGGTATTGGGTTGTCAGCTTTTTTATCTCTACTAGTAAGAGTAAGTCCTAATTCTTTTGATACTATTTCAGCATCTCCATAAAACATTTCGTAAAAATCACCCATTCTAAAAAATAAAACTGTGTCAGGATGTGCTTCCTTTATCTCAAAATATTGGTCCATCATATTACGACTCAACGTGCACAACTCCTCTCTTGGAAGCACAACAGACTACAGGAGGTTCATGACATTGCCGATGGTGAAAATTTACCAAGAGCCTCTGCCTCTATTTTCATAAAATTGCCATGCTGTTGCACCAAATACAGAAATTGCAATAATAAATACAACTAATTGTCCAAGCATATCCAAACTTCTTAAAACAGATTGACTTGCTTCTGAATCCAATATTCCTTTTACTTCAATACCATTGTCGTTTGTGCCATAAAAATGAACTTTTTCTCCACTACTTTTTGCTAATCTTGAATTAATTTCATAATTTTCAGGTAATTGTAAGTTTCTAGTTACATAGGAAATTTCTCCATCCCTATCTTCATTTGGTGTGATTTTATTTACTTCTAATGAATTTGTAGCAGAGGAAATCCATAATGCTCCATATGAATCTATTGCTGCAGAAGATCCACCTTCATCACAAAGTTTTGAAACAATACCATCTAAACTAATTATTAAACAATCTGTTGGTCCAATTACGGCTGCGATATATTCGTCACCCCAGAAATCATCATTTAATGATATAATTTGCGACAATTCAACTCCTGCCTTAGAATGGATTAATTGTACATTTGGGCTTCCAGTTTCTGTTGCCGAAACATCGTATAGTGATCCGATTGTAAGTGCATTAGTTGGATTAATTCCATATACTGAAGATGAACCAATAACTAGTGCTCTTTGAGTTCCAATCATTTCGACATGAGTTAATTGAACGTGTCCTTCACTGTTCCCCTCACTTCCAGTAGATGGAGGAGTTGTTCCACTAGAAACTTCAGTACCGCTAAAGTAATGCACTTCAGAACCATCCATAGATTGTGTAATTATGAAACCTGAAACGCCACCTAAACTACTTATGTCTACAATTCTTTTACTTGAGGAATTATCTGCCCAATTCATCACCCAAGATGTTGAAGAGTCTCCAACTCCCGTCCATAATTCTATTCCATCATTTGTTCCAATAAACCACTGATCTAATCCTGAGAAATCAACAGCATTTGGTTCTGAATCATATTCAATTGATTTCCAGCCATTTTCACCATCCCAACTCATTAAATTTTTATTCCCATTATCTAAAAAAATTGCTAATGCTTTATCTCCTTCATCATTCCAATCTATGTCCATTAGTGTGCCTTGTTCTGTAACATCTGATTGTACCCAACCTGGAATCACATTTGAATGATCAAAAAAGAATGCTCCAGCGATTACAATCATGAAGAAAACACCTATTGACAACCATTGCATGTCACTTTCTTCTCTAAGCCAATATTGCATTTTTTCTAAAAATGACTTTTCTTCACCCGGTTTATCGTGCATCGCTCTCATTCCCCGAGTATGGGTGTACTTGAAGTATCTTGCCGAAACTTAACCAGTTTTCTTAACCCAATTAGCGTTATATACGCCTCGCTAGTCGGCTTGTTCTGAGTTGGTTAGAAATGGCACGTAAACCCGCAAAGATGTATCGCAGAATTTCAGGTCCTGCATATACTAGAAGAAAGTATATGGGTGGTGTTCCAAATAATCGTATTTTACAATTCCATACAGGTAATCGGAGACTTGCAGAATTAGGTGGATTTGAATTGGAATTAAATCTCATTGCCAAAGAATCTTGTCAAATTAGACATACTGCTTTGGAGGCAGCTAGGGTTATTTCTAATGCAACGATTAGAAATGCTGCTGGAGTTGATGGTTATTCGTTGAAAATACACACATATCCACATCATGTTTTGAGAGAAAACAAACAAGCAACAGGTGCAGGAGCCGATCGTGTTTCAATGGGTATGAGGCAATCATTTGGAAAGAATGTAGGAACTGCAGCTAGGGTGAAGAGAGGACAAGTGATAATTTCATTGAAATGCACTCCTAAAGACTTTCTAGAAGCAAAATCAGCATTAAGGAAAGCAAGTATGAAATTTCCAACTCCTTGTAAGATCTCTCTTGTAAGTGGTCACGAACATGTAAAAGGATTGGCTTAATTTTTCAAAGGTCGTGCAAAAATGGATTTGAAAGAGGCTCTTAGAAAGAGTCTTAAAAATTCTCCAATAGTATGGAAGGGTGAGTATGCTTATTTTGTGAACCCTTTATCAGATGGCGTTCCTAGATTAAATTATGAATTGATGGATTTAGTTTTAGAATCAATTATTAAAATGGTTAATTGGGATGAAGTTGATGTGATTTTAGGAATTGAGGCCATGGGTCTTCCGATTAGTACCTTGTTAGCCTATAAAATGAAGAAACCAATGGTTATTGCTAGGAAAAGAAGTTATGGACTTGAGGGAGAGATTTGCGTAGATCAGAGTACAGGATATTCAAAAGGAGAATTATATATTAATGATATTAATCCTGAAGAGAGAATTTTAATTATCGATGATGTCTTGTCTACTGGTGGGACTATGTATTCAATTATCAAGGGCGTGAAAGCATCTAAGGCAATTATTTCTGAAATAATAATTATTTTTGAAAAAGGTAATGGATTAAATGAATTGAAAGAAAAAACAAACGAAAACATCCAATCTTTGATAAGGGTTGATATGGATGGTGAAAACGTCGTTTTCTTATAGGTGATATTTTGGACTTGAGTAGACATGAATTTGAACTTGATGATTTAGTCAAGAGAATTAAGAAGAATGACACTCGATTAGTTGCATTACAGGTTCCAGAAGGACTTAAAATGCAGGCATTAGAGATGATGGATCAAATTGAATCGGAAACTTCCGCTAGAGTAGTTCTTTCTGCGGACCCTTGTTATGGTGCTTGTGATTTAGTTCACGATAAGATGCAAAATATTGGAGTTGAATTAGTTGCTCATATGGGACATTCACAGATGAATATAGATTCTGGAATGCCTACTCAATTCATACCTGTAACTTATGATGGCGTGCCAGAGATTGCACCAGTTATGCCATTTCTTCATGCTCATAGGGATATTGCAATTGAGAGGCTTAACAATCCCTCAGGGCCAGTTTTATCTGAATTAGAGGCACTTGACAAGTTTGAGGATATGGTTGGTAGGGTTTCACCACTGAAAGACGTTAAATTAGGATTAGTTGGAAGTATTCAGCACTTACATTTACTTCCAACGTATAAAAAATACTTTGAAGAGGCTGGATTTGAGGTTATTGTACCTATTGGGGGTGCTCGTTTAACGTTCCCAGGGCAAGTTCTTGGGTGTAATTATTCAGGGGATGATCCTTCAATAGGACATTATATCTTCCTTGGTAGTGGCGATTTCCATCCAATTGGATTAGTATTACACACGGGGAAACCATTGGCTATGTTAGATCCTTATACTGGAGAAGCAAAAGAAATGGGTCGAGAACGTATAGAACGAATTCTTAGGCAAAGATCAGGATTAATAATGTCTTCAATGGATAAAGAAAGATTTGGAATTCTTATAGGAGCTAAACCCGGTCAAATGCGAAGAAATTTAGCAATAAGGATGAAAAATAAACTAGAGAAACATGGTAAGAAAGGATATTTGTTAGCTATGGAGCATGTAGGCCCTGAATTAATTGATTTCTATCCCGTAGACGTTTTTGTAAATACTGCTTGTCCAAGAATTGCAATTGATGATGCTGTAAAGTATGCTAAACCTATGATTACCCCCTATGAACTTGAAGTTGTATTGGGTGAGAAAAAATGGGAAGATGGCTATAAGTTTGATGAAATTCATTGATTTTAATTTTTATCGATTAATTTAATTGTTATTGTTCAGAATCTCTAATAACAATCGGTATTAACATCAATTGAATGGCTGGATATCTTGACCGAATAGGTGCTGGTTTGGTACTGAAAGATGTAGAACCATTAAGTTTTGATTATATTCCAAAGTCTTTAGTTGGGAGAGATGATAAATTAGTTGATCTTGCTACAATATTTAGTACGATTATTTTACCTGAAACTAGTTGTAATGTATTAATTACAGGCCCTGTTGGTTCTGGTAAAACTGCATTGGCAAAGGTATTTGCTAAAGATATCGAACTTAATTTTTCAAATAAAAGGAAGATATCTCATGTTCATATAAATTGTAGAAATTTCAATACCACTCCTCAAGTTCTTCACAAGGTGATAACAAAATTAGACCCAGGTTACCCCGTGAGGGGTTTATCCTCAAGTGAAGTACTTTCAAGTATTAGAAAAATTCTGAGGAATTTAAACCAACATTTTTTGATAATCTTGGATGAAGTTAATCATATTTTGATGAAAGAAGGCAATGATATCCTCTACAAATTGTTAAGGATTGATGAGGATAAACAAGGCAAGGGGACTTTATCATTAATTTTAATTAGTCAAGAAGAGATTGTATTGAATTTATTAGAGGGTGCTGTAATTTCAAGGTTAGGTATAGGTAATCATATTAGGCTTAGTGGTTATAATAAAAATGGTTTGTTTGAAATTGCTAAGCAAAGAGCTGAACTATCATTGTTTAACGAATCTTATGATGATGAAGTATTAGATTTAATAGCAACCTCTGCATCTTCAAAAGGTGATGCAAGAAATGTCTTACATTTAATCGAAGGGGCTGCAAAAAACGCGGAAAAAGATGGGAGGAAGAATATAATTCCAGAAGATATACAGACAATATCTAGTAAGGAAGTAGTAGCAGTAGAACCGCATGTTGTTGATAATTTAAGACCTCATTTGCAATTATTATTATTGGCTATTTGTAGGCGTTTGAAAAAAGAATCAGAAATTACAAGCGGAGATGCAGAACAATTGTATAAGGTTGTATGCGAGGAATATAATCAAACACCAAAGGGACATACAACATTATGGAAATATATTAAAGATTTAGAAAATAATGACTTTATATCCAGTAAATACGGTTCAATGCCTCAAGGAAGGGGTAGAACTCAACTTTTATCGATGCCTAATATCTTGCCTTCTGATTTGATAAATAGGCTTGAATTAAACCTTAATCGGCAATTTAATATTTGATGTTGGACCCGATGAGGTAATAAATAGACCTAGAGTGGGCGAGTCGCAAGGAGATATGATATGGCTAAAGGTGATGATAATACGTTTGTTGCTGTAATAAACGACACAGATCCAAAAAATGGAGGTAAAAGTTACCCTTTCAGTATCTCCGGTAGTGATTATAATCAATTCATTGGGAAAAAAATTGGAGATGTCGTAGAAGGCCAGTTTGTAAAGAGCAAAGATTCAGAAGAACCTTTAGATGGATACAAGTTGGAAATTACTGGTGGTTGTGATAAAGTTGGAACCCCAATGCGTAGAGACTTAGATGGTGGATCTAAAAAACCTATTTTGGTTACATCTGGAACAGGGTTTAAAGGACATAAAATATTTATGAAAAAAGGCCAAAGATACAGAACTAAGCATGAAGGATTAAGAATGCGTAAAAAATTCCGTGGTTCTACTATTACAAATGATACTAGGCAAATAAATCTAAAAGTTGTTGGAAAAGGTAAGAAATCTTTAGCTGAAATTTCAGGAACTGAAAGTTCCGAAGAAAACTAAAAATTATCTTAAATACAACGGGGGATTAAAACTGGCGAAAAAGTTACCAAAGCAACCCGAAGTAAATATTGGATTAGTTGGTCATGTAGATCATGGAAAAACAACACTTACAAAAGCGCTGTCTGGTGTTTGGACAGATACGCATTCAGAAGAATTAAAGAGAGGAATTAGTATAAAATTAGGATATGCAGATACAGCGTTCTATAAGACAAAAAAAGGTGAATATTATGCATCAGGAAAACATCCTGCTGGAGAAAAAGATGACCCTGTTGAATTAGAAAGAGTAGTTTCGTTTGTAGATGCTCCAGGGCATGAAACTTTGATGGCAATAATGATTGGTGGGGCTAGTATTATGGATGGAGCCTTATTGATGGTTGCAGCAAACGAAACTTGTCCCCAACCACAAACAAGAGAACATTTGATGGCTCTAGAAATAGCGGGTATTAATAATATCATAGTAGTTCAAAATAAAATAGATCTGATAAGTAAGGAGAAATCAATTGAAAATCATAAGGAAATAAAAGATTTTTTGAAAGGAACTATTGCTGAAAATGCACCTATTATTCCTATTTCTGCTCACCATGATGTCAATTTGGATGTTTTGATTAGTACAATTGAAAAGGTAATACCCACACCAGAAAGGAATGATAAAGAAGATGCATTATTGTATGTAGCTAGGTCATTCGATGTAAATAGGCCAGGTACAAGGCCCAATGATTTACAAGGTGGGATAATTGGAGGAAGTATTGTATCGGGGCAATTTAAAGTTGGAGATGAAATAGAAATAGGCCCTGGTAGAAGAGTTTCAGGAAAAGATAATTGGATACCTATAGAATCTACTATCTCAAGTATTAAGGGAGGAGGTTTAAATTTAGATTCAATGAATGCAGGTGGCCTTTGTGGTATGGCTACTAAATTAGATCCTAATTTTTCAAAAAGTGACAATTTATCAGGTCAAGTTGTGGCAATTAAAGGAAACTTGCCACCAATTAGGTCAAAGGTTGAGTTAGATGTATCTTTATTAAAAGAAATGGTTGGTGCTGGAGGAGATTCTACAGATGTTTACCCTTTAAGGCACGGTGAAACTCTTATGGTTACAGTTGCAACTGCAAAATCAGTTGGAACTGTTTCAAATAATCAAAAAAATAAAGTTTTTTTAAATTTAAAATTACCAATTTGTGCAAATGTTGGAAGTCGTTTAAGTCTTTCAAGAAGAGTGGGCACAAGGTGGAGATTAATTGGCCATGCTAGTATTGTTGATTGAGGTGTTAATCTGCCAAAGATATTGGTTGATTCTTGTGGATGGATTGCTGTAGTTGATGCAGAGATAAATATTGATTTATCATTATTGGAAATTATTGGCAAATATGAATTTATAGTAATCGATTCTGTATGGGGTGAATTAGAAAGGTTTCAGGAAACTAGCAGTAAGTCTATTCTTTTAGAACTTTTGAGGAATAAATCTAAACCTCTAGAATCTGACTTTGTTAAAAAAATCCATACAGATGATAATCTGTTTTATCTTTCAAAAGAATTCGGATGGCCTGTTCTTACAGTTGATAAAAAATTAAAAAAAAGATTATTTGATTCTAATTGTAAAGTCATTCAAGTTGTTGGTGGGAAAAAAATAGAATTAGTTTCTTGAATTATGGAAGTGTAAACAATTCATCATCGCCATGTCCATCAAGTAACTTAATCCTTACTCCTGCATCAATCCAAGCATGAGAATAGTTTATTGCTCCATAAGCTCTTAGAAGATCCCCTTTTTCTAAGAAATATTTTGCATCATTAAGATAATCTAAAGCCATTTTTAACATTGAACTAAGTCTTTTTTCGTCTTCACTTCCTTTTTCAACTAATGGTGTGGCTTTTTCAAAAGCCTTTGTTGTTAGTTCAATGTAATGTTTGACTAAATCCTCATTTAATTCCAATTTATTCAATTTAAGCACCTTCCTCGTATTCTATTCCTATTGATTTAAATAATTCATTTGCCTTTTCAAAATCATTCATTAATTCAGCATTTTTAGCCATTTTGAAAATCTTATCTCTTTTTTCAGAATTTAATGACAATTTCATCTTTTCATATTCAAAACTTATTTTTTCCTTTTTCTTTTTGATTAAATTTCCTGAACCTATAATTCTAATTAGACCTTCCCTATTCGCAATTGAAAATAAATCATTTGAGTTACTTGCAATAATGTCTCCAAAATTTTCGAAATTTTGTGTAGTTTGATTATTGAATATTTTGTTTTCCATATCCAAAATCCACCATCCCTCTATAGTCCATATTGATTTGAATGGCTCTAAACAATTCTCATCAAAAAGTTCAAGACTATCCCAACCAGAAATATTTGGTTTACCTTTCCAAATATTCCCATCTAATGATTGAACTAGGACTTCTCCGTTTTTTAATTCTGATGACCAGGACCAAACCCTGTCTTCAATATGTCTTTGTGTTGAATTCATTTTCAACCTAATACATCGTAAGCAACCATCTCCATCATGTATTATTAGGTGATCTCGATCAATCCATCCTAATAATTTTCTAATTTTTCCTGAGAACAATCTTTTAATTCCAAAACCATGATTGTTGAAGATATGTAATTGTTCATGACGATCAGATAATATCCATCCCCCTCCGGGTCTATTGATAATGTCTGAAAAACCTCCTTGAGTTGATCTTCCTTCGTGCAATTGTTCTCCGTTATTAGAATCAATTACCACAAATCCATTACCCATTAAGACTCCAAGCATATGTTCATTGGTTCTAATTTTATATGGTTTGAATGGCATTTTTGTTTTCCATTTTTGATTTCCATCAAAATCTAAAAAACAAATATACTTTTCATTTGAAATCGCAATACCTATTTTATTAAATTCTATAGAAGTTATTACACCTTCAAATTTATGGCTTGAAAAGACTTCCCATTTTAGCATAAAATGTCCCTCACAATTTACCCCACGCCATAAGTTGTGATTTTGCACTGTTTGATAAATAGAACATTCTTGACCGTCCCATTTTTTTAACACTTAAAATACCATGTTTATGTAGTCCATTAAATATCTGAGACACTCTAGTTCTTCCTATTCCTCCCAATATGTTCCTCATTTCTTCATCTGAGGGCGAAATTTCACGTTTAGAACATAATTGAATCACTTTTATTTCGTTATTATCTAGTGATCTCAATCTTTCAATATCTAGGTTGAATGATTGTTCTGGTGGATAAAATATCTTGTTTTCTTGAATTCCCTTCAATGTATTTTCAAATGCATTTTCTTCTTGAATTTTAATTTTATTCTGCACTTTTTCATTTGCAAATTCGTTGCCAAAAGTTGTGTTTGAAATAATTTGTTCATCAATCCATAATGCAACATCTTCAGTTTCTAATATTGGTGCATCTGTTGGAGAATTATCTTGTAGTTTTTTCATAGTTTCTAAATCAGAACGGAACACTGCAAAACCATCTTTTCTCATTGATTTGTTTCTATTTCTTGTTCTTCCACCTAATTTACCAAATACTCCTGTTGGTAATGGGGGTTCTTCAATTTCTCCAGGGATAATTTTGTTATATTCTTCATTATTTTCTACAAAATAGCTTTCTTCATCATTTATTTGAGATGCTTCTAATTCTTCATAATCATATTCTATTTGATCATCTTGTAATTCCTCTTCTTGTAGTTCCCCTTCTTGCGGTTCTTCAAAAACACCTTCTGTTTCTTCATAATCTTCTGTGATATCTTCTTCAATTTGATCTTCTATGGTTTCTTCTTGAGTTTCAGCAGGGTCATCATCATTTGTTTTTGATTTGATATTTGAAAATAATTGATTTAATTCAGAATCATAATCTTCTTTATTTTTTATGTTGTGTACTATTTTTCTCATTAGTTTAATTGATTCAGAGGGATGCCCCGAGGTTCGTTCTTGGATTTCATCAACTAAACCTTTGGTTGGCTTCCATTTTTCCCTACATGTAGAACTAACTCTTTTAGCAATCATTCCATGAATTTCAGAATTATTAAATGAATTTATTTTTATTTCTTCATCAAATTCATCAATTAGTTCTTGTGGCCAAGTTGCTAATTGTGCAGGAGTTAAAGCTATGATTGAAACAGCATCTAAGGATCTTAAAATTTGAGATAATTGTTTAAAAACATCTGCAATTTCACTTCCAGCCATGTTGGGGTAATCAAAACTCAATATCGGTAATCTACCTGTTTCAGGAATCGAATTAATTAAATTTTCTTGTAGTTGTTGATGCATTCTTGGGACTTCAAAATCAGATACTACTGTGATATATAGTTCTTCTAAAAGGTTCTTCATAGGGTCTTTTGTAGGGAATATATTGAATTGAAAATGCTTAAATGCCTCATTTCCGACTAAATTAAGCAAAGAAGTCCTTCCTGTACCTCTATTTCCGATTAATAGTATCATCCTAGAGGATCTATGCTTACACCACCCAATAATTTTTGAAATTATCTCATTTCTCCCAACAAGTAGTTGTTTATCTTTAGGATTTAGTGGTTTAATGTTAAAGGGGTTGATTCTCATATTAGGTAAATCAAATGGAACTTGTTTTGTATCTACCATAACAACATCAGAATTCTAATAGGTTTAACAAGGTTGCGTTAATAACGCATTGTTAACGTATGATTAACACATAAAAACGCATTACTCGACGTATTTTTAACTAATTTAATTAATTTAAAAATATGGTAATTAACGCTTAATTAACGCTTAATTAACGCTTAATTAACGCGTTAATATGCGTTAACCAATCAAAAAAGAAGCGGAATGATTTAGGGATATAGTCAATAGCACGTGATGAGGAACATGGCAGTTAACAATAGTAGACTTCAAGGGTTTTACAAATTGAGTGTCTCTGAAAGAAGAGATTTATTAGCAAAAATTGCTGGTTTGAATGATGAACAAGTTTTAGCATGGGCAAGTACAGGTGAATTATCGGAATCAGCAGCAGATAAAATGATTGAAAACGTAATTGGAACGTATTCTTTACCAATTGGAGTTGCTACAAATTTTGTTATTGATGATGAACATTATCTAATTCCTTTCGTATTAGAAGAGCCTTCTGTAGTTGCAGCAGCAAGTAATATGGCGAAAAGATGCCAAATCAGAGGAGGATTCACTTCAAATAATGATGATCCTGTAATGATTGGGCAGATACAGGTAGTTAATTGCACGGATGTTAATGCTTCTAAAGAAGCAATATTATCCCAAAAAGAGCATTTAATTGAATTATGTAATGAAGTTGACCCTATTTTAGTAAAATTTGGTGGAGGTTGTAAAGATATCGAGGCTAGAATAATTGAAACAAATTCAGGCAATATGTTGATTTTGCATTTATTAGTTGATTGTAGAGATGCAATGGGGGCAAATGCAGTAAATACAATGGCAGAAACAATAGCACCAAAGGTTGAATCAATAACTGGAGGAACTGTGATTTTAAGGATAATTTCTAATTTAGCAGTACACAGATTAGCTAGGGTAAGTGCAATATTTACACGTGAGGAAATGTCAGATGATGGTAAGGACGTAAAAAGGGGTGAAGAGATTATTGATGGTGTTATTCAGGCTTACCATTTTGCAGCTGCAGATCCATTTAGAGCTACAACTCATAATAAGGGAATTATGAATGCGATATCCCCAATTGCTATAGCCTGTGGACAAGATTGGAGAGCTATTGAATCAGGAGCACATAGTTATGCTTCATATAATAGAGAATATGGTTCAATGACTCATTGGGAAAAGAATGATGATGGAGATCTATTTGGGTCTATAGAGATACCAATGGCCGTTGGTTTAGTTGGAGGTGCAGTAAGGGTTCATCCTGCAGCACAAACAAATGTTGCTTTATTGGGCATTAATTCAGCAAATGATCTTGCTAA
>CETB01172388.1_pt1 | contig 15471 bp, 13 predicted proteins | sample 356381 | NCBI WGS metagenome assembly CETB01 (sample SAMEA2622545, study PRJEB7988) | marine metagenome | biome: marine biome (ENVO:00000447); feature: deep chlorophyll maximum layer (ENVO:xxxxxxxx); material: "saline water (ENVO:00002010), including plankton (ENVO:xxxxxxxx)" | depth 155 m | reverse complement strand
CCGGTGTCCTCAATAACCCTGAGAATTGGATAGTGCCATGGGGACCAACTACGAACGGGAACTGCGTTCTGTTCTCGCTGGAGAGTTAAAGGGTGTTCGTGCTGTAACCAGATCCTGTACCGAAGTAGAGCGAGCTAGAGCGATGAGAGTTGTTCAGAGGCCTTTCCTAGTAGTTAGGGCTCCAGGAAGCGGATCTGAGGGGACTGGTGACCTGCTTGCTCTAAGAGGGGATATTTGCTTCCCAATAGAGGTAAAGACATCCAAGAGCGATAGAATATACCTCTCAGGTAGAACCATGGATCAGTACATTTCCCTGAAATCTACTGGAGAGAAATGCGGCCTTCTCCCACTTTACGCTTTCAGACTGAAAGGGGTGAGAGGTGATAGTTGGAGAATAATGAAGGTAGAGGTAGAAGGCCTGACTGGGAAGCTTAGACACCTCTCGAGAAGCATTCCACCTCTACCACTAACAAGCAGGGGTACCCCTCATCTTGACTGGAACGCTGGAATGCCTATGCACAGATTCCTATCATTGGTTTGTGGATCTGATGGAGCTGGAAGGGTTGTTTCGAATACAAGTAAATCTTCTACGAAGGAGTCAGTATTTGGATAGTTTAAGTGCCAGAAAGTCGTTCTTCAATCATATCTAGTGATTTCTTAAGATTCTGAACTTCTTCTCCGATACTATCTAGCTCGGCTTGTGCCAGAATTCTATTGATACTGTCTCTCTCCCTAGTCAAAGAGTCAATTCGGCGATTTGTACTCTTCGAGTTACCCCCGAATACCTTGGACATGCGTGTCCGAACCAGTCGACTGTATTCTCACTTTTGATTTAGAGCAGGTTGAAGAGAGGAGGATAGGTGTGCACGACATGGCCGAAGATGGGGAGAATAGGAGCATTCTAATCCCTCTGCTGCTCCTATTCCTAGTCTACAATCTAGGTGCGCCGGCTTGGTTGGTCCTTCTGCTCGCACTATGGTATTCTGGATTGTTGTATGCTGAATCCACGGGTCTTCTAGACAGGATGGATGCTACAAGGGCTCTTGGCATTATTCTGATGATTAGGACCAGGAGGGGAATGCGATTGCTGGAGTCGGTGTCCAGACCTAGAAGATTCTGGAGAGCATTCGGGGAGGTCTCAATCTGGCTGTGTTTCTTCGTGATGTTCATGGTGGTACTGCTTCTTATTCTTAGTGCAATTTCGGCAGCAATGAGCCCTCCCACCGATCCATTGCCTGCAAGTGACCTACTACTAATTCCAGGCGTCACCAGCTTCGTCCCATTCTGGTGGCCGGCCTTGGCACTCATAGTTGCGATAGTGATTCATGAATACAGCCATGGAATTCAAGCAAGAGCTCATGGGATGAGGCTGAGGAGTTTTGGATTACTTCAACTGGGGCCTTTGCCTATCGGAGCCTTCGCCGAGCCGGAAGAGAAGGAGATGGACAGAGCACCTAGGAGAGACAGGCTGAGGCTTTTCGCGGCTGGGCCTTCGATCAACATTTTCGTCACTTACGTGGTTTTGGCCCTCCTTTGTTCTGTTGCCAGTGGAATGGCTGCAGAAAACAGTGGGGTTCATGCAAGAGGGATTGTAGTTGGGGAAGGAGCAGAAGAAGCTGGTCTCCTGCCGTTCGAGACGATAACCCACATAGATGGCAATGAGATTTCGGATTATTCCGATTTCTCGGATGAAATGGACGTCCTTTCTGCTGGAGATGTGGCGCAGCTAACTGTTCTATCCAGAGCCGATTCAGAAGATTCGTGGTCAGAGAGGAACATCACGGTTACCATGGGCGATAGTTACCAGTACTACATCGACGACTGCACGAACGATATCAACTGCAACATTGATGATAGGGAAAAGCTGCTAGAAGTTCTGGAAATTGAGCCTGGAGACGCATTCCTAGGTGTTTCTAACCTTGTTTCATCCACCGCAGGAGTGGATGATTACGCGAATATAGTCGGTGGTGAATACTCGACTACAGGTACTGCCATTCTGACCGTTATTCGTCCTCTACTGATGCTTAACGTTCCAATTGCAAATGAAGGGCAGACTATGATACTACAGGAGAGGGAGATGCTTGTTGCAGGAAGTGGCTCTATTGCAACCATTCTGGGAACCGACGGGATGCTGATGCTGTTTGACTTCCTCTTCTGGCTAGTCTGGATTAACTTCCTTCTGGGTTTCGCCAATCTGATTCCTATGGTCCCCTTCGATGGTGGACATCTTGTTAGGGATGGAATCCACTCCATCCTTAGGAAGATTAGCAGAGGGTCTCATCCGATTCGAATTGAGTCTTTATCCAATAGAATCAGTAGCCTCAGTAGCATCTTCATCCTTCTAGTTCTACTACTCCCGGTCGTTATTCCGTGGATCCTCTAGTCACTCTTCTTCATCGATCCTTCTGGGCTCGTGGACCTCGCGGAAGATTACCTTGGCAACTCCTACATTCTCCCTCAGAGTGGTAACCAGTGAGAACTTCGTGAAAGCCCAGTTCTGATCATATGCCATCTCCTCGGGGAGGGTGATTGTTAGGTCGTCTCCATCGAATTCTATTTCGAAGTCGTCCCTTCCGGTGTTCATCTTCATCAGAGTCTGAACCTTCTCATCCTTGTCCTCTACTACCTTCACTATCTGGTAATTGTACCTTAGCGTGACACCTGCCAATGGATGGTTGTAGTCTATCCTAGCCCTTCCAGCACTCATGAACTGAAGGATGCCTTGTCTCCCACTAATCTCAACGGGAGCACCTATTGCTAGTGTGTTTGGGTCTCTTACACTCCTGAGGAGGACATTCTGCGAGATTGTCTCAATCTTGTTCTGATCCCTGTCCCCATATGCCTCGACTGGTTCGATATCAAACTCGTAATCAGTACCTGACTCAGCTTCGGCTAGGTGTGCTTCAAATCCTGGAATCAGCCTTCCATCGCCGACTGTAGTGATCATGGGAGAATACTCTCTGTTCTCATCATGAATTTCATGCTCCTTCGCTACGTCCTCTCTGGTGGTCTCGATTAGTTTGTCATTGCTCGCGTTGTACAAATCATAGTCTACGTGGACAATAGAGCCTGTTTCCATCCGAACACCTCAGGAGCCTCGCGACCGGCTTCCCCTTTTTCATTCAAACGGTGGACCGAGGAGTAACAATCACTCATCCTCGGAACCGGGGCTTTGACTTCTAGTAATGGATGCTAGAGATGACCCTAGCAAAATTAGTACCCAACCAAGCCATACAAGATTACTCCCTGGGAGATGGTGGACGGTCACCCTAACCTGCTCAACATTCTCTGTCTGACCGAGAATCATTGAGGATAGGAGTTCATTCGACTGTAACAGGTCAAGAATCACAACAGTGTCACCAGTAAGAGACGAAATCCTATCGATCTCGGATCTGGCTGACACCGCTCCCGAGGGAGAGTCGAAGCGGAGCATTCCAGGACTAACTCTTCCAACTACTGAGTCTCCTTCTCTGACTTCTATTATGACCCCGACATATCCGTCCCCGATGCTGTAGTCATATTCCTTATCGTCAGCCGAAATCATCTCTACCCCGGTGAAAACTAGTTCCATTCCATGGGATTGAGTGGGGGTGTCCTTCTCCAGGGTGATGAAGTGAGATGGATCCGTACGATCAATGAGGGTAGTTGTAAACGCATGGCCGATAAGAAGGATGAGGATCCCAGTATGAGAAATATGTGATCCCAGTGTCCTTGCTCGGTTGATGTTCGAAGAAATCCCATTTCTCATTATCAATGGGATGGTCCTTCTCGAACTATCACTAAGCTTCAGCAGAGTGGGGACGATAGCGAAAAACAGCCATGTAAGAACGAACAGTGAGAGGTTTCCTCGGGAGATATTGTCAGTAATAGGGAGTTCCGGATTTCCATGTAAACCGAATGATTCCGAAAAAATGGCAAAGAGAATTGAGATGCATGCAGTAGAAGTAAGAATAATGACTCCCTTTCTGCCACTTACCCCCTTGCCCCAAGCATACATTGAGAGGCCTATGGCAATCAAAATGATCAGTGGTGCCCCATAGTACTCATGTGCTTCCACATTTGTTCCATCTATCTCAACAGTCAAAAGTATCCAAGTTAGCAGAAGGAAAACTATGGAAACATACCAAGGAAAATTCTTGGAAAGCCTAGTCCTATGAATCGGATCTAGAATGGACCTTCTCAACCACGAGAAGTCATCCTTCTCATCCTCTGGGAGAACCCATACTAGCAGGAAGGGAGCTATTCCGGCCAAAGCCTGATACCACTCTGATACCCAACCCCAACTCGAAAATAGCATCAGCAGAACTCCCAATGATATCAAACTAACAGGAGGGTCGTCCTTGTCTCCGAAAATGAGGAGAGTCAATGTGGAAAGTCCGACGAACATGACAAATGACGAGCCTATCCAATAACCAACTAGTGAGAAATACAAGAGTAGCGAAATAGAAATTTTCCTATTTGACTGGTATAATGTCGTGGAGCCTTTCTCAATCACCAGATTTCTCTGCTCCCTTAGCAAATGAAAAACAGCGAGGCAAAGAAGTCCCACGACGGCCATTAGGTACGACAGGATCTCAAACCCCACGGGAGAGAAGTCAATTATCTCAATCACTCTAACGTACGGATCCTTCGGTAAGGTGTTCTCTCCATCTCCTACGAAAGCGTGTACCGAGGCCCACACTCCATTGGCCCTAGTGACTAAAGTTGCATGCATCACAAGCGCACCGGTAATGAGTGCAAGCGCGGGAGTAGCTGAGAATGTCCTTTCTTTTGGGCTACGAACTCTAGAATGAAGGATTCCCAGTAGAGCCAACCAAGGAAGGAGCGAGCCCGTTTCAACGGGATCCCATGCCCAGTATCCCCCCCAGTCGAGCACAGTGTAGGCCCATAGACCACCAAGACCTATGCCCAATGTACCTGATATGAATGCAAAGCGAGCCCATCTTAGCATTGAGGCATGAGTGTTTTCAGAAGAGTTAGGTCTGATTATCGAAGAAGCAGCAATACTAGCAGTGGCTAGGCACAGCGAGTAATAGACAAAAACAACTGGAGGGTGTATTACCATCAGATCTGTTTGGAGAAGGGGGCTGATTTCTCCCGAAGAACCGGATTCAGAACCAGAGAATGGTTGGAGGAAAATCGAAACCAAGAGGATCAGGGATATCCATGAGTGCATCACCTTGATCGTTGTTCTATCGATTTTTTCATCTCTGGACATCAGCCATGTTATTCCTCCCATTATCGAGGCCCACATGAGTAGCGGGCCTGATCTGCTACCCCAAACTGCAGAAATCCTGTAGAATATAGGCAAGCCTTCTCCGACATACTGAGCAACGAGTTCGAGCGACCTTGCTTCTACTAGGAACGCTGATGCGAGAATTACGAAAGGTGCGAATTGGGCGACCATTGTTGTGGTTCTTACACTTGGGTCCGAACTAGCATCTGGACGAAGAGCTAGGTATGCGCTTACAACTAGGGCTAGCAATAGGGCAGCATTTCCAAGAAAGGTGAGCATTGTTCACCATCCGTAATACTTTGCCCTACTGTATCCAAATGCCAGCATGGCAGGTACAATTCTCTTGAAGTATAGTCCCGGCCTTCTCAGAAGGAGTCGGATTCCGACCATGGCCTTCCCGGATGCTCCCATATCTGACATCTCATCTGGGAAGCAGGTAGCCATAACAGACATCTCATCATCAGACAGGTCGAAGAGCGCGGTCTTCCCTCTGAGGATTTTGTCATAAGGAGGGAATTCAGCCTTCCACAGCCTGGTGTACTCTGAGAGCATCTCTGAGCTTAAGTCCCCCTCCGAAATCGCCTTTGCAGCGGTCTGTGCTGCGAAGACTGCCGATTTCAAAGCCAAGTGTGATCCTCCCTCGAAAAGTGGTGAGGTGAACCCAGCAGCGTCTCCTACCAGCATTAGCCCGTCGTGATGGGTCGTTTCGAATGGACCAGAAATGGGAATAGTGCCACCGAAAGCCTGGCTTCCCTTCTCCTTCCACGCAGGTAGTGTCTGCTCTAAATCTGAGAAATGAGTGTTGGCGATGAACTCGTCCAAGGCCTTCTTTGTCCTAGGCTTGTCCTCGGTAACAAGGCCAACGTTGGCCCTTCCGTCACACTTTGGAATCATCCACAGGTAACCCTTCTCCGCATATCTTGGCCAGATATAGAAGTCCAAGTACCCATCAGTGGGAACGTCAAGGAGTTCGTACTGCATCCCCGCTACTACCTTCCCCTTTTCGTTCAATGGGGATTCTCCATCGGGCTTTACCAATCGAGAGCATACAGCAGCAACGCCAGAGGCATCAATCACGATTTTCGCCTTGATTGGAAATTGGTCACCCTTGCCCTCACAAATCCACCCTCCAAAAGACCCTTCTTCGACTCTCTCCATGGACAGTAGTTTGTGACCAAGGTGGAGTTGTGCTCCGGCAGAAACCGCCTCATCCGCAATCCACCTCTCAAAGAGATGCTTCTCCAAAACATAGCCCTCTTCAGTTAGACACTTCTCAGTTCCATCGGGAAATATTACTCTGATGCCATGGACTCTCTTGCTAATCACTTCCTCTGGCAGTGTCAGGTCGAGGTTCTGACAAGCAATTTCTGAGATGCACTCGCCACAATGGACAGGAGTTCCAATCTCAGGATGGTCTTCGATCAAGATTGTAGAAAGCCCCTCTCTGGAGCATTGTAGAGCAGCGTTACCGCCGCCGGGACCAGCCCCCACCACGAGAACATCGCAGACAGTCACTCCGTCGTCCACGGATTATCCGTAGAGCACCCATCAAAGAAACCCTCGGTTTGTGGAGCCCCGATAGAGGCGAACCTTCTCATGCCAAGAGCATCACGAATATACATGGGATGGAGGAGTCTGGAGGAGTTCATCAGGGCTCTAGAAGAAAGAGGGGAGCTTCTCAGGGTTAGTCATCCCGTTGATGTGAGGTTCGAGGCAGGATGCATCGCAGACCGTATAGTCAAGCAAGGGGGGCCTGCGGTCGTCTTCGATCAACCAAGATTGGAAGATGGGAGCATTAGCAAGTTTCCCCTAGCAATGAACCTGTTTGGAACCCGAGAGAGGACAAATCTTGCATTGGGGGTCGAAGAGCCAAAGGAGATTGGGGAGATGATGGTTGGGCTAATGAAGCCCGACATAGGAGGGATTCTGAAGAGGCCATGGACTGGACTTAGGCTACTGAAACAAGGAGTTTCAATGGCTCCGAAGAAGGTCTCCAAGGGGAGGTGTCAACAAGTAATGATTGACGAACCTGATGTGACCAAACTGCCTATCCCAACAAGCTGGCCAAATGATGGAGGTCCCTTCATGACCCTCCCCCTAGTTGTAACAGCTGATCCCGAGACTGGAGAGCACAATTTGGGGATGTACAGGAGTCAGGTTTTCGGCCCTCGTGAAGTTGGTCTTCACTGGCAGAAGCACAAACACGGAGCTGATCATGCTGACTCATCCGATGGTAGGATGCCAGTTGCGATTTGTCTTGGGGGACCCCCCCAAGTAATCTTCAGCGCAATCTCCCCACTTCCTGATAATCTCTCAGAGTACGAGTTTGCGGGCCTTCTGAGTGGGAATAGACTGAAGATTACAAAATGTCAGACTAATGATTTGTGGGTCCCTGCAGACTGCGATTTCGTAATCGAGGGGTATACTTTGCCGTCTGAGAAAAGGATTGAGGGTCCATTCGGGGATCACTTCGGACACTACTCCCTAGAAGATGAGTATCCAGTAATGCACGTAACAGCAATCACCCACAAGAAGGATCCAACAGTTCCCATGACTATAGTGGGAATCCCCCCAATGGAGGATGGTTATCTTGGTGAGGCGATTGGAGACGCCCTTCTACCAGTTCTGAAGTTCCAACATCGGGATGTTGTAGACACTTTTCTACCACTTGAGACAGGTTTCCACAACCTTGCAATAATCTCCTCGAAACAGAGATTTCCTCGACAGGCTAGGAAGACCGCACTAGGTCTTCTTGGTGCTGGCCAGATGATGTTCCTGAAAGTGATCGTAGTTGTTGACGAGAGTCATGATGTGAAAGACCTAGAGTCACTTCTAGACGCACTGGATAACAAAGTAAACATCCCTGAAGATCTTGTGATATTGAGAGGAATGGTGGCTGACTCATTGGCTCACACATCTCCATGGGAGAACATCCATGACAAGTTGATTATAGACGCTACAACATCGGCAGAAGGAGACCCAATTGGCCATCCTGAAGAGGTTAGAGCTAGTGATTCCCTTGCCATCTCGTCCTCAGCGATTGAGGGTGTTGTGCAAGCTAGGATGATGCGCCCCTCGATGATGGTAATAACTACCGACGTCGAAGGAAGCCCGAGCCCAGAAGATAGCATGGAAGAGGCAAATGACCACTTGGCTCTACTTCAGAGAGAGAAGATTTCTGCAATCAGAGATTCTATCTGGAGACTAGGTGCTTCGAAGGGGCTGAAGTGGTTATTCATCACAGACTCAGATGCGAACCTAGAAATCGATGGTTGGAAGAGGAGGCTCCTATGGCAGCTTTTCTGCAGATTCGATGTTGGTAGGGACCTTCACTTCGACGAGTCTGGAACTAGGGTGGCTTGGGATGCAACAGTCCCAATACCTTCCACAGAAGGACCTCTGCCTGTTCGAAGGTGGCCAGCTGTGACACTACACGATCCGGAGATGGTTCAGCGTATCGATGCATGGCTTTCTCAGAGGATTTGATATGGGTGTAAAGGAGATATTGGAGTTCGTAAAGATCGAGCACACTCTATTCTCACTACCATTCGTTCTGATTGGGTTTGTACTTGCAGACAACGAGTTTGGAAGTCATACATCAGATATCTTTTGGATTATTGTTGCAGCAATAGGGGCAAGAGGACTCGCAATGGCTCTAAATCGAATTATCGATAGGGAAATAGATGCCAAAAACCCGAGGACTTCGTCTAGGCATCTGCCCTCAGGAACAATGTCGATTCTAACAGCTTGGATACTCTCAGGAGTATTCCTCGGGATGCTATTGTTTTCTGCATGGATGTTGAATGAAGTAGCACTGAAGATGTCTTGGCTGCCAGTGATAGCGTTCGTAATTTACCCTTACACGAAGAGGGTCTCTTGGGTGTGTCACTTTTGGATCGGTTTCTGCCTTGCACTTGCTCCTGCGGGTGCCTGGGTTGCTATCGCTGCCGATCACCATGGCTGGGAGGCCATTACAGGGATAGGAGAAGGACAACTGGAGCTTCTTTGGTTCCCTGAAGTATTCTTCATTTCACTGGGTGTTGCACTTTGGATTTCTGCATTCGATGTCAATTACGCTCTAATGGACAAGGAAGTGGACAGGCAACAAGGAGTCAGATCTTTCCCGGCAAGTTACGGGCGGAACGCTACTAGGAATCTTAGCGTAATTCTGACCATTGGGTGGGCGATATGCTTCCTACTAACTGGAATGCACGAATTCTCTGAATCAAGGAGGTTTAGTTCTTCGGTTTGGATTCAATCTGTAATTATTATGGCGTTAGTCAACCTATATGTGATGGCTAAAGTTGCCGATTCATCTTCAGATTCTGTTGAAGAAATGGATAGGTTCCAGAAGATTCTATTCCTTTCTTCGATGCTAACTGGATGGGTTCTTCTTGGGAGTATGATTTACGTAGGTTAATCCGTTAGATTGCCAATATTGAGGTCTAATGATGTTCGTTCTTGAGTCGGATTATGGAACAGCCGGTGATCAACAGCAGGCGATTGACAAATTGGCAAATCAGATTGAGGAGGGACAGGAAAGATGTGTTCTTCTTGGCGTCACGGGATCAGGGAAGACTTTCGCGATGGCCAAGGTAATTGAGAGATTACAGCTTCCAACACTAATTCTATCACACAACAAAACACTAGCTCGTCAAATCTGGCAGGAAATGTCTGGATTATTCCCAGAAAACTCAGTTGAGTACTTTGTAAGCTATTATGACTACTATCAACCGGAGGCATACATTCCTGGACGTGACTTGTACATCGACAAGGAGCTTCAGATGAATGAGCGAATCGAGCAAGAGCGTTTCTCAACAGTGGCTTCTCTTGTTTCACGACCGGATGTAATTGCGATAGGAACCGTTTCCACAATCTACGGCCTGAACCCACCAGATGTTTTCCAAAAGAGTCACCTTAGACTACACGTTGGACAGAATGCTGATCCTCAAGAGGTGGTCAGAGACCTTGTGGATCTTCAGTATCGAAGGACTTCTGGCGAGATTACCAGAGGGGACGTCCGCCTCAGGGGGGAGGTCCTTGACGTGTGGATGCCAAGCAGGGATGATCCAATCAGAGTCAGATTCGGATGGGAGGGAATAGAGAGAATCCAAGTGTGCGAAGCAGTCTCTTGGGAACCGCTGGACGAATTTGAGGAGGCTTGGATTCATCCAAGAGAGTTCTATATGACAAGCGAGGAGAGGTTCAACCAAGCGCTGGAAGATATCGAGAAAGAGTTGGGGGATAGATTGGACTGGTTTGAGTCAAAAGACGGAGATCTTGAGGCACATAGACTTGAGCAGAGAACGAGATTCGATCTTGAGATGCTGGATGAGGTTGGCTCTTGCAAGGGGGTTGAGAACTATTCAATGCACTTCGATGGCCGTAGCAGAGGGGAGAGATCTTACTGTCTTCTAGACTTCTTTGCCAGCAATGCAGAACAATTCCACGGTGGATCCGATCGCTATCTTGTGATAATGGATGAATCTCACGTAACTCTTCCTCAAGTTGGGGGGATGTATGGGGGTGATTACTCAAGGAAGAAAAACCTGGTTGACCATGGCTTCAGACTTCCATCTGCGTATGACAACCGTCCACTGAGAATAGATGAGTTCCAAAATCTAGTTCCTCAGATGGTCTATGTCAGTGCAACACCCGGAGAGAGGGAGTTGAGACATCTAGCAGAGGTGACGGGACAGGATGTTCCTGCGGGACTAATGCATGTGGACGGAGGTGGAGGGGCAAGAAAGTCCGAAGTTAAGGTTTCAGAATCGAAGCATAGTATGGAGGAATTGCTTGAAAACATAGATGGGATAGCGAAGATGGAAATTAGACCTACTGGACTTCTTGACCCGAAAATAGAGGTCAGAAATACAGAGGGACAGGTACAGGACCTGCTTAGTGAGATTGGAAACAGGATTAGGCAAGACGAGAGAGTGCTGGTTACAGTGATGACAATCAAGTTCGCTGAGGAAGTCGCAGAGTATCTAGACGGGATGGGCATCAAGGCACACTACCTGCATAGCGAGATAGACACTTTGGAGAGGACCGAGATAATCAAGGCACTGAGACTGGGTCTAATTGACGTGATTGTGGGGATAAATCTACTCAGAGAAGGACTTGACATTCCCGAGGTGTCCCTGGTAGCAATTTTTGATGCCGACAAACAGGGTTTCCTTCGAAACGAGAGGTCGTTGCTTCAGACTATTGGAAGAGCGTCTAGAAACGTAAACGGTTCTGTAATTCTGTATGCGGATTCAGTCTCACCATCCATGGAAGCGGCAATTAGTCAGACAGTGAGAAGGAGAAGAGTGCAGGGAGAGTATAACCAAAGAAACGGAGTCGTCCCTAAGACTATCGAAAAGGCCTTGCCGGTGATGGGAGCAGAGATTGAGGATCTTGTCTCCGGAGTTGCTGGAAGGGGCAGTAGTGGCGGTCGCAGAATGGTTGCAAAGCCACCAGGGAAGAAGGGGCTTGAAGGGTTGGCTAAGAGATTCGGACTAGGTGCTGGAGTTTGGAATAACTCTGATTCAGTTCTAGAAAACGTAAGTCAGCCAGAGTGGGTTGGTGACTATGAAGAGGGCCCAGAGGACAATGATGAAGTCACAGAGCTTGTTTCCAGACTTGAGATAGAAATGAGGCAGGCTGCGGATAGGCTAGACTTTGAGAGAGCAGCAGAACTCAGAGACAGAATATACAGAATCCGGAATCCAACCAATTGAAGCCAAGGGAGCTGTGCGCATAGCATGGTTGGATACTCGCGTGATGATTTCGACATCCCGGTTGAGGACTATGATTTTTCGAGAGTCTCTGATGTTCGATCTCTAATTGACCAGATGGGCAGAGCTGGTGGTTTCACGGCATCTAAGTTGGCCAGAGCCAGAGATATCCTTAGAGAAGCGATTTCCAGGTCTGATGCAGAAGGGGTCCTCAATTGGCTTTCCTTTCCGGCCTGTCTTTGCGCGACCGGAACTAGGGGTTTCTTCATTGAGGCAATTAAGAGGGATGCATATAACGTAGTCATAACCACATGTGGAACGCTCGATCATGACATAGCTAGGGTGTACAAGGATTACTTCCATGGGGACTTCAGTCTAGATGACGTTGCCTTATCTGAGGAGGGTCTGAACAGACTTGGGAATGTGGTAATTCCCAATGAATGCTACGGTGAGATACTAGAGAGGGTCCTACTACCCTGGCTGGGCGAGATAGAGGAGGAGAGGAAGTCGAGGAACAGTGAAAACCCTTGGAAGGGCTTTGGCTCCGTGGAGCTTTGCTGGGCCATAGGTGACAGGATAGATGACCAGAATTCTCTTCTTCACTGGGTTGCTAAGAATAGAATCCCAATGGTAATCCCGGGGATTACTGATGGCTCAATCGGTTCCCAATTGTTCATGCACAGGCAGAGAAGTCCTGACTTCATGATAGACGTTCTAGCAGACGAACAGATACTCTCAGACTTGATTTGGACTGCAAAGGAAAGCCACGGACTTATGGTCGGAGGAGGGATTTCTAAGCATCACGTGATTTGGTGGAACCAGTTCAGACAAGATTCAGGTATGGATTCAGCAGTTTCGATCACCACCGCTCCAGAGTTTGACGGTTCGCTTTCTGGAGCTAGGCTGAAAGAGGCGATTTCATGGGGGAAGATTCGTCCAAATGCGGATCAGATTGTGGTTGAGGGTGAAGCGAGTCTGATTCTACCCCTACTTGGCTCTGACTTATTTGGCAACAATTGAGATGTATGCCGGAGAAACGCCTATTAGCCAACATTTTCCGCTTTGAATTATGTCAGTCAGAGAAATGATTCAGGACATGATAAACGAATTGACGGAAGCTATTGGTGATGCTGAGAAGCACGATTCTGGGAACAATGCTGCAGGTACCAGGGTTCGAAAGGTGATGCAAACTTGCAAAGGCCTTGCTCAGGACGTTAGAGTGAAGGTCCAAGGGGACAAAAATTCTCGCTAGTCAGTGTGAGCAATCATCTCCATCAGAGAGGTTCGCATTGGAACTAGAGGATGCCATCCCTCCCCCCCTATTGCGATGAGGGCTTCGTGAATTCCCCCTAACTCAGGTGTTTCGACTCTTTCCGAATAAATCCCTCTCACTGGACTGGGTACTTCAGACAGGGACTGAATCGTGTGAGTGTGATTGATGGCGTTATTGTAACGCTCCCATAGAATTCTAATCTCGTCGATTACGTCTTCTGAGGACCATGCCCTCCTGCCACACATTCTGAAAGTCCCAGTGAGAGTGGATGTTTGCTGATTCACACATAAGGAGGAAATTGCATCTGTCACATCTCTGACGTTGACCCAGAACCTCTTACCAGATTCTATTGTTGGTTCCTCTCCACTCTTGATCTGTTTGACCCAATCAATCATCGTCCCATTTCCCCAGTTTCTTAGGCCATTCGGAATAATGACGTCGCTTAGCTCGATTACAATTCTTGATTTTGGGGCAGATGAGCCAAAGGGAATTACTGCAATATCGCAATTCTCGTTTTGACTAATTCCAACTTTTATTTCAGAGTCGATTGGGTCTTCCACTAATGATGCCCCAGCTCGTTGTAGCCTTTCCTCGAGTGCTTCTCGCAGACCATCTGATGTTCCCGAAACATGCACGTTTCTGAGCATGATAACGCATCTATTAGTTGGCCTCTATGGACTTAGAAGTGAAGGCAATAAGTGCCTCTCTCAGAATTCCAATTATCATATCTATCTCTTCAGAAGTTATTGCAAAGTGAGGAGTGAATCGAAGAGCATTCTGACCTCCGTGAATTACGCCGAGGCCGTTTTTTCGGCACCATTCCTCTACACAGCCAAAACCTACGACAGGAAGTTTCTCTGGATCCAGCTCAGCACATAACAATAGTCCAGTTCCTTGTACTTCCGTGATTCTACCTGGTAGCTCTTCGGAGAGATTCTTCAATTTCGATACAAATTCTTCCCCTCTGTCCCTTATGTTCTTTCTGAGTTCAGGAGTGACTCTGTCAAGAGTGGAGATGGCAGTTTCAAGGGCTCTTGGATTGGTCGTCATTGTATTCCCATAGATTCCTACCACGTATAGTTCGGCGGCTCTTTCTGACAGGCCTACCACAGATAGTGGATACTGCCCAGCATTTAGAGCCTTAGACCAAGTCTCCATGTCTGGGACCAAGCAATCTTGGAATCCGTCATAGTCAACTATGCTCAAGCATCCTTGGCCCCTCAATCCGGCTTGAATTGAGTCGACGATGAGCATGCTTCCATGTTCTGTGCAGAGAGAACGTGCTAAATCGTAGAACTCTCGAGTTACACAGAGTCCGGGGTTTCCCTCGCCCATTACCGGTTCCATGGCCATTAGCTCGATGAAGAAGCCCTCATTCTCTGCACGCTCGAATGCCTGACTTAGCGATTCAAGATCGTTACTAGGTACGAAAATCACGTTGTCCCTTTCTCGAAATGAGGCTAGGTTCTTCTCGTATTTCTTACTGCAAGAGTCTGAAATCTGAGCCGGTCTGTGAGTTCTGCCGTGGAATGCCTCTACCAGGGCCAGCATCTTGGTTGGCTTACCTTCATGTTTTCCGCCCTCTCCGGTTAGTCTGAGGGTATTTGCGTCGGCTATTCTAATCGAGATAGTGACGGATTCTGAGCCGCTATTGAGGCACACGAATTTAGAGAACGGGCAGTTTCCTCTTGTATGCCCGACTTCAGTTTTGAGCCTATCAGATAGTCTCTTTTGGCTAAATGAGGGAGTCATGACGTTGGCCATGACCCAATTCTGCTGCATTGACTGCATCACGTCGTCCGGACCATGTCCCATACCAAGCATACCATATCCCCCATTGTCATGGATTACTGCTCCATGAGATGTAACAATCCAGGGCCCCCTAGCAGCAATTGCCACATATGGATTGACTGTTGCAGCTGAATAGAAATTGATATAGTCGGCCTGAAGAAGTGAGGTTAAATCACTTTCATTCATTGAAAGTAACTTTTCCCCCATATCGTTTTTTAGACTTTGGAAATTTACTGAAGCCTCCTCTATTGCTCTACTTAGTGAAGGGTCGATCTGTAGAAACTCAGAGATAGTTTGGTCAGTGAGGCCCTTTGTCTCAGCAATTCCTGTAGAAGAGCGAATTTCGGATAGAGTTTGCAGGGTTCCGACCATCAGTTATGGGCACAAGAGAACGCACATCAATCTTCTCCGAAATAGGTCAGGGATGAGCATGAGAAAACACGGAAATGTCT
>CETB01003455.1_pt1 | contig 15512 bp, 16 predicted proteins | sample 356381 | NCBI WGS metagenome assembly CETB01 (sample SAMEA2622545, study PRJEB7988) | marine metagenome | biome: marine biome (ENVO:00000447); feature: deep chlorophyll maximum layer (ENVO:xxxxxxxx); material: "saline water (ENVO:00002010), including plankton (ENVO:xxxxxxxx)" | depth 155 m | reverse complement strand
ATATCGAAGAAGAGGATTTCAAAAACTTTCTCATTAATGAAGTACCTAGTTCTTTAAAGGATCACATCTCAAGCTATCAAGTAAACTTGCCAGATGAAGACGTCAAAGAGGCTGCTGGCTTAATTCAATCGTGTTATCCACCAAGCCCAAATGCTATTATCTTTTTAAAAGTAAAAAACTTTTTTCATTTTGAGCAAAAGCTTTCAATATTTGAATCGCATGCTACAAATTTTTTTAGTTATATTGTTAGTGAATCTAAGATTATTGAAGCTGATGATTCTAAGAACCTAAATAGGCGAACCGATGGATTTTCTCAAATTGTTTTCCTTGAAAAGCCAAAAAATATTGATAGTTTTGATTGGTTTGATCATTGGACACATCATCACACTGAAATCGCCATAGAAACTCAATCAAATTTTATTTATATACAAAATACGGTTGTAAGAAAACTTAACAAAGAATCTCCAAATTTTATTGCCATCATTGAAGAATGCTTTCCCAGCGAAGCAATGTCAGATCAAGAAGAATTCTATGCTGCTAAGGGAAACCCAACATTGCTGAAAAAAAATGCAGAAATCATGATGGAAAGTTGTAATAAATTTATTGATTTTTCAAAAATTGAAGTTATCCCAACAAGTAGATATTTAGTGATATAGTAAATTTCAGAGGAAGGAAATAATTATGGAAATTAAAAATGCCTTAATAACTGGTGCAGCCAGCGGAATGGGGAAGATTTCTGCAAAACGACTTGCAGCAGATGGAATTCATGTAGCAGCAGTTGATGTAAATGAAGAAAATCTTAATCAACTGAAACAAGAGTCTAATAATATCTCAACTTTTCATTGTGATTTGGCGGATGCAAATGCTGTCAAGGAAATGGTTAATGAGGTACACACTCAAATAGGACCAATTGATAGAGTTACTCATGCTGGAGCAGTAATGCCGATGGGAAGAATTCAGGACTTAGATTCAACCTCTATAAATAATTTAATGAGAATTAATTATGAGGGCACTGTAAATATTGTTAGTAATATTTTGCCAACAATGCTTGAGAATAATAGTGGGCAAATAATACTTTTTGGATCAATTGCAGGAATGTGTCCTCTCGAAAATATGTCAGCTTATTGCGCTTCCAAAGCAGCTGTAAATATTTTTGGTGAAATATTGGCTAAAGAGGTCAAAGATACAAATATCAGAGTTATGGTAGTTTGTCCTGCTCAAACCAATACTCCTTTAATGAGATTTGTTGATGAGACGGATGCACCAAATGTAATTAATACTGCAGTTGAAAAAGGCATGCTATGTGATCCAGAGGAAGTGGTCGATCAAATAGAAAAAGATTTACATACCGATAAAATTATTTGCTATCCTACAAAAGAAGCTTTATATGCAACAAGGATAAGAAGATTTTTGCCAAATTATTGGTGGAAATTAGTTGCAAAAAATTCATAATGTAAAACTATGTCAGATTTAAATACATTAGCTCCAGACAACAGAGATCTTTCAATGTTTCCAGGTGAATATGGACTTCCTTTTCTTGGCAAAACCGTTGAGTTTGTAAAAGATACATTGGCCATGTGCAATAAACATTATGAAAAATATGGACCTGTTTCCCGATTGGATATGGTAAAGAATCAAAGAGTTTTAATGTGTTTAGGTCCTGAATTTAATGAAGCCGCATTGTTTGACCCAAAAGGTAATTTCAGTGTTGCTGGTGGCTATGCAAGTTCTTTGGGAGGTCTTTATCCTGATGGAATGTTAACAAGAGATGATGCTAAGCATAAAAGGACGCGAAGAGCTTCTCAACCTGCATTCAAAAATGATGCATTGAAAACATATGTGGATATGTTAATTCCTATCCAAGAAAGGCGCATTCAAGATCTACCAATCAACGAAGAATTTATTTTTTACGATAATATCCAAAAAACTTTAATGGATGTTGCAGCAAGAGTTTTTATCGGATTAGATGAATTAAGCCCTGAAGCAAAAAAACTTGGACACCTTTTCTCAGAGATAAATGAGGGTTTAATTACTCCACTACCTTATGATCTTCCATTCCTTCAATTTAGAAAATCACTCAAAGCTAGAGAGGAACTAAGACAGTTTTTCATTGAAAATATTCCTAAAAGAAGGGGTAGCAATGGCTTGGACATGTTTACAAGATATTGCAACGCGAAAGATGAAGATGGAGAGTACTTAGATGATATTGATATTGATGGACATATTGCATTTTTACTATTTGCTGCATTTGATACTACAACAAGTGCTTTAACAAATATTCTTTATTACCTAGGAAAAAATCCTGAATGGCAAGATAAAGTTAGAAATGAAATTTTCAGTGTTACTAACGAAATGCCAACTTTTGAAGACTTGGCTGAAATGAATTTGACTGAGTATGTATTTCAAGAAACCTTAAGATTTTATCCTTCAGTGATGGTCTTAAATAGGCGAACTACAAGGGACGTGAATGTCGCTGGTTATGATATTCCTGCAAACACTGTAGTAATGATCAGCCCGCCTTTCACCCATAGAATGGAGCAATGGTGGGATGATCCTTATACTTTTGATCCAATGAGATTTTCACCCGAGCGAGCCGAGCATAAAAGACATGGTTTTAGTTATGTCCCATTTGGCGGCGGGGCGCATAAGTGTATTGGAATGCACTTTGCAATGATGAATGCGAAATTATATTTATTTAGGCTTCTTAAAAACTATAAGATCAATTTAAGATCTGATTACAATCCTGCTTTTCAGCATGTTCACTTGCCTCGTCCTATTGATGGCCTGCCAATAACGCTTACTAGGATTTAGTTCATGATTCCGAAAGGATCTTTTATTGAAGTTAATGATGGCTTCAAATTTCATTATTATGATGAAGGTGATGGTCATGTTGTTCTTCTTTTACATGGAAGTGGTACTGGAGCATCTGGACATACAAATTTTAAAAATAACTTTATTGCCTTAAGGGATGCAGGTTTCAGAGTAATTTTGCCAGATCTTCCTGGATATGGATTTTCATCTAAGCCAGATAATGAAATTTATTCATTGCAATATTTCAACAAAAAAATAATTGAGTTTGTTGATGCCCTTAAAATTGAGGAATTTTCTTTATTGGGAAATAGTTTAGGTGGTGCATTATCAATTGGTCTTGCTTTAGATCATTCTGCAAGAGTTAAGAAGCTAATTTTGATGGCTCCAGGAGGTATAGAGGATTTTGAAGTTTATAACTCAATGCCCGGGATTAAGAAATTACTCTCTGATTTTTTAGGTGGTGATATGGATCAAGAGAAAATAGAGGGCTTGCTTGAGCTATTTCCATATGACAAATCAATAATAACTAAAGAGATGATTGATGAGAGAATGGAAATTCTGCCGCTAATGAATTCCCAAGTAATGGCAACAATGGATATACCCAATATGGAATCAGATCTTCCATCTATTACTCAACCAGTTCTGGCTTTTTGGGGGATGAATGATCAGTTCATTCCAGTTTCAGGCGCCATGAAAATAGGTAATGGTTGCCCAAATTCCCAGATAATGCTTTTTAGTCAATGTGGACACTGGGTCATGATTGAGCAGGAAACAGTTTTTAATAACGCTTGTATTAACTTTTTAAATTCTTAGAGCATGAACCCTAGTACTATTGCTGATATTGCGTTCGAGTTATTTTCAGCATTAAAAAAACAAAAAATGATTCAGCCTTTGACTGATAGGTATCTAGATATAGATATCAATGATGCATATCAGATTTCTAAGAAATTCCTTTCTCATCGAGAGATTGAGGGAGAAAAAGTTATTGGTAAGAAAATTGGTGTAACAAGCAAGGTTGTGCAAGAAATGCTTGGTGTAAATCAACCGGACTTTGGCTTTTTAACTAATACAATGCAAGTAAAAAATAAATCAAATTTTTTAATTTCAGAGCATTTAATTCAACCAAGAGCTGAAGCTGAAATTGCTTTTATTTTAAAAGAAGACCTCCATGGACCAGGTATTACCAAAGAGGATGTTATCGCGGCAACAGAAAAAATTATTCCTTGCTTTGAGATAGTTGATTCAAGAATAGATGATTGGAAAATTAAGATTCAAGATACTATTGCAGACAATGCATCTTGTGGAATATTTGTATTAGGTGAGGGCGCAGTTTCTCCAAATCAGTTTGCAATGGATGAACTAGAGGTTGAGGTTTTTAAAAATGAGGAATTTCTTTCTTCAGGTAAGGGTTCTGCAGTTCAAGGGCATCCGGCCGAAGCTGTTGCATGGCTAGCTAATACTTTGGGTGAATATGATATACCATTGCTTACAGGAGAATTTATTTTATCAGGTTCATTGGTGCCATTAGAACCTGCACAAGCTGGAGATAAATTTAGAATGAATCTTAAAGGTGTTGGAACCTGTGAAATCAATTTTATTTAACTATGAATAAGACAAAATGCGCAATCATAGGATCTGGAAATATTGGAACAGATTTAATGCTTAAAATTATTCATACCTCTGACTATTTGACATTGAATGGTGTCATTGGGATCGATCCTGACTCAGAGGGCCTTGCAATGGCAAAATCCTTAAATATTCCTATTTCCTCAGATGGATTAGAGGGATTTATGCAAATGCAGGAGTATGAGGATACCTTGATATTTTTTGATGCAACTTCAGCAGGCGCGCATAAAACTCATCATGATTTAATTGCAAAAGATAAAAAACAGATGATTGACTTAACTCCTGCTGCAATTGGTCCATACTGTGTGCCTGTTGTAAATTTGTCTGAGCATTTAAAGCAACAGAATGTAAATATGGTCACATGTGGAGGTCAAGCAACCATTCCAATGGTTGCTGCAGTAAATCAAGTATCCAGTGTGAAATATGCTGAGATAGTTGCATCAGTCTCTTCTAGGTCCGCAGGGCCAGGAACAAGAGCAAATATTGATGAGTTTACTCAGACTACAGCCCTTGGTCTAGAAAAGGTTGGAGGTGCAGATAAAGCAAAAGCAATAATTGTATTAAATCCAGCAGAGCCACCCTTGTTGATGAGGAATACTGTCTTTACTTTGTGTGATCCAACTGACCAGGAGTTAGTTAAAGAAAGCATTGAGTCAATGGTTAAAAGAGTTCAATCTTATGTACCGGGCTATCGACTCAAACAAGAGGTTCAATTTGAAAGATTTGGTTCTAATAATCCTTGTTCCATTCCTGGATATGGTGAATTTGAAGGTTTAAAAGCTTCAATTTTTCTTGAAGTCGAAGGAGCTGGTCACTATCTTCCTACATACGCAGGAAATTTAGATATCATGACTTCAGCTGCAATGGGAACAGCGCATGAGCTTATAAAGTTAAATTCATGAAAAAGTTATATATCCAAGATGTAACCTTAAGAGATGGTATGCATGCTATCCGCCATCAATATGGACTTGATCATGTCATTGAAATTGCAAAGGCATTAGACCAAGCAAAAGTTGATGCTATAGAGGTAGCACATGGTGATGGTTTAGCTGGATCTTCATTCAATTATGGTTTTGGTGCTCATACTGATAAAGAATGGATTGGAGCAGTTGCTGAACATTTAAATCACTCAAAACTGACTACTTTGATCTTACCTGGAATCGCTATTAAAGAAGATTTGAAGTGGGCATGGGATCTTGGGGTAAGGTCTGTAAGAGTTGCTACTCATTGCACAGAAGCTGATGTATCAAAACAACATATAGAATTTGCTAGAGAATTAGGAATGGATACCATTGGTTTCTTAATGATGTCTCATATGAATTCACCTTCTAATTTAGCTCATCAAGCTAAGTTAATGGAGTCTTACGGAGCTCAATGTGTTTATGTTGTAGATTCAGGAGGCGCATTAAGCATGGAAGACGTCGCTGATAGGTTTAAAGCTTTTAAAGATACACTAGATCCAAAAACTCAAACAGGTATGCATGCTCATCATAATCTATCATTGGGCGTATCTAACTCTATTGTTGCAGTCAAAAATGGAGCAAATCGTGTTGATGCAAGTTTGGCTGGAATGGGAGCTGGTGCAGGCAATGCTCCACTTGAAGTTTTTATTGCAGCCATTGATAGGCTTGGATGGTCGCATGGGACAGATTTATTTAAATTAATGGATGCGGCAGAGGAGCTAGTTAGGCCTTTGCAAGACAGACCTGTAAGAGTAGATAGGGAAACTTTAACCTTAGGATATGCAGGAGTTTATTCATCATTTTTAAGGCACGCCGAGTCAGCGGCTGAGACCTATAATTTAGATACCAGAGAAATTTTGGTTGAGTTAGGTAAAAGAAAAATGGTTGGAGGTCAAGAAGATATGATCGTTGATGTTGCTCTTGATTTATTGAAGAAAAAATCTAACTCATGAAAATTGGTATGACCTTACCGGTCATGGAGCCTGATCTTACAAGACGGGACCTTGAAAGTTGGACAAAAAGAATTGACTCAGGACCTTGGTCTCATATTGCGTTAGGAGAAAGAATTTTATTTCCTAATCCAGAGTTTATTTCTACTTTGAGTGCAGTAGCAGCATGGACAAATCGTGTTGAGATTATCGCTACAATTTCTGTGTTGACTATGCACAATCCTATTCTGAGTGCGAAGCAATTTGCAACAATTGATCTCTTGTCCGAGGGAAGATTTACTCTTGGTGTTGGGGTAGGAGGAAGAGAAGAAGACTATAACGCAATAGATTCAAATTGGTCAGATAGGAAATGGTCAAAGCTTGCAGAAAATGTTGAAATTATAAAATCTGTCTGGTCAAAGGATTTTCATTCAAAAATGGGCCCAAATACCTTTTCTAAAAAGGGACCACAAATTTTAGCTGGTGCAGTAGGACCAAACGCTATGAGGATGTCTGCAGAATTTTCAGATGGATTGGCTGGGTTTTCATTTAATGCTGACATTGCAGAAATTAAAGATTCATTCAAACGAGTCAATGAAGCTTTTTCAAAGAAAGATAAATTACCTAGACTTGTTACTAGTTTCTGGTTTGGTTTAGGAGATCAAAGTCGAGAGAACATAAAGATTCATTTAATGAGATATTTAGATTGGATGGGTTCTGATCTTGCAAAAGATTTATCTCAAACAGCAGGTTTCTCAGGAAATCATGATGATTTAAAAGATTTTATAATTCAAATTAGAGATGCTGGAGCAACTGATGTGATTTTAGTACCAACTTCTAAAAATATAGAGCAGCTTTTTATTGCAGAAGAAATAGTATCCAAATTAAATTAGATTGTTAAATTGATCAATTAAATTAATTTGCAACACGTTGATTAATTGTAATATTTATATAATAGTAAATTGAATTTAGACGAAACTAGGGAGAATACTTTGACTGATAAAGAGCTCATAGCACCTGAGTTACCACAACAAAGAGATCCAAAAAATGCTCAGTTAAAATCTGGATGGTACAAAGTTGCTGCATCTGAGGATATAAGTCAATTGGAAGCTATACAGATTGATGACTTTCCTACGCAAATAGTTATTTGGAGAGGAGAAGATAAAAAGTTGAGAGCTTTAGATCTTTATTGTAAGCATATGGGAGCTTCACTAGCATGTGGAGAGGTTGATGAAAATGGAATTAGGTGTCCTTTTCACGCATGGAGATGGTCAGGAGATGGTTTATGTAATGAAGTTCCTTACGCAAAAAGAATTCCTCCAAAGGCAATTACACGATCATGGGAAGTAAATGAACTTGACGGTTTCATTTATGTTTGGTTTGATAGACAAGGTAAATCTGCTGATTTAAATGGAGAATGGATAGATGAGTTCAGTTTTTAAAGAAGATGTAGCGAAGAATGATCTGCCTGATAGGTTTCCTAGGGGTTGGTTTGCTCTTGGTCACCAAAGAGACTTTCCAAATAATGAAACTAAAATAATTTTTGGATTTAATAGAAAAATTAAGGTAACTCGATCAAATAATGAAATTGGTATTGATTTTGGAAATGGGGAATCGTGGCCTGTATTAGAAATCAATCAAATGGTTCTTGTGTGGCATGATGTTGAAAAAAAAGAACCAGATTATTATCCAAAAAAAATTGATGAATGTTATTCGGATGAGTGGTCAGATTATGGAATGGCAAGTTTTGTAGTCAAAAATAATTGTCGAGAATTAATTGATAATATGGCAGATAAAGGGCATTTTGGACCTGTCCATGAGGCTCCATTTGAAGGTTTCTGGAATGAAGCAAAAGATCATACATATACTCAAGAAATGACAGCAGATAGTCCTATTCTTGGAAGAGATCTTTTTTCTCGAGCAACATATGAGGGCCCAGCATATATGACGACCTATATGAGTGCAGTTCATGATGGCATGAAAGTTGAAAGTAGGCTTGCTGTAACTCATATTCCATTAACACTGACCTCATTTCAAATTAATTTTGGTGTTATGGTTAAAAAGATTCCAGGCATGTCTGCGAAGGATGAGGCTGCATTCATACAAGGATATGTTGATGCTAACAACTATGCATTTGGTCAGGATGTTGCAATATGGGAGAATAAAATTTATATCCCTGAACCAGTTGTTTGTGATGGAGATGGACCTCTCCGAAAATTAAGAAAATGGTATGGTCAGTTCCTTGTCGATAGAGCCGATGTTCCTGCTGGTTTGGATCTCGAAAAAAGAGAATTTTAAACCTATTTAACAATTATTTTTAAAAGTGAAAATTTCGCTAGATGATCTTGACTTCAAGATTTTAAAAATCTTAGAAATTGATGGTCGTGCTCCAGCCAAATTCATAGCAGATCAGCTATCAGTAAACGAAGTAACAGTAAGTAAAAGACTTTCTAAAATTATAGAGGGAGGTTTTTGTAAAATTATTGCTATTGCTGATTTTGAAAAGTGTGGTTACGACTATCTTTTACCAATAGGAATAAGAGTTCAGGGCGATAAACTTGAGGAAGTAGCCAATATCCTTTCCCAACAAAAAGAGGTATTTAGTGTTAATGTAGTTAGCGGTATTCAAGACATTGAGATTCTTTGTGCTACAAAAAGCTTAAATGAAACAAAAATTTTTCTAGACGAAACTCTTCCATCAATTGTTGGAATTAAGAGTATTGCTCCGGCTATTGCATCTAAAGTTTATAAATTTGAAACAGATTGGACACCCTTTGCAAATGAAGCTTGATCAGACTGATAAGAAAATTATTCAATTACTTGGAGCAGATGCAAGGATGTCTAACAATCAAATGGGTAAAGCTATAGGTGTCACTGAGGGCACTATTAGAAATAGGATACAAAAATTAATAAAGAATAAAGTAATTAAAATTTCGGTTATCAATAATATTAATCGTATGGAAAATCCATCTTTAGCTTTCGTTGGGCTAGACGTTGAGACTAGGTCCAAAGATGCTGTTGCGAATGCGCTATCCAAGATGAAGGAAGTAAGATTTGTTTCAACTTTAATGGGACGCCATGACTTAATGGTATTTATATTAGCTGATGACGTAACAAGATTATCTAAAGTATTGTACGAAGATATTTCATCGCTTCCCGGGGTTAGGTTTTCAGAATCATCAATAGGATTAAAGTATTACAAATACGATTATCAATGGGCGAGGATATTAGATTGATAAATTTAAAAAAATTTACAATACCAGAGCTTATTAAATTCCAGGGACAAGAACATTCATCTCGCCCTGCATTGGTTTCTCCGGATGAAATATTATCATTTGAAGATTTAGACAATTTTTCAACAAATATTGCAACTCATTTAATAAATTTTGGAGTGCTCCGTGGAGATAGGGTTGCTATTTGGGCTCCAAATATAAATGAATGGGTTTTAGCAGCAATTGCAATTCATAAATCTGGAGGCGTATTAGTCCCTATTAACACCAGAATGAAAGGTAAGGAGGCTGCTTATATCCTAAATAACTCTGAAGCTAAAATATTGTTTAGTGTAAAAAATTTTCTTGGAACTAATTACTTCAAATTATTAAAAAATGAAAATCTGCCATACTTAGATCACAAAATTTCTCTCGATAGCGAAGAATCATTAGACTCTAATTTTTCCTTTTTAAATTTAAAGGAAAAAGCTTTGAATCTTGAATTACCAGAAATTCAAGAAACTGATATGGCAGATATTATTTTTACATCTGGAACAACCGGTAAGCCAAAGGGCGTTATATCTTCTCATCTTCAAAATATTAAAGTTTTTGATTATTGGTCAAACTACATAGGTTTGCATCAAGATGATCGCTACTTGATTGTTAATCCGTTCTTTCACACTTTTGGTTATAAGGCAGGTTGGTTAGCAGCAATTATGAAAGGAGTTACTTCATATCCATGTCCTGTATTTGATGCGGATGAGATTATAAAAATAATAGATCAGCATAAAATTTCAATGCTTCCAGGTCCCCCAACTCTATATCAGTCTATTCTAACAAGTAAATTATTAGACTCATTGGATATTTCTTCTTTGAGGTTAGGAGTTACTGGTGCAGCGTCAATTCCAGTTCAACTTATCAAAGATATGAAAGAAAAACTAGGTTTTGAAACTGTTATTACTGCTTATGGTTTAACAGAGAGCACTGGAGTTGTAACAATGTGTTCTCCTGATGATGATTATGAAACTATCGCAACAACCTCTGGTTGTGCTATTGCTGGTGTTGAGTTGAAATGCATCAATCAGAACAATGAAGAGGTACCATCAGGTGAACCAGGAGAAATTTTAGTTAGAGGTTACAACATAACCCAAGGATATTTTAAAAACAAAACAGCAACAAAGGATGCTATTGATAATGAAGGCTGGTTGCGCACAGGTGATATAGGAATATTAGATCACAATGGATATATTAAAATTACTGATAGAAGTAAAGATATGTTTATTGTTGGAGGTTTTAATGCGTATCCTGCTGAAATAGAAAATATTTTGTGTGATCATCCTTCAATCTCTCAAGCAGCAGTTATAGGAATCGAAGACGAGAGAATGGGCGAAGTTGCTAAAGCTTTCATTATTTTAAAACCAGACTGTATTTTAGAAAAAGATTCTCTATTTCAGTGGTCGAAAGATAATATGGCTAATTATAAAGTTCCACGTGAAATAGAGTTTGTTGAAGGATTGCCCACAAATGCAGCTGGAAAAGTAATGAAGTACCTTTTAAAGGAAAGCTCTTGAAGATTGTAGTTTCTGAGGATACCAATAAGTTTTATAGGCAAAAACTTTTATCCATTGATCCGTTAATGCAAATTTTTTCAATAAATCCCGATGATCCAACCAACCCTTCATGGGAGGATATACCAGACTCAGATGCTTTTTTTATGTCATATCAATTTTTATTTGCTGCTAGAGACAGCAAAGAGATATTTAGCCCCTTATTAAAATTATCTAAAAGAATGAAGTTTATTCAAAGTGGGTTTGCTGGAATGGATGCTCCAGTTTTGCAAGCCATTTTAAAAGAAAAAAAAATCTTAATTGCTAATGCAAGTAGTATTTATGCAATACCAATTGCACATTATGTTTTTTCTCAAATTTTAAGGTGGAACAAAAGAATAGATCAGCATATTGAATTTCAGAAGTCTAAAAGCTGGACTCCCTTTGGAGGGGATGGAGAGCTGACAAATAAAAGCCTAGTTATCCTAGGTTATGGAGGCATTGGCAGAGAAGTAGCAAAGATAGGAAAAGCATTTGGTATGAAGGTTACCGGTATTAGACGCAATCCAAGCAATGATGAATATGCAGATGAAGTATTAGGGGTAAATCAATTTGAAGCATTGTTACCTTTATTGGATTATCTGGTATTAGCTTTACCAGATAGCTCTGAAACTAGGAATATTATTAATAATGAAGTCTTAGAAAAACTTAACAATTCTGCTATGTTATTGAATGTTGGTAGAGGTAGTGCAATCAATGAGCAAGATCTCTCAGATGCTTTAAATAATGAAGAAATTGCATCAGCAGCTTTAGATACAACCAAGACAGAGCCACTTGAACAATCGTCTCCTTTATGGACTGCAAAAAATTGCTTTATTTCTGCTCATGACTCTGCGCATTCATTGCTATCAATACCAAGAGCTTTCGAACTATTCTATGAAAACCTATACAACATTAAAAATAATATTCCAATAAAAAATCTTTATAAAAAGTAATGGTGCCCTCTCCAGGAATTGAACCTAGAACTACTCCTTAGGAGGGAGTTGTTATATCCGTTTAACTAAGAAGGCAATTTTTAAGCATTCGTTATATCAAATATTCTTATTGTTGGACCTTCTGAGCACATCTCAGTAACAGCAGCAATAGTTCCATCTTCAGTTCTAAAAGCAAGATATTTTTCATAATGCTCTTTTGAGTCCCATACTTCCGTAAGAACAAAGTTGTTCTTATTTTCAACATTGAAAGTTAGATTAATATTTTGACAACCATCAAAAGCACGAGTCACTTTGAATGCATCAGTACAAATTTCCTTAAATTGATCAACCAAATTCTCTTTTAAGGTTCCCTCTAATAAAACACTTACTGTCATGAGATTTTCTCCTAAATTTTTAATCTTAAACATATTAAATTATAGCTACAGTAATGAAAAGTTATAGTTTAAATATACCTTTCAGGTTAAAAATATTAGAATAGTGCGCAAGGGCTTTTATGATGAGTAAAGAAATTATAATCACACTTCCTGATGGATCTCAGAAACAAGCGCCTGTTGGCGTAAGTGGTTTTGAGATTGCAAGCATGATTGGCGCAGGCCTTGCCAAAGCAGCTGTTGCATTTAGTGTAGATGGCAATCAAAGAGATTTGAGCGATTGTGTTAATCAGGACGCAGATATAGCTATATATACCCTTGACTCAGATGAAGGCCTTGAGATTATGCGTCATACAGTTGCAGCGCAAGTATTAGCAAGAGCAATTAAAAATTTATACCCAAAAGCCAAGTTAGCAATAGGGCCAACTATTGAAAATGGTTTTTATTATGATTTTTTATCTGATGAGAGGGTGTCCATAGATGATTTATCAAAAATTGAAAAGGAAATGAAAAAAATTGTTGCTGAAAAATCTGAAATTATAAAAACCATACATTCAAAAAAGGATTCAATTAAGAGTTTTGCTGATATAAATGAAGATTATAAAGTTAAGATTATTGAAAATTCTGATCAAGAGGATAATTTTCAGATCTATAGTCAAGGTGAGACAGGCTTTATAGATTTATGTCGAGGACCTCATTTACCAAATTTATCTAAAGTTGGAGCTTTTAAACTTACCAAAATAGCTGGGGCATACTGGAAAGGGGATTCTAAGAATGAAATGCTTTCACGCATTTATGGAACTGCCTGGAAAAATGAAAAAGATCTTAAAAAGTATTTAACTCTTATTGAAGAGGCAGAAAAGCGCGATCATCGAAAACTTGCGAAAGAGATGGATTTATTTCATTTGCAAGAAGAGGCTCCCGGTATGGTTTTTTGGCATGCAAAAGGGTGGTCTATGTATGTAGCTTTACAAAATTATGTTCGCAGAAAACAAATCTCGAATGGTTACGAAGAAATCAATACTCCTATGGTTGTTGATCGAAAGCTTTGGGAGACTTCTGGTCATTGGGATAAGTATCGCGAAAATATGTTCATTACAGAAATTGATGAAGAGCATGCAAACGAAAAGAGAGTAAATGCACTTAAACCAATGAATTGTCCTTGTCATGTGCAGGTTTACAATCAAGGTCTAAAATCTTACAGAGATCTTCCAGTAAGACTTGCTGAGTTTGGATCATGTCATAGATATGAAGCCTCCGGCACAATGCATGGTTTAATGAGGGTTAGAGGTTTTACTCAAGATGACGGGCATATTTTTTGTACAGAAGACCAAATAGAAACTGAAACTGCTGATTTTATATCATTATTGTCTGAAATTTACACAGAGCTTGGTTTTGAGTCTTTTGATATCAAATTATCAACAAGACCTGAAATAAGAGTTGGCTCTGATGAAGTTTGGGATCAGGCAGAAGCAGCTTTAGAATCTGCAATTAAAAAACTAGATATCCCATATACAGTTGAAGTAGGAGAGGGAGCTTTTTATGGTCCAAAACTGGATTTTGTTTTAACTGACGCAATAGGTCGCGAATGGCAATGTGGAACTTTTCAAGCAGATTTTAATCTCCCAGATAGACTAGACGCAGAATATATTGGTGAAGATGGTTCAAAATATAGACCAGTAATGATGCATAGAGCAATCCTTGGTTCTTTTGAGAGGTTCATTGGAATTTTAATTGAAAACTATTCTGGAAAATTACCTCTATGGCTAGCTCCCACACAATTAGCCATATTGACTGTCACTGAAGAAGTTAATGAGTACGCTAAGACTTTAAAGCAAAAATTTGATGATTTTAATCTTCGTGTTGATCTAGATCTAAGGAATGAAAAGATAGGTTATAAAATCAGAGAGCACAGTAATGCAAAGGTTCCATTTATGGCAGTTATTGGAAAGGATGAGGTGTCAGCTCAGACTGTTTCTATCCGAAATTTAAGTGAAAATAAAACCATCACTTATTCCATTGACGAAGCTGTTTCAAAGTTATTTGAAGAATCAAAAACTCCTAACTAGGCTCCACTCTCCAACCTTCTCTGTCAAATATTCTGAGATAAGTAAGTTGATCATGTTCTGATTCATTCACAACTTTTACAAAGTCTCCTGATTGGACAAGGATTACATCTCCAGCGGTTAACTCAAATGAGTCTTGATGTTCAATGCCTTGACTTGGATCTGTGCCATGACCTTCTTCTGAATTCATATATTCGATAACTTCCATTAAGCCTCTGCCATTAACAATGATGTAAACAACATCTGAGTCACTTAGTCTGTGTCCTATAGTGGATTTGCTAGGTTGAATAACAGTTTTACTTGCAATAATTTTTCCTAATAAATCATTAGTCCAAACTGAATAGTCGTCAGTAACTTTATACGGTGAACCACCTACCCTAAAGTTTACGTATTTTTTTGCCATGATTAACCTTTAAATTAAATATGTAGTGCATTGAAAAATATTTCTTTTAGAATGTCAATGAAATTAAAATTTACTGTATATTAAGTATTCTTAGGAATTTTATTTTGTAGTTCAATTACGAAATTAAATTCATTAGATTAATTATTAAATTTAAATATAATGATGAGTAAATGATAAAACATGTTTCAACTGCATTTTAAGCTGATCTACTGGAGAAAATAATGAGTGAAAAAAAGTATACAAATCCTGCAACTATTGCATTGCACACTGGTTGGAGAAAAGATGAAACAACAAATTCAGTAACAGTCCCAATTCATATGACCTCCAGTTATCAATTTGATAGCACTGACCATGCAGCAAATTTATTTGCATTGGGTGAGCTTGGCAACATTTACTCAAGGATCATGAATCCCACAAATGCTGTCTTTGAAGATAGAATTGCAGCACTAGAGGGTGGAGTTGCTGCTTTGGGATTAGCTTCAGGGCAGGGCGCATCAGCTTATGCAATACAAAATTTATGTAGTCACGGTGACAATTTTGTTGCCTCATCGCAATTGTATGGCGGAACATACAATCAATTTAAAAATCCTTTT
>CETB01048968.1_pt1 | contig 15592 bp, 14 predicted proteins | sample 356381 | NCBI WGS metagenome assembly CETB01 (sample SAMEA2622545, study PRJEB7988) | marine metagenome | biome: marine biome (ENVO:00000447); feature: deep chlorophyll maximum layer (ENVO:xxxxxxxx); material: "saline water (ENVO:00002010), including plankton (ENVO:xxxxxxxx)" | depth 155 m | reverse complement strand
TTAGCTATAACGTTCAGAGACTGTCTAGTAAATCTGGATACCGACTACTTAAGGTCACAGTAAAATGAGCCAAAATTTATCTGGAACCGAATTAAAAAGACTCCATAGAGAATGGCGGAAAAAACCGCGTGGGAAATTGGCCATTATCATCTGTGGGGTTCAAGGACCATACAATATCGGTTCTATCCTCCGATCAGCAGCAGCCGAACGGGTAGACCACATCTGGTTCACTTCTAACGCTACTACTCCCGATAATTCTAAAGTAGGAAAAACTGCATTAGGTTCTGAACGCTACATAGAGTGGAAAGAAATTGATACTCCTAGTGAAGCCATCATTGAAGCTAGATCTGAAGGGTACACTATCGTCGCTCTTGAACTTGCGACCGATTCGCTTCCGATCTTCGATATTGACCTGAGCGGTAATATTTGTTTTGTCATCGGCCATGAAGATCGAGGGATAGAGCCAAAGATACTCAAAGAATGTGAATCAATTTCCTATATCCCTCAGTTAGGAAAGATTGGTTCATTGAATGTTTCGGTTGCTGCTTCAATCGCTATTTATGAAATCCGGCGACAAGCTTGGGTCCAATACGAATCCTAAATCTTTAAAACCTAAGAGGATCTATAGCAAGCCGAAGTCGTTTCTTCGGACGAGGAACCCTCGAGAGAGATCCAGAAAGATCTTCCAACCGAGGAGATTTCACCAACCAAGCACCATCATTTGGCCCAAGAACTTCCAAATTACCTTGAGTCACCACCTCCGCTATATACTCCTCAGACCCAGGCCCCGAAATAACTGCCAAATGCCCAAATGGAGGATATTGGATAATTGCGCGCCTGCTACTCTCTTTAAGGCACCAAGTTTCAACACCTCCCTTAAACAAAACATCAAAAAACGGGTGGTTAGGCTGTTGAGATTGGACAACGACATTTCCCGACTCAACACTTTTCCTATTGACTAACCGAATTGCTCTGATCAATTTTGATAAGGCTTGTTCTTCGGAGCGGTACCTCTTAGCGAGCAGCTCTTGGTCAAAATCGGCGAAGACAACCAAATCCGCCCAATCAACCCGATGAAGAACAGCTTCAGTTCCTAAGTATATTTTTGACCTTTGAAAATCAATCGAAGACGTTTCCTTAGTAACTTGAGTAACTGGCTCATTTAAAAGCGCCTCCAGTTCCTCACCGGCACGGGTAACCCCAATACGTAGATTTTTCATACTTGTCGACAAGCAACTCGAACATAGAACCGGTCTCGAATGACCAAATCTAGTGCACTCAAGAAGATCATCTTCTAACTGCTGCATAGCGCTTCCGCAATCTGTACATATTACTAATTCACCACACTGCCTACAGGCGAGGAGGCGCGCCCGACCTGTTCGATTTAGGACAACAATCGAACGTTCAGCGAACTTCAATGCTTCTACAGTTGACCTTGGCCACAATCCGCCCATAGCTGAATCATCCTCACGCGGATCAATAACTTTAATCGATGACCACCCCTGGACTTCTTCAATATTCTCTTCACTTATAAGCCTGCTATGGTGACGCACTTCAGGTGTCGGAATTGGTGAAGTAAATACACATGGAAGACCTTGCCTTCTAGCACGTTCTAAAACAACTTCTCTGCAGTGCCAAGTAGGTGAAGATTCTTCCTGAAAAGATTCATCATGCTCATCGATCATTAAAATAGCGGAGAGATTTTCGACAGTAGCAAAAGCTGCTGAACGATTCCCGACTATTGTTCCTCCCGATAAGCCAACAGCCCAATCCTTACTATATTCACCCACGTGAACTCCCATGCGTCTTAAACGATTGACGACAATCCGCACCTCAGAAGCAGACGGTAGAAGGATGAGAGCATTACCGAGGGATACTGCAGCTTGTATATACGGCCATCGGTCAGCCTTTGGCGAGATACGAACAACAGTTGGAACAACCCCAAATGCAGAAGCAACAAACTCACTTGACGGCATTTCCACTTTTCTTGAAGGCCGACTCGGTGGAATAGACTTAACCATTCGTTGAGGACTTGCTGTCTTTAAAAATCGAGAGGTCGGGCCTTGCCAACGATCTGCTGCCCAAAGCGACAGACTGAATACTTCTTCCGAAGGACCTTGGCTACTAAATTTTTTCAGTGGTTGCAATTGAATGCCAGCTTCAGTCCTAGGATTTATTTGGCTAACCCAAGCCCCGATCGAACGATTCCGAAATTTGATCCTAACTAAAGATCCAACAGTAAGCTGCGATGCCAGTCCAGATTCAATCCAATTGACAGGAACCGTATAGTCAAATTCTTTCGAAACTGCCGGCAGATCCGGAATTACTCTTACAGTTTCTGGAATAATCCGTTTTTCGTCATCCATAAAGCCCACTTTTCAACTGATGGCTTGATGCAGGAAATCGAATTATTCTATAGCCCTAGAGCATTCTGAATATCCGAAACCTTGTCAAGACGTTCCCAAGTAAATCGTTCATCATCGCGTCCAAAATGTCCATATGAGGCAGTAGAAGCATATATAGGCCGACAAAGGTCAAGTGTATGGACAATAGCAGCGGGACGGAGATCAAAAATTTCCTCTACTGCTTTCTCGATAGCGTTCGGATCTACTTTTTCTGTTCCAAATGTTTCAACCAGTATCGACATGGGCCTTGCTATTCCTATAGCGTATGCGACTTGAACTTCGCATCGATCAGCAGCACCTGAAGCAACAACATTCTTTGCCACCCAACGGGTTGCATATGCTGCACTTCTATCAACTTTGGACGGGTCTTTCCCAGAGAATGCTCCCCCACCATGTCTTGCCATTCCTCCATAAGTATCAACGATAATTTTTCTACCAGTAAGGCCTGCATCTGCAACAGGTCCACCGTTAACGAAACGACCTGTCGGATTAATAAATGTATTGTAATCATCATCTTTAAACTGCTCAGGAATAACTGGTCGAATTACGTGCTCAAGAATATCGGGCGTTATTTGATGCTTCGTATCAATACCCTCGTTGTGCTGGGTGGACACAACAACGTTCTCTAGCCGAACTGGTATGCCATCCACGTATTCGATAGTGATTTGGGTTTTTCCATCTGGGCGAAGATAGGGAATAACACCACTGCGACGAATCTCCGCGAGACGATACGCCATTCTGTGGGCAAGGTCTATAGTCATGGGCATGAAGGCATCTGTCTCGTTTGACGCATACCCGAACATTAAACCTTGATCGCCAGCCCCTGTACTATCCCACTCATCGATGGTCTGGCCTGATCGCGCTTCCTGAGATGCGCCCACCCCCTGTGCAATATCACCTGACTGCTCATCAAGTGCAACCATCACACCGCAAGTACTTCCGTCAAACCCTAATGCTGGATTATCATATCCAATTCGACAGATTGTCTCTCGGACAATTCCAGGTATATCAACGTAGGCCTCTTCAGTACTAATTTCTCCAGTCACTATTGCTATGCCAGTAGTAACTAAAGTTTCACAGGCAACACGCGATTTAGGATCAGAAGCCAACAATGCATCGAGAATCGAGTCAGATATCTGGTCTGCCATTTTGTCGGGGTGGCCCTCCGTAACAGACTCGGACGTAAATGTAAATGATGAATTCATAATGTAAAAGGCAAATTCCTAGAACTAGATACAGTCATCAATTTTTACTCGCTTTCAATTCAAGTACGGCATCAAGAATCTTATCTGCTACAACCCGCTTACTGGCAAGAGGAACATTAGTTTTCTCATCTCCAGTTATCAAGAGAACTTCATTCGTATCATGCGCAAACCCAGTATCCGGAGCTGAAACATCATTTGCTACAATCAGGTCCAGATTCTTTTTTTGTAATTTTTCTTTCGCATTTCTTTCGAGTTCTTCAGTCTCTGCAGCGAAGCCAACAATAATCTGGTGCGAAGACTTTCCCTTTCCCAAGTCAATGAGAAAATCATGGGTGGGTTCTACTTCTAAACTGCTCATTTGCTCTGACTTCTTCAATTTCCTATCCGCTGGCAAAGATGGTTGAAAGTCAGCTACTGCAGCAGCCATAATAATCACATCGTAATTTTCTGCGCATGACATCACTGCTGAGCGAAGATCGCTTGCTGTCTCTGCATGTTTAACCTCTACCCCGATAGGTGCCTCCCGATCTACAGTCGATACTAAAGTAACTGCGGCACCTCGAGCCACTGCAGCTTCAGCTAGTGCATACCCTTGCTTACCTGTTGACCTGTTTGTTATGTAACGGACTGGGTCAATCGGCTCTCGTGTCCCACCAGCTGTAATTAGGATTTTGAACTCTGCTAAGTCATCGAGAGTCAACGTTTGCTCCACAGCAGAAACTATTGCATTGGGAGAAGCTAACCGCCCCTTCCCAATATCCCCACCAGCTAACTTCCCATCCTCAGGAGCAACAACGGTTACACCCCGATTTTGAAGCGTCCTGATGTTCTCCTGCACTGCTGGATGCTCCCACATTTCGGTATGCATAGCTGGACATAAAATTACTGGCGCCCTTGAAGCAAGAAGAGTAGCAGTCAATAAATCATTCGAGATTCCGGCAGCATATGTCCCTATAAGCCTGGCCGTTGCAGGAGCCACTAGGATTACGTCCGCTTCCTGTCCAAGAGTTGTATGAGGTATCGGATCATCCTCGTCCCAAAGAGAAGACTTAACAGGTTCGCTTGCTAAAGCGCTCAATGTCACTTCGCCAATAAATCTCTTTGCTCCTGCTGTCATAATCGGAGCTACGTGAGCGCCACCTTCTACTAATCGACGCACCACTTCAACAGACTTATATGCCGCTATGCCTCCGGTTATACCTAGAACGACTTTTTTCCCAGAAATCATAACTGCCCTTCAGATTATTCTTCTTCAGTAGATTCAGTAATTTCTTCCGAAAAGGCTTCAACATGCACTTCTTCTCTTGCTTCTCCAGCAACAACCTTGCCGGCAATTATCTCTTCGAAAGCTATGGTAAGTGGCTTACTAGAAACAGTCGCGACCTGTGGAGGTATTGATGCTCCCTGACCCTCTCCTAATTGATACATATAGGCATTGATTTGCCGTGCTCGTTTTGCCCCAAGAGTAACCAATCGAAATTTTGATCCTTCTTGTCCTTCTTCAGCTGAGCATTCAAGAAGCCCTTCTATTTCTGGTGAAATCATTGATTCGTTTTCGGTTGCCATTTTATCTCCATATTGATTTCTGATCAGGTAGGAAATTTAGTCTACCTCCTCTTTCAGCTCCTTTGGGCAGTTGTTGCAACCTTTCCCGCTAGCCTGCTTATTCTTTAGTGGGATTCGAGTAAATTATTGAAGAGATTTCGGAAACTGCCCTATCGAGATCGTCGTTGATTACAAAAATAGCGCCCAGTTCCCTAGCATCATTTCGTTCACGCTCTCCTTCGCGGATTCGCAGTAAAACTTCTTCTTCATCATCTCCCCTTCCACGGAGACGGTCTGCTTGGTCTTCAATTGTTGGTGCATCAACAAAAATCATTAAGCATTCAAGACCCTGCTTAGTTACAGATTTAGCGCCTTGAACATCAATTTCAAGAAGAACGTCATAACCTTCAGGTGGGTCAGGCCATGGAGTAGCGTAATAATTACCGTGAAATTCAGCCCATTCAAGAAATACGCCTGCTTCAATTGCCTCTTGAAATTCTTTACGATTCACAAAAACATAGGCCTCTTCATTCTCTGTTTCTCTTCGAGGCCGAGTAGTCCAGCTTTTTGAAAGCCATAGTTTCTCATGCCTTTCAACAAGTAACTCAGCGATTGTTCCTTTGCCGACCCCTCCGGGACCGGAAACAACAATCAACATAGCGAACTATCAGTCGAACTCGGCGAGCAGAGCTGCTCGCTGCTGATCTCCTAGGCCACGCAGACGCCTGCTTTCTGCGATACCTATACTCTCCATGAGCCTTCTTGCCTTTACTTTGCCAATTTTTGGCATTGATTCAAGAATTGCAAGAACTTTCGTTCTACTTACAATCTCATTTTGATCTGAAATGTCTAGAACTTGTCTCAATGTAAGGGAACCCATTTTTATACGCGCCTTAAGCTCTGCGCGTACTCTTCGAGCCTCAGCAGCTTTTTCAAGAGCAGCTTTACGCTGTGCGTCAGTTAATTTAGGAGGTGATGCCATACCTAAAGAATAGTTCTGAGCAGACCGATAGTGGTGTATTTCTTTTAAGAGGTCGTTATGGATTGTCTATCTCTGCGTAGATTGTTTCAGCAGCTTCAGTTGGATTTCCTGCTTCTGTAATCGCTCTCCCTATCACGAGAAGCCCAGCACCTTCTTCGAGCGCCATAGATGGGGTGGCTACTTTCTTTTGATCATGCGCCTTCATTCCTAATGGGCGAATCCCAGGTACAACGGCTAGCAAGTCCGGAGCTTGTTTAGAAACAATGGGTAGATCTAGAGCCGAGCATACCAAACCTAAGCAACCTGAATCTTTTGCTACTCCAATACGATCTTTCATCAATTCTTCATCGGTATTTGGATCACTAGTGAGGATCGTCACACCTAAAGCAACTGGAGCCCCGATACCGGCATTTTGCGCCCCTTCTAGAAGTCCTTCTACCCCAGCTGTCATCATTTCAGAACCTCCGGACGTGTGAAGCGTGAGATAATTGACCCCAAGGGAACCTAAGACCTTTGAAGCCCGATGGACTGTATTGGGAATATCGTGCAATTTTAGATCAAGAAAAATTTTGTACCCGAGTTGTTGAAAAGTACCGATAACCTCAGGCCCTGCAGCACTGTATAGCTCCAACCCGATCTTTAGTACTGAGAAATACGATTGCAGTTCTCTTGCTAAACGAACTCCCGCGACTAAATCATCTACATCTAAGGCCAATGCGAGCTTATTTCTTATCTCGTCATTTCTCTCCATATCTTCTCTTCTTTCTTTTATTGAATAGGCAAACGGCTACTTGGTTGACTCTTTCCCACTATTGATGCAATTTCTTCTATAGAGTTCCGCCTGCACCACTGGCGGAGGCCTTTGATTATTTTTTTAGACACTCGAGGATCGGCGAAATTTGCGGTACCAATTTGAACTGCGTTTGCACCAGCCATCAAAAATTCAAGCGCGTGCTTATGAGACGATATGCCTCCGACGCCAACTATCGGAACATCTGGAAGAGCTGACCGAACATCAAAGACTGAACGTACAGCCACAGGGCGAATGGCAGGGCCGCTCAATCCTCCTCCACCAGCTCCCAAAATAGGTCTTCCTGTTTCAATATCTATGGCCATACCTAGAAGTGTGTTCACTAGAGTAAGAGCATCCGCACCTCCCGAAACCGCAGCTCCAGCAATTTCCACTAGAGCCGATGTATTCGGGCTCAACTTGGCCCATCTAGGTCGATTAATTTTAGTAGTTGCTTCCATAACAGCTTTTGTCATCTCCGCTGAATGGGAGAAGATAGCACCACGTTCTTCAACATTTGGGCATGAAACGTTCACTTCAATCGCTATAACTTCGGTAGGAAGCCCCTTGCAGAAGTCAGCTGCCTCTGTGTAGTCATCAATTGTGCGCCCCCAAATGCTGACGATGATGGCAGCCCCTGATTCGATCAAGGCAGGCATTTCACTTTCAGCCCATTTTTCTAATCCCGGACCTTGCAATCCAACACTGTTAATCATTCCTGAGGGAGTCTGATGGACTCGTGGTGCTGGATTCCCTTTCCATGGGTAAGGAGAAAGACTTTTTACGACTACTGCGCCTAGTTCGCTTAAGTTAAGGAACGAAGAAAACTCTGCGCTGTGTCCAGCTGTTCCCGATGCAAGCATTACAGGGTTTTGTAGGAACAGTTCGCCGACTTTTGTCTGCAAGGATGAGAAGCTCGGATGAGGCGACATCTCTAGATCTCTAATCGTTGTTGTGTTAATGTTTTTCTGTGGAAATGCTGCAGAGGCCGCACCCGAAGAGTGTGACTGCGCCAGTCGACAAGTCCCTTAGCTAACGCTAGACCAGCAGATGCGGTGGTCAAAAGGGGAATACCCCGTTCTGCCGCAGCTTTTCGTATATGGTCGCCATCTGCTCGAGGACCTCGGCCACGCGGCGAGTTGATAACTAATCGTATTTTTCCTGATTCAATCAACTCAATGGCGGTGGTCCCTTCCTTCTCCCCGATCTTGGCAATGACATCGATTACTTCAATGTTTGCTGCGTTGAGCGCAGTTGCTGTTCCACGAGTAGCTGCAATAGTAAATCCAAGGTTGGTGAGTAATGAAGCTGTTTCAATACCTGTTTCTTTGTCGCGGTCTGCTAAAGAGAGGAAAACAGTGCCTGTTTCAGGGAGGGACATTCCGGCAGCTATCTGACTTTTTGCAAAGGCTAGGCCCGGAGTTACGTCTATGCCCATCACTTCTCCAGTTGAGCGCATCTCAGGACCAAGAATTGCATCAGTTTCTGGAAATCTATTAAACGGCAAGACTGCTTCTTTTACTGAAACATGATCACCGGTGACTTTGGCCTCTAAACCACCATTCTCTTTAAGCTCTATAAGCGTCTCTCCAAGCATTACTCTTGAAGCGACTTTCACCAATGGAATACCAATAGCTTTTGAAACGAAAGGTACAGTCCTCGAGGCACGTGGGTTCGCCTCAATAACAAAGACTGTTTCCGACTCTCCGACCTTCTTCACAACATATTGGATATTAATGAGCCCAACCACTTCTAGTCTTTCTGCAATTCGGTTCGTGTACTCCTCTAGGGTCGCAAGTGTCGTACTGCTGAGATTCTGCGGAGGGAGCATGCAAGCACTATCTCCTGAGTGAACACCTGCTTCTTCGACATGCTCCATTATCCCGCCTATAAACACATCACCATCTTTATCTCGGATCGCATCGACATCGACCTCTGTTGCATCTTCCAAGAAACGATCTACTAATACTGGCCGTTCCGCTGACAACCCACCTTCGCGCCCTAGACTTCCTTGCTGCGTTAGTTCCTGCATGGCTGAATTGAGTTGCTCATCATCATAAACGATGCTCATAGCCCTCCCCCCAAGGACATACGAGGGGCGAATAAGAACTGGGTATCCGACACGTTTAACTATGGTCAGTGCTTCTTCCAGACTGACGGCTGTTCCACCAGGCGGTTGGGGAATCTCCAACTGCGAACATACAGCATTCCACCTTTCACGATCTTCAGCTAAATCAATTGAATCCGGAGATGTTCCGGCAATTATGTTTTCAGGTAAGGCGTTAGCCAGCTTTAAGGGAGTTTGGCCTCCGAGACCGACAATAACTCCAGCTATTCCAGGGCCATTAGCTCTCTTTGCTGATTCAGTTTCTACTTCAAGGATATTTCTAACATCTTCTTCAGTCAGTGGTTCAAAGAATAAGCGGTCACTTGTGTCGTAATCTGTTGAAACTGTTTCTGGGTTGCAATTTACCATGATGGTCTCATAACCTATTTCCCTCAATGCAAAGCTTGCATGGACACAACAGTAGTCAAATTCGATTCCCTGCCCTATGCGATTAGGTCCGGAACCAAGAATAACCACCTTCGGCTTATCTGATGCTGCTACTTCATTATCATCGTCATAAGTTGAGTAATGATACGGAGTTTCAGCTTCAAATTCGGCGCTGCAGGTGTCAACTGTCTTAAAAACGGGAAGAACTCCTAGTTCAACACGCTTATTCCTCACAGCCTCCTCTTCTTCATCCCATAGGTAAGCCAGCTGATAATCGCTGAATCCCAATCGCTTGGCGCGACGCAATGAAAGGTGTGAGACGTTTTCTAGGTTCTGTTCCTCAAGAAAGCATCTCTCCTCGACGATGAGAAGCATCTGATCAAGAAACCAAGGGTCAATCCCAGTTATATCATGAAGTGTTTCTATCGAAACGCCTCTATACAGCAACTCTGCTACTTCAAATATTCGAGTCGGCGTCCCAACTTCTACCTTCTTGATGAGCTCTTCATCATCAATATCTTTGAAATTCACTTCGCTACTATCAGCGTTAAGGCCAAACCTGCCTAATTCAAGAGAACGGATGGCTTTTTGAAGCGACTCTGGAAACGTTCTACCAATTGACATTACTTCACCCACTGATTGCATCTGTGTGCCCAAAACAGCAGGGGTCCCAGGAAATTTTTCAAAAGCCCACCTAGGTATTTTCGTCACTACGTAATCTATGGTTGGTTCAAAACTTGCTGGCGTCTTTTTAGTTATATCATTTGGAATCTCATCAAGCGTGTACCCAATAGCTAGCTTCGTAGCAATCTTTGCAATCGGAAATCCTGTAGCTTTAGAGGCAAGGGCTGAAGACCTGCTAACTCGCGGATTCATTTCGATGATGACGAACTCTCCATTAGCGGGATCGACTGCGAATTGAACGTTAGATCCACCAGTTTCAACCCCTACCCTTCTCATACAGGCAAAGGCGGCATTCCTAAGAGTTTGATACTCAACGTCAGATAATGTTTGAGTCGGTGCGACGGTTATCGAATCACCAGTATGTACACCCATTGGATCTAGGTTCTCTATTGAGCAGACGACTACACAGTTATCTGCCCTATCTCTCATTACCTCCAGTTCATATTCTTTCCATCCTTTAATTGATTGCTCAATTAGAATCTCATGAATAGGGCTAGCTGCGAGACCATTAGAGGCTAACTTATTAAACTCTTCGAAGGTTTCAGCTATTCCGGTCCCTTTCCCTCCAAGAATATAAGCTGGTCGCACAATAACTGGAAGCCCTATTTCTTCAATGATTTTTTCAGCATCGTCCATCGAATGCGCAACTCCGCTGATCGGGACTGGCAATCCAATCTCTATCATGGCATCTTTAAAGCGAGCTCTATCTTCTGCTGTGGCGATCGCTTCAGCATCAGCTCCGATAAGTTCAACTCCATTTGCTTCTAGAACTCCCATTTCAACTAGTTCTATAGCTAAGTTAAGGGCGGTCTGGCCACCGAGGGTTGGCAAGAGAGCGTCGGGCTTCTCTTCTTCTATTATCTTTGTCAGTATTTCTGCCGTCAGAGGCTCTATATAAGTAGCGTCTGCAAAATCTGGATCAGTCATGATTGTTGCAGGGTTTGAATTTGCTAATACAACCGTGTAGCCCTCTTCGCGAAGTACGCGGCAAGCTTGGGTGCCCGAGTAGTCAAACTCACATGCCTGTCCGATGACTATAGGTCCGGATCCTATTAGGAGAATCTTTTCGATATCAGTTCGTTTAGGCATCTTGGCCACCATTCACCCTGTCCATTAGTTGATCAAACTCAGAAAACAAATAAGCGCTGTCATGCGGCCCCGGCCCTGCCTCAGGGTGGTGTTGGACACTAAAGGCATTAGCTTCGGAAACAGTAAGGCCCTGACATACTCCGTCATTAAGATTCACATGGGTTACGGACGCTTTCCCATCTAGCGTTTCAGGATCAACTGCGAAATTGTGATTTTGACTGGTTATTTCAATTTCTCCTGTAACCATATTTTTCACGGGGTGGTTTGCGCCATGGTGGCCGAATGGCATCTTTACTGTCTCAGCTCCGATCGCTATACCTAAGAGCTGATGCCCAAGACATATTCCAAACATCGGGACTTTACCAAGTAAATTAGCAATAGTTTCTGGCGCTTTCCTAACGGAGGAGGGGTCTCCCGGCCCATTAGAGAGAAAGACCCCATCAGGCCCATATGCAAGAACGTCGTCAGCTGAAGTCCAAGCTGGAACAACCTGCACGTCTCCGATCATCGAAAGATGTTTAATAATTGTTCTCTTTATTCCAAAATCTAAGGCAACTATTTTCTTATTGTGTGTTCCATTGCTTCTAATTGCGGGAACAAAATAGGGTTCAGGGCATGTGACTTCCGCAACGAGGTCAATGTTGCTAGTTCCTGTCTCCTTTTTAGCTGCAGCAAGTAAAGTGTCTTCATCGGTGGTTCCGAAAGCACCAGGCATGGCGCCGGCTTCGCGGATATGTCTGGTCAGCCGCCTAGTGTCCACCCCACAAATTCCAGAAACTTTTGAATCAACAAGGAAAGTATTCAGATTTGTATCTGATCGCCAGTTGCTATGACGTCTTGCTAAATCCTTAATTATGATTCCCCTACAATAAGGCTTACTACTTTCAAAGTCTTCAGCGTTTATTCCATAGTTCCCAATATGAGGATACGTGAAGGTGATAATCTGACCTGCATAGGACGGATCCGTTATAACTTCTTGATATCCAGTGAGCGCAGTATTAAAAACTACCTCTCCGCTTGCATATCCCTGGTCTGGTTCATAACCGATCAGTTCCCCCTCAAAGACGGCCCCATCTTCTAGAACAAGAGCTGCTTGTTTTATCTCAGTCATTTATTCCCTTCGGTATCCTTGTGTTTCACCATGAAGAACAACTGCTTCTCCATTTATAAATGTGTGCTTAATTTTTCCCTGAAGTTGATGCCCATCGAAAGGGCTATTTGTGCTTTTACTAGCCATTTGAGAGATACTGGGACTCCATTTGGTGCCTTCTTCAATTACTATTAGGTTTCCAGGTCTTCCCTCAGAGAGCACACCACCATGGGTTGCTTCGATACCTGCTATCTCAGCAGGAACCCAGGACATAGCAGACATAATTTCATGAAGAGGCAAATTTAATTCAGTTACAGACACAGCAAATGCTGTTTCTAGTCCAATTGCTCCATAAGGTGCGTCCTCGAAAGGGAAATCGACTTCATGGTGGGAATTTGGGGTATGAGATGTTGCGATTGCATCTACTTGGCCGTTTGTAATCAGCTTCTTGATTGCCTCTACTTCTCTATTGGTTCTTAGTGGAGGGGCTACTTTATAAACCGACCTGTAGCTTCTTACCTCCTCATCCGTTAATGCAAAGTGATGTGGGGATACTTCGCATGTTACGGAAACACCGTCGGCTTTAGCTGCAGAAATGATTTCGATAGCCTTGGGAGATGAGACCTGCTGAAGGTGCACTCTAGCGCCTGTAAGTTTAGCCATCTTAACGAATTGGTAGGTCAAGATTTCTTCTTCTTCTATAGCGGCTCCCCTTATTCCAAGATCTGAAGATACATCACCCTCGTTCATATGGCCGTTTCCGCCGACAAAAGGTGTAAGCCCTATAGTGGCATTGAATCTTAAGCTATATTCCATTGCTCTTCGGAGAAGAGATAAATCCAATGAAGTGAGATTGGAGTGAGTAAAGAACCGAATCCCTAATTCAGCCATTTCGCCAATGGGCGATAACGCTTCCCCCGAACCGTCGAGAGTGAGTGAGCCTGAAAGTTCAATATGGCAAAGAGCTTCGCTACGAAGACTCTGCATCTCCTTTACAGCTGCGGCAGAATGTATTACTGGCGAAGTATGAGGCATGAGCACAACGGCTGTATAACCTCCAAGAACAGCACTTCTCGTTCCTGACTCTATAGTTTCGCTTTCTTCATTTCCTGGCTGGCAGAAATGTGAGTTTAAATCAACTAATCCTGAGCTAACTATACATCCAGCCGCATCGACTACTCTCTCCCCATCGATGCCTGCACCAATTTGTGATATATTCCCATCAGCACCTATGGCAACGTCTGCCTTTCTTGACCCAGATTTGTCAAGGACAGTTCCTCCTTTGATCACAAGATCAATCATCTTCTTCGGCCTCACTATGTAGTCCAGCGAGAGCTACGCCAGAGCCAAGAAGGTGATAGAGAACCGCCATTCTTACGATTACTCCATTCCCTACTTGATTCGTTATAAGTGCATTTGGGAAAGCTGGGACATCTCCAGTGATTTCAACCCCTCGATTCATTGGACCCGGGTGCATTATTACTGAAGACTTCTGAAGCTCCTGAGAACGGTCTAAGGTCAAACCATAGAAGTTTGTGTACTCGCGCAGCGATGGAACTAACGATTCTTTTTGACGTTCAAGTTGCATCCGAAGAAGATACAGGACGTCAGCTTCTTTTATTGCTACGTCAAGATCTTCTATAACATCTACCGGCCAGTTAGCTACAGATGAGGGCAACAGAGTCGGTGGAGCCACTAATGCAACCTTTGCTCCAAGAGCGCTGAATGCCTTTACGTTAGATCGCGCAACTCTAGAATGCTTGATATCCCCTACAATAACAATTCGTTTTCCTTCTACGCTTCCAAACTGCCGTGTAATGGTGTAACAATCAGCTAACGATTGCGTTGGATGTTCATGGGCCCCATCACCAGCATTAACAACTGAAGCGTCCGTCCATTCAGTTATCATCCATGGAACTCCGACAGATTTATGGCGAACGACTATAGCTTCTGCCCCCATAGAGGATATCGTCTCGATAGTATCTCTGAGGCTTTCACCTTTTTTCACTGAAGATGAAGACACACTAAAATTCATAACATCTGCGGATAATCTTTTAGCGGCCTTTTCAAAACTTAAGCGAGTCCGAGTAGAATCTTCGAAAAACAACGAAGCGACTGTTTTCCCTCGGAGCGCAGGGACCTTAGGGATTCTTCGATTGCTTACCTCAAGAAAATGATTGCTTAGTTCCAGAATTTCCAGAATTCCGTCTTTCCCGAGGTCATCTACTCCTCTGACATGTTTTGGCGATGTCATTCGTTCGACTCCTTGTATTCTCCGATTTGAACACTGTTTTCTCGAACGTCAATAAGTTCGTCTCTTCGCGTAGGAATATTTTTTCCCACAAAGTCTGGACGAATTGGAAGTTCACGGTGCCCTCGATCGACCATGACAGCAAGTTGCACAGAAGCTGGCCGTCCAAAATCTGTGACAGCGTCTAAAGCAGCCCGAATGGTTCTTCCAGTGAACAGAACATCATCTACCAGAACGACTGTTTTATCACTCAAATCAAATGAAATTTCCGTAGGCTCTCTAGGAGATACTGGCCGTAGCCCAATGTCATCTCTATAGAAGGCCACGTCAAGATATCCAACAGGGATATTTGATCCTTCAATCTCAGCGAGATTTTCCGCTAGTTTCCTTGCGAGTGGTGCTCCTCCAGTTTGCAGGCCGACAAGAGCAACATTGGCGATGCCATGATTATGCTCGAGTATTTCATGCGCCATACGCCATAAAGCTCGGCGCACATTATCCGAGTCCATGACTTCCGACCGAGCGACAAAAACGCCCCTGATGTGGGGCGTTGATCCATCTTCTTGTACTGCCATCGCGGCACCTTTCACCGTTTGAGCCTCACGGGACTCGATTTACGGTCAGTGACAACCTACCATCTCAGTCTGGCTTTGCGCGCGTATTCTTGATTTTTTCTTTAGATTGGTTCTTCAGGACGGAATCGCAAACACGCTTCTGCCAGAACACCATTAATAAAAGGGCCAGATGCATCAGTAGAGTACTTCGCTGCCAGTTCTACCGCTTCGCTAACGATAACTGCTGCGGGGATCTTGGGATTTGAGATAATTTCACACATAGACATTCGAAGAATCGACAAGTCGACGGCGGCCATTCTCTCTAATTCCCATTTCTGACTAATATCGGAGATTTCTTCGTCAACTCTTTCGATATCCCTTAGCAACCGGTCAAAGATATTCTGTGCATAGCCATCAAGGCCCAGTGGGCTACATTCGACGACCTTTTCCAAATCGTCCTGTTTCAATTCGGCTTCATAAAGCAACCCAAGAAGAGTCTCTCT
>CETB01116736.1_pt1 | contig 15619 bp, 20 predicted proteins | sample 356381 | NCBI WGS metagenome assembly CETB01 (sample SAMEA2622545, study PRJEB7988) | marine metagenome | biome: marine biome (ENVO:00000447); feature: deep chlorophyll maximum layer (ENVO:xxxxxxxx); material: "saline water (ENVO:00002010), including plankton (ENVO:xxxxxxxx)" | depth 155 m | reverse complement strand
ATGATCTGGAAGATGAAAACCGCTTATCCTGATTGCTGCACCCTGCCACACATTATTGCCTTGTTTCAATTGGTCAGTACTAAAAAATTGGTCGCCTTTTTAAAATCAGATCTTACGGCGCGCAGTATGGCCAGCGCCTTTATCAATGGGATAGCATCGGAAAAACAGACCGCCGGAGTGAAAAGTACCCTGGCCAATGCCTTTAAAAAAATTAGCTCACAAAAACTGTTCTATGTGCTATCCAAAGATGAAGTGCCTTTGGATATCAACCACCCGGAACATCCGGCGGTAATTGCCTTAGTCAACCATCCAAAATACGATGGAGCTTACTCTCCCGTCATTGCAATGATAATGCATACCATTATCAAACAGATGAGTATCCGTCATAGGGAAACCTCTTTTTTGTTGATGGAGGAAGCACCGACCCTTAAACTGTCCAATATGCACCGCATTCCGGCTACGTTGCGGAGTTATGATATTTCTACCGTCTATGTGATGCAGGACAAGGTACAGAACGATATGCTATATGGGGATAAAGCCAGCAAAGCGATCCTAAGCAACCTCTCCTACCAGTTTTTTGGAAAAGTGAATGACCCCGATACGGCTAAATACTACGAACGCTTTTTTGAGATCATCAAAACACCAACAAAAAGTGTGAGTAAAAGTAGTGGTTTTAGTTACGAAAGCCGGATTACGAAAGGAGAAAAAGAAATCTCCAAACGAAGGGCTGATGCTTTTTTTCGGCTGCAACAAGGGGAATTCGTCGCTTTTGCTGATGGGAAGGATAAAAAAGTACGGTTTAAACTTCAAGATATTCAAAGAGAAATTCCTATTGCTAATACGAACATCACCCAAGAAGATTTGCAGTTCCATCAACAACAGATTTATAATGATATTAGAAGAATTTTGTAACTAAATTACTACAAAGTAGATTTATAATTTTCAGCAGTAGAATATGCTGTATAAACAACTTTATAAAGCATTAAATCAAAAGGAATTAAAGCTCAAGATAGATTTTAGTTTATAATACCACGATTAGCTTAGTCAAAATATTATAGCAAAAAAATGCCTCTTATAAATGTATAAAGAAGCATTCTCTGATATTATTGAAAAACAGTTTTTATGTTAAATCTTCTGTAGGCGCATCTGGAGCGTCACGTTTAACTGCTTCAATACCATTATCACGAGCCGAGGCTGTGGTATAGGTTTCACTTACACCAATGGTTTCCCCATTGGTAGCCTTCAGTACAAAATAGTATTGATTATTAGTGGCCAGCTTTCGCTCATAACGGGAATCATAAGGTGCGTTAGCTTTAACGGAAGCTATACCATTTTGACACCCTTGTTTACTTGTGTAGCCTTCACCGTGAAGGATAATTTCACCGTTTCTGGCACGTAAACGATAACGATATTCATTACCTGATTTATACAATTGGAATTTCGGATTTGTCATAGTCATTTGATTTTAAAGTTTACTCTTATTTTTTTGGTTAAAATTTAAGTTCAAATTTCAATCATCATACGCAGATACCCTTACGGTTTTCCGCAATCCTACTCTATTTTAGAAAATTTGTCATAATTATATCTATAACTTATCCCTCTGCTATTTTAATAACTACCAAAATGCTTAAATCTAAATCACAGTCTCTTTTAACATACTTCTGTGAAACCCTCTTGTAGTCCAATGCTACATAATATCAAATAAAAAACCGCTCATAGCGGCTTATTGAAATCAGGATTTTTTTGAGATTATGGGGTTGAGTTGGTAAGTATCTTAATTTGTATTCTATTAATATGTGACAAGTGTATAGTCATTGATTTTTCCATTCACCATTTTCGTTCATACAATGGTTGTTTTGTTTAGGAAATAAAATCCAAGTTTCAATTAGAGACCTTTCTTGGAACCTCTCGTTTCCCTTCTCTTTGAACTTGGCGGAATTCCCGCCAAGTTGATTCCCTATCAAACTCCCCTTCTTCGTAAATGTTCTGAATATGCTCCCCCGATTGTTCTTCTCGCTTTGCCAAACAACTCCATTATTTGTTGTTCGGTAGCCCAGACAGTATCGTGCTCAACAGCTAGCAATACTTCAAATTCAGTTTGCCCACCTTGAGTTCTAAAGACAATAACTTCACTATTTTTAATTTTAGGGTGGTTCATTTCTCAATTATTAGATTTTCTCAAATGTGCTATATATTCATATAGAAGGTACTTAAAAAATTAAAAATAAAATCTGGGTTGGGACAACTTTACATTGTTCAGAAGGGTTGTAGTAGGCTTCGCTTAAAACCGAACTGTTTAAAAATATAATATTATACTTTTTTTGACAGTAATGATGAAATAGCGTAAAATATTCATCGAAGCAAATCTCAATTTCGAAACAGCTACAATTATTCTTGTTAGTCTTTTTTTAAATTGCTTTTGTAAGCTTCTTTAGGTTCCTCCAGGTAATCAAATACGGTGAGAATATTAATTCGCTTAGGGATTATAGCGATAGTACAATTTGCTCTGTTTTTGAAATGACAACTTTCCTGTTCCATATTATCTATGATTTTGCATAAAAGTATAGTAATCTATTACTTCCCTATTTTTAATTTCTAGGGAAGCTTTTTCAATTTCTTTACGTTGCTCCACAGATAAGCTATCCCAAAAGTCTGGAGTTTGTTCTTTTTTAAAGATTTCTTTTATAGATTCAATTATTTTTGGATTTTCAGTTTCCAAAAGCATTTTTGTCAGGACTATTTTTTCAGCCTGAATATTCATCGCAATCTATTTATAACAAAAAATTTAAACTCGTATTGAAGCTTTAATAAATTACAAAAGTCAATTGCTATTTATTAGCTTTGGTACAAACCACATTTAGGATATATACAATCTCCTTTTGGTACTTATAAAGTAGTTTGTAATCCCTTACTATGATTCTGCGATAGTTTGGGAAAATTTCATCTTGCTGGTACTGCTCTGCAAATACAATTTTTTTGGAAGCCTCAATGATATCTTTTCTAACGATTTTTCTGGCATCGGGAAGATCTTTATATCTGTAATCTAAAATGCTTGTAAGCGATTCTCTAGCTTGTCTTGTCCAAACTACTTGAGTAATTTTGCCCAACACTAATTCTCTTCTTTTTCAAATTCTTCAGCGGTCATAAAATCTCCCTTTTCTATTTGACTTTCAGCAACATCTAAAGCCATTTTATAGTCTTGACGGGTCATAGGTGTGCCATCTGGATGGTAGGCAACCACTTCATTTTTAAAATAACCTTCATATAAGGCATCTACCATTTGTAGAAAACGTACATCTACCGTCTTAATAGATTTCTTCCATTTTTTCCTTAATTCTGCGGCTCCCATAATCTCAGCTTTTATTACAAATATAACAAATCTCTTGAATTTTGTATTCGACGTTTAGATACGCTTCGCTTTTATCTCTCACTAAAATTGGTTAATAATACCCATTCCATTACGGTTTTCCTTAAAATATATATGAAAATATTATTTATCAAATAGCTAAATACGCCAGTTTAAAAAAACGCTGCAAGCAGCTTAGTTATTTTATATATGAAATTTTTAGCTTTTAAAATGGTTTCTATTATTAGTCCAAGTTTTTCGATTTAATTCTACTATGTTGGTGCAATAAATATTTATCAGTCGAAAAAATATTCAGCCCCTTTTTATTCCAGTTTATTGCTTCCTTAAAGTTACCCTTCTCTAAATAAGCTTCTGCAATCCAAAAATACAAATAAGGTAAATCATATTCATACCGCTGAGTTTTCTTAGATGCTTTAAGCATTAATTCTAGCCCTTTATCAACCTTTCCAAAATATCTAAAAAGTGAAGAACCTTTACTAAAAAGAGTCTCCGGTTGATTTGGATTTAATAAAAGAGCTTTATCATAACATAACATTTCGAAACTATGAATTCCCAAATTCATATAAGCATTTCCTAAATTATTCCAAATTTGTGGTTTGTTCGGATTTAAAGAAAGGGCTTTTTCAAATTCAGGTATTGAATTTGAGTAATCTCCAATTTTGGTCAATGCCGAAGCATAATTATAAAAAAGCGTGGATGAATAGTGTTTGTTTTTAATTAGCTTTCTATAAATAATTAAAGCATTTTCAATTTTGCCTTTGTCGTTTTCAACCCCACCTTGTTCAGTCAATATTGATGCTTTAGTCAAATTGATGTCTTTATTATCTTCTTCTATCTCTAAAGCTCTATTAATACTTAAAAGTGCTTTTTGGTAATCAAATAATTCATATTGACAGATAGCTAAAGCATTCCAAATTAATGCGTTTTCACTATCCTTTCTTAGGATTTTTTTAAATATTGGCAGAGCTTGCTCTATTTCACCATCAAAATATAAATCCCAAGCCTTTTGATTTGCTTTTTCATTGGTTGGAAAATCGTAAATACGATATCGTTTGTTAAAAATTTTAGTTACATAGCTTTCTATTAAACTCCAATCAATAGTACTTAATTTGTTTTCTCTTGAGAGCTGAATTGTATATGTCTTATTATTAGAAGTGAGATCAACAGTATTATTTTCAAACCATTTCCAATATGATTCATTCTCATCAACAATATATACAATTAATAAAGTAGGTTCGAGTTTATTTAGCCAACGATTTATTGTTGATCGTTTAATATTAGAAACAGAAATATGATTTTTATTTTTTTCTGTTTCTTTTCCTTTTAATTGAACAGAGAATGTAATTCCAGTTACTGCTCTTTCTTTTACAATTTCGCAATTGAAATCTGTCCCATAGTCAACTTTAAACGAATTAGAAATCCATTCGATGGGAAACAGAGAAGTAAAATTCCTTTCTGATAGTTTTTCAATTTCGTGATTTCTATGTTTGTTTGGTAAGTCTTCGTTCAATTTTTAAATTCTTTTATCTTTTACAAGTCTCCAATAATGAAAACCTAATGCTGTCAATCTACAAGACTTAGAATTCATAGCTGCAAAATACATATGCTGTTCATCTACGGGTACAATTAATCCTACGCTCGCAAGTTTTTGAAGTTCTTTAAAAATTGCAACTTTTTCTTCTGAAGCATATGGCTCAATATAATTATGATCTATTTGTGGATCATTAGTAAACTCAAACGAAGGGTCAAGTTCATATTTACTTTCAGCAGTTTCAAAATACTTTGTAAGTTTTCTTAAAACATCGGAAGGAACTTGCGGATTCACAGTTCTTAATGATGTGAACCTTGTAATGTTTGTTTTAAATACTGGTCTTTGGTCCCAAGGACCTAAAGCTTGATCGATATATGAATATATGCTTCCAGGGGTAATATGACCCCGTAAGTCAGATGCCCCACCTTGTAATGCATCAAGTAGTAAATTAGTAAATACTCCGTGACCATTTATTTCTAAAGAAACTTCATCAGATTTGCTTGCGGTTAGAATTGAAACTCCCTCTCCAATTTGTGCATTTTTACCACCAGATATTTTAGGTGAACCAAATGAACCAGAGTGACAACAATCTAAGATTATTACGCGATTTTTTGATTTAGATTCATTTGCTATATTCAAAATTTCGTCCATAGAAACTCCTTCATCATTCAGCTTATAATCCGGTGTAACAATGAAACCACCACCTAAGTCATCAAAAAAACCGTGTCCTGAAAAATAAAATAAAGAGGTTTCTGAATCACCCGCAAACAATTCTCTAATTTTACCTTTTAATTCAGATTTAGTTTCAACATCTTTTATTAATCTTACGTCAAAATTTGGTGATCCATCCCCATTAACTTCAATTGTGTTTGCAAAAACCGAAGCATCGTTAATACATCCCCTCAAAGGTGCATTTGGATAATCATTTATTCCTACGACTAAAGCTTTTCTCATATTAAATTTTTCTAATGACTTCTTCTAAATTTTTCCAAGTCCAAGTTATTATTTCTTCTTCAATTAGCTCTGGAGGAATGGCGCCTTGATCCTTTTTTTTAATATGCATACCTATTATTGGAATATTTTCTTGTTTTGCACATTTAATTTCCCATCTTGTTCCACTTGAATGATACGTATTCTTACTTAATAGAACAATTACTCCATCACAAGATTTTATTTTACTTCTACATTTCTGTTTCCAAATTTGCTTATCCCAAGGTGTTTTAACTGACATATCATAAAATGAAAAGGGCGAATTATCTTTTTTTGCCTGTGATACAAAATGATCTCGATATTCAATATCCTCAATAGCAAAACTTATAAAAATCCTTTTGTTTGATTTAGGCTTATCCTCAAATAATTCATTAAAGAGCAATGCTGCTCCTGATAACAAAATTAACGGCCACATAAATATTAAAGTTTTATAAACTGTCAATAAAAACTCTAATGTTCTCCCAAGTCCAAACTTTAGTGTTTACACCAACAATATTAGTTCTATCATCTTTATAAGCATATATCCCTAATATCCGTTTCCCTTCTTCTCTAGCACATTGAATTTCCCATTTCTGACCGCTTGAGTTCAATGAATTTTTACTTACTAAAACAATAACACCATCTGATCTACGAATTCTGGTTCTCACTTTTGTTTGCCAGTCTGAACTATACGCCTCTTTTACAGACATATCAATATATTCGAATGGTGAATTTGTATTTAAAGATTGTCCTCTTAAAAAATCTCTTGAACGTTCATCTTCTATGGCAAATGCTATAAAAATTACTTTTTTATTCCTCATATCTTAAATTTTTCTTTTAGGTCTAATTTCTAATAAATTATGTAAAAACTTAATAATTGTTGTTTATACTAATTATAAAACTAACCAAAAATCTCTTAAACCAATTACGGTTTCCCCTAAAATCGCTTCAATAAGAAATTATATTCTAAACCTATTCGCTTTTTAAAAGAAAAGCTTGGTCAATTCGGGACTCACCTTTATAAAAGACACTTCTATATTTTTATAATTATTCGCATATTTTTTACTTTTTTCTTAGTGCCCTAATACTTAAAATTAAGGATATCATTATAAAGAGATACATCAGGAAAATATTCCAACTACTTAGACTAACAGCATTAAACAATTTTAATATGTTTTCAATATGTAAAGCATAACTTAACCTTGTTTTTGAAGCAAAATATATCAATATTATTAATGAATATATTGATACAACAATGATTGCCCTTTTAAAATATTCTTGAGCCATAGTCATATTATCCACTTTTTCATTAATAACTATTGAATTCTGATTGATTTTATTAGATATTTCGACTATTAATCTTTTAAAATAATCATCTTCTTTTTCACTAATTAAAAAATCATTTATAGATATAGAAAAATATGCTTTTCTCTCTAATGTTTTTAAAGCGAACCAAATTGTTCTCGACATATAGACAGATAGGAGAAATAGAATGAAAATCAATATAAGTAAGATAAAATTGAAATCGTTCACCTTTATTAAAACGGTTGTTACACCCAAAATAATAGCCGTTACAACACTAATAATACTAATGAATAATGAAGATTTACTCTCTATATTCTTCCTGCGTTCTTCTTCAGATTTATAATTTTCTATAGCATACTTAAGTGTCTCCTCAAGATGCCTATTATCAACATTAATATCATTTTTTTCTAATCTTGATCTTGGTTTGATTTCTTCTTTTTCCAGAAGAGGCCAGAAAAATTCACGAACTTGATTAAAAATTTTCATTCTTTAAAAGTTTTACTATTTCTGTAGATATTGGATAACCAGTTTGATTTTCTATCCAAGCCCATTGACCATTAGGATTAATTTCTAAAAAAATAAATTGATCTGATTTATCTAATATAAAATCTATTGCTCCATATCTTAAATTTAATTTTCTAAGCAGATTTATACATTTCTCTTCCAAACTTTTGGGTAATTCAATTCTATGATGGTTTAATGGCATCTCTCCTTTTCTCCAATCTGTTTTAGTTGAATTACCTGACTGAGAATCGATGAAGGTTGAGAAAATTTTACTTCCAACTGCAATTACTCTTATATCACCTTTTTTCTTTATTTCAGATTGTAGAAAATTTGGACTTATTTTTAATTTCTTATCAGAGCTCGGTAAGCTTTTAAGCTTATTAGTAAAAACAACTTTTGATTGTTTTCCATCGTCAATCAATCCTGATTTTATAGGTTTAATAATGCATTCTTGATTATTTTTCTTATAGAATGATCTTATATCGCTTGAAGAATTTGAAATAATACTTTTTGGAATATTGAAACCTAAAGATTCTGCTAAATGTAATTGATAAATTTTATTCTCAGCTTCTCTAATTGAATATAAAGGACTAACCCAATATGCATTTCTTAATAATTTATATGTACCCTCCAAACTGAAAATCAATTCATTTTGTATAAATTTCAATTCTCCATCAGATAAACCTACATTAGAAATTTTTGGTAATTCTGGTCTTCTATAATAAACCGACGAAAACGATGTTAAGTCGATAAGATCATTCTTGTTAGAATCAAAGATTGTATATTTATCTGAAGTGAAGTCTATTGTTAATTCTAAAGAGTGCGTTAATTCCTCCGTATTGAATCTATAAAATTTTAGATTTTCTTTTTTTAGATTTCGAATTATGAAATCTGAGGTTATATCTGATTTATTAGTTATAACTAAAACTTTCGTCATCCCTTTCCTGCTTAACCAAAGTCTTCGTTTGGAGTTCTAGAATTGTATTTGTCTCATCATCTCGCTCTTGTTTTACTTCAGTTTTGGTTTGAAGTTCCAAAATACTGTAGTTATTGTCATCACTCTCTTGTTTCACTTTTGTTTTCGTAAGCAAGGAAATATCACCCTTATTGGTTTCAATTAAAATTTTTTGTTTTCCATCTACTTTCACAATATTCAATGATTGGTTATAGTCATATTCGAAATATTTCGTGGTTTCACCTTTTCTGATTTCAGAATAATCTAATAGTAATGACTTCATAAAAGTTTGTTTAAAATATTTTTGTACTAAATATAATTCTATCCATCTAATATATACATTTTAAAAATAACTAAAAATGCCAACTGCCATCACTGTATGTCCCCTTAAAACAACACGAATATTAAAGAATGGTTAGATCAAAATTGCCTGGTTATTGGCTCATACAAAACTTACTTATTCTACCTATCTTTTTTTCGAATTTCATATTGTCTCCGAGCCATCTTTATAATATCAAAAAATTCCCATTCTTTAGTATCTGGATTTATTATTCCGTAGATATTAGATTTACCATTTTCAAGATCATTAAGCTTGGAGCTTAATATGTCATTTGGAAAATTAGTATAATTTTCTCGAATCAAATCCATAAATTTTTCTATAGAATTTTCCCAAACTTCATCTTCCAAAGTTAAGTCAAATAACAATTTTATATTCTTTCCATCAACAGTATTAAAATGTAAAGAAAATGCTTTTGACTGAGTATTTGATTTATCTATTTTTTCTACTGACCGGCTAGCAGTTAAAGTCTTTACTTTAATAGTTCTACTACGAATAGCATTTTCTTTAATCCATTTTTTTAAAACATCATAATGATCTTTTCCTAATTCGCTTAAAAAACCTCCAAAATAACTTTGAGCGATGAATATAGCAATAAGCCCAGGTATAGCCCACTCTATTGAGGCTAATGGTTGAGTTGGAACTTTATTAACTTTTAATAATAATTTCTCATCTGTAATATCCTCGGTAATTTTTTCAATAGCAATTTCCGGGAATCCTTCAGGGATATTTAAAATGATATGAGGCTTATCCATATTTTATATAAATGAGAGATGCTTTGTACATAAAAATAACGACTTATTTTATTTACTCATTAAAACTAACCAAAAATCCCCGGTCTCAATTACGGTTTTCATTAAAATATTGAACAATTGTTTTTAGGTTACTAACTCGTATATCGTTTACCGTTTCTGGAAATAGTTTAAATTTTCTTTAGCTGTTTTATTGTTACTTCTAATCTTCTCAATAAATCGTCATAGGTGAAAATATCTATTACGTTTTTATATTTTCTTTTTATTATTTCAAAATCTCCTAATTCGGAAGGTTCCATTGTTTTGTCCCTTCCCATTATTATCATTCCGATAGGATTGACTATTTTTATAGTTAATCCTTCTGGCAAATCCTTTTTATATTTCTTAGTTAGTTTTTTTTCACCCTTCTTACCCAGCTTATTTAAATAGTAAATATATTTTTCAATTTGCATTATTGCGCCAGACAAATCTTTATTAGGTACGTGATTATCTCTATATTTAATCTTCGAAACAATATTTTTATCAAATGGCTTTTTTATTTCTATTAAATCTAGATTGCCATTAAAATCAATTAATCCGTAATCTAATCTTCGAAATTTGGAGCTATAGATATCTTTGAAACGGACTTCGGTAAATACTGCAATATATTTTGGGAAGAGGAGAAGTATTATTTGAAGTATGTCTTCCTGCCACTGATTTTCTGAATAATTATTATCATTATTCAGCATATAATTCAATTTTTCTAATAAAGTTCGATATTTCGCAATTTCAGATTGTTTAAAGGTCTTTCTAAGGATATTTTTTCGAACAGCAGTCTTCTTATTAATATAATTATTAAACTTCTCTTCATAATCCGGAACTTCTGCAAAATAATCTCCCAAAATCGCAGTGATTTTAGCTTCTCTGTATAAATTTATTTCGTAAGAATTCGGGAAATTCTTTAATAGTTTTTCAAACACTTCTGAAGGTAGAATATCCTCTTTATCCCCTCCGATATAAATTGCCTGCTTTATCTTATTATCAATTTTCTTTAAAATCGATATTGGTCCCGGAAAAAGAAAATAATCTAAAGTTATATCTAAATCTTTAAAGAAGTAGAAGTCATTCTCTAAGCCCAAAACATCTTTATCTATTTTGTAATAGCCATCTTCAAGCTTGCCAATAACAAATTGAAATTCATCTTCATCTATATCTTCTTCGGAAATATGTTTTTCAAGTATTTCTTTATGAAGGTTGAAAACAGATTTAAAAGTAAATTCTTCTTCGTTTTCTAAATTGTCTTTCATCCAATCAGCAGGAGCATAGTCGGATACATATTTCAAAATTAATTTCTTTTCATTTTTTTGAATTGTAGTCAAATTCTCATTTTTAGATTATACCAACAGTTCCAGTTATTGCCAGTTGGCGGAGTAAGGGACACAGATTTGTCGGCTTAGTATATGTTCGTTAATCAAGTTAATTATTTTCTTACTAAAGTTGCCGCCTATTGGCGATGAACAGTTGTTGTGGTTAGTATTTATTTGAAAAGTTTGTTTAGATCATCTTTACCCTTGTATTCAAAAATTTGTTTGACCCAAGAATATTTTTGCCAATGTTCGAACATAGAATATTCTCGATCTCCTTTCAATAAAATTGGTTGAATCGTTATGGAAGGATTATGTGGAATTAGCTCACTGAGTTCTTGAGGAATACTTTTAGCATCAGTTAGATCTGCTATTATGAACTTGGACATTCTGCCAATCAACCCAATTGTTTCAGTCAAGTCTCTACTTTTTGGTTTCGAAAAATCAAAAAGTACGGGAACCAAATTTCTTGTCTTTAGAATATTTTTTATGTGATTCAAAATTTCCAATCTTTCTGGTGTAAATCGTCCTAAAATTAAAATTACTTTACTGGAAATTTTATCAATTGCACTGGAGATTTTATCGTTATTACTTATTAAATAAATAAAATTTGCAATTTCTAAATCGTCTAAGGTTATTACAGAATCATCCTGATCATTAGTAATCGTAAGATTTTCTTGAATACTTTCGTCTGTGGTTACATTCCAAACGGAAGTACCAAAGATTACAGTATTTCTAATTACCGATTTATTAAGGTTTGAGCTTGTTAAATTTGAGCCAGAAAGATAACAATTTTCAAACCTTGCTTTTTCAAGGTTACATTTAACCAAATTTGACATTATGATTTTCGCTCCGGTAAAATCTGTATTTCTCAAATCTGAACCAGACAAAAGAGTATGAGTGAAACTAGCATTCTTAAAGCTTGCTCTTATGCAAACAGTTTCAATTAAATTTGCTAATGCCATTTGAGAAGACTCTAAATTACAATCAATAAATGTTGCTTTTGTGAAGTTGGAAAATGCACAATTTGTATTAACTAATTTTGTCTGATTAAGATTTGTATCTATTAGATCACAATTGATCAAATTTGCGTTACTTAAATCTGACCCTTTTAGATTGGCACCATCTAAATTATATCTAAGTAATGATATATTTGAAAGATTAGAGTTTTGTAATTCTGGCATTGTAATGTTATTGTTTTTACGCCATTTATTCCATTTTACAAAACCATATTCTGCATCTTCATTGCATTTTAGAAGAAAGTCAAAATGTTCACTCATAATTTTCTTAAAAATTAACCACAACGCATTATATCCACTTAAATATAAGTTTGTATCGTTATTGATTCCCGGTTATCAACACTTTAAATATATCTAAATAATTTAAGGTAGAATTACGGTTTCCCTTAAAATACTTCCAGGAAGCTCTTCAACCTATCAAAAAATATACAAATATGAATAGCTACAACCACTTAATGTGGTTGTAGCTATTCATATTGTTTATAGGATGGAAATTATTAAAGTAAGGCTTAACAAAAATTAAATCTTAGAAGATAAATAGACTTACTTTATTAGATCCAATTTCAGTCTGTTATGTTCTTTAGGCTTTTCCATTTTCCATACAGAAACGTGTTTATTCTGTTTATTAGATTCCAGTATACTATCAATATATTCGTCACAACAATTATAACCACATATAATATTCCTCAAAGCATTTCTATTTACAGAATATTTCCCAAAGTTCTCTTTTACTAATCTCAATTCCTTTTCATAAGCCCAATTTTCTTGCTTCAGATAAAAAATTTCAAAGATATCGTTTTCATTCTCTAGCAGCTCAATTGGAATTTTCTTTAATTCCTCCTGATAGTTCATAAGTCTAATACCCTTAAAAAAATTTGGATCTAAATCCATATTATATTGCAGGTATAATCCTTTATGATTATTAGCATAATTCGCCAATAAAGGCATATTTATACCAGGAAGCATTGAAAAACAAGCTATTCCGTGTTTATTAATGAAATTAGGAATTGATTCTTTAATGGTTTCTTCTAACTGTGTTGAGCTTAATCTTTTTTGGATGTAGTTTATTTTTTGCTTTCCTACTTTTACTTCAATAGCATTGAATAATTTCTTTATATCAATATTTTTAAGATCTATTAAATCTGGTATAGAATCAAAGGGATCGTTTAACAGTTCACGTTTTTGAAAATAAATATATGATTCTTTTATTTCGTCTAAGGTAAAATCATTGTCAGGTCTATATCTAAAGACATAAGGTTTTCCTGACTTCTTAATTTCTTCAAGCATCTTATTATTTTTATAGAACCGGACTAGTGCTTTTCATAGGATACGCTGTTACCCACTGGCTTTATTCCCAATTTATTTCGTCATTTTCTAGGTTATATCCTATACTTTCTTTTATTTGCTCCTCGACAAATGTCTTATGTTTAACCTTTTTAAAGACCGATTTTCGAGCACCAACAAATTCTAATTTTTCATCAACGACTTCTGGCCAAAGTACAATATTAACTCCTTGATACTCTGATTTTACACTTGCGTACATAATCCCGTCAAGTTCTGGAAAACGTTCCTTTATGTACATTGAATACGCACAAGAAATCTTATAATTTGAATTATGCTTCTCAATATCGAGAGTATATTCGTTAGCCAAATATTCGAGTAAATTTTTCAAATCTTCAAATTCCGGACTTTTATCAAATTGATTGAAATGTTCTTTCATTTCATCAAATTCTTTGTTTATACCAATTGTTTCATTGCTCGGAAGAATAATTGCTAATCTTAAATTCTCTTTTACGTCCCAAGTGCCAATTGTTAAAACTTCATCTTCGCTTTCTTTATTTCCTCGAAATACGGATACAATTTCGGTAATACCTGTATTTTGATTTTTATTATCATTACAATAGAAAAGTCCTTGACCAGATTCGTTTGCACGTCCAAGCTTATTGATATTTAAAATATCAGTCCGATAGGATAATTCTTCTGAACTTTTGAAAAATTCATTTTTGTTAGTTTCGTTATGACTTCTATATCTTATAATTTTGAACGGCCTTATTTCATTGAAAACAACAGGAATCCTCTGATTTTTAATAATGTTCTTGATGTGAGGATAACTTGAGATAGAGTTATCAATTTTCAATTTTGAGAGTTTTGCTATAATTTCATCTGAAACTTTCATTTTTTCAGCTTGTAGGTAACGGTCTTATACAACAATCAGTTGCGGATTGGTTGAAAGCTAAGATAGCTAAAATTGCTAACTTTTATGCTAGCATTGATATTAGCAAACGTTTTTATCTTCAATTTTGTCTATAAGTTCATTCCAATTCAATAATTCATTTGATTGGAAGTATTTCGGATCAAATTGCCTTACGTTTGAATCATTTCTAATTTTACCGTTTTTTCCAGGTTTTGACAGCCAGCTTCTATGACCATTAAAAATGTGTTTAGCTAAGACTTTTGAATGTACGATAAAATATTCAGGTGAATCTTTTACGTCAATGGGAATATTTACAAATATATAATACTTTTTTTCTGAATATTGTTTTTCAACTTTTTTAGTTAAAATCCATTTTCGTTTATTTTGAGTACTTTTAACTTGAATTGAGAATAACTTATCACCATAAGTATTACTTACTAAAATATCCACTCCATCTGAATTTCTTAAAGTGATTGCCGCTAAGTATCCCCTTCTTGATAATTCAGCCGCAACATAATACTCTCCTGCTATTCCTGATAATTGTCTGGATATTTTCAAATCAATACTTTTTTAAATTTATTTACACTTTATTTCAAAGATACCTTCCGTGTTGATTTGTGTCCTTTAGGTGTCGGACTTGAAGGTAATGCTACAGGAATATCAAACTTTATTGTACTTACAGTTTGATTCGAATTATCAGATGTTGCTTGTGCGCCACCAGATAAAATTCCAGTAACAATTCCAATCCCGGCTTTTTCACCTTCTTTTTCTATTGCAGTTACTCCAACATTAATTTCAATGTTTTGTACATATCTCCAACCATCTGTCCGTAAATACTTATCTCCATTAGAATTTGTAGCTAAACCAGCTGGATTTACAATCATATCAGTTCCATCTATTTCCTCCTGGGCTTCAATTATTCCTTGTGAGATTTGAGTAATTGTAGTCTTAATAAATTCTTTTAATTCCATTTAAAATTGATTTTTGTCAATGAATGCTAACATATGGATAAAAGTACCGGTACGTTTATTTTTCTTCTAGAAATGACTAACGATTTTTAATTATTTTAAAAGTATTTGTTGTAACTAAATACTCTTAAAAAATTGCAATTTCAACATACCCCAAAATTACCCAAAAACCTCCATCACGCTTTACGGTTTCCCGTAAAATAAGAAATTAACTACTCTCTAAATAAGTCGTCATCAAAGAACTCTGTAAGAGTTATTCCTACTAGTTTACAGAAATCCTTTATTGAATAAATAGTTATTCCCCTACCCCTTTTTTCTCCTGTCTTTTCATTTAGCTTTATATGACTTTCCCACCGATTAATTGTTTGTTTTTCT